>Ga0315339_1000702_pt1 | contig 37610 bp, 35 predicted proteins | sample ASW17metaG_FD_204514 | JGI IMG/M metagenome (GOLD analysis project Ga0315339, IMG submission 204514) | Ammonia-oxidizing marine archaeal communities from Pacific Ocean, United States - ASW #17 | ecosystem: Environmental > Aquatic > Marine > Oceanic | place: USA: California | collected 2016-12-05 | reverse complement strand
TGCGTAAAATCTACGCTTGCGCAAGCGAGGCGCAAATAATCGAATTCCTTCACAGTCTCATGTCCCCGAAATGTCAATCTAACGTATTGAAATCAATACCGGTATGAGAGAGAGTCGAGTACTGTGTGTTTTGACTAAATCTTGCAGCTCATGCTTTCAAATGTATCGAGTTTACACTACATCATAAAGTAGCAAATAAACGTGGCCTGGATCGGCCACATCGACACAAACAACATTTATTAAAAGTAGTAGAGAAGCAGATAGGCCGCGAGGAGAAACGTCGCCCAGAACGCCATGCTGCCAGTAGGCCAACTTCGGGCCAAAACACCAGTCGGACCATGGTGACGATACGCAGCGCGCAGGAAACGCGACAGCTGCCGGGATAAAATGCCCACGAATTGAGCCCGTGCCCGCGCACCTAGCTCGGCCGTCGCGATGGCCGTGTTTCGCAATAAGCGCCTGTAGAACCAGTCGAAATCAAGATTTGTTGAACGCAGTTCGGGCGGATAGATGCCCGTCCGAATGAGGACAGTAAAAGCAAGAGCCGAGAACATCAGCAATTGCAGCTGTGTAATCACGTGTTCGCTCGTATAAGCGATGTAGGTAACGTTGAATGGCAGTATGGCGTAAAGCGCCGACGGAAAAACGCCAATACCAATACACAAGATCGCGCTTATACCCATTGCGACAAGCATATTGCTCGGCGCTTCCGCCGGGCGCTTACCGGAATCGTGAGCGAAGAATGCGAAAAACGGGATTTTGATCCCGGAATGGTGGAACACGCCAGCGCTCGCGAAGAGCAGAATGAGCCAGGTGACGAAGTATCCCTCCTTCATCGCCGCCGTGATGATCAGCGCTTTAGATATGAACCCGGAAAAGAGCGGGAAGGCGGAAATCGACGCGGCGCCAACGATACAAAATACCGTCGTCCACGGCATCGTTTTATATAGGCCGCCAAGCTCCGAGCCTTTTATCGTGCCCGTGCGATAGAGCACCGCGCCCATCGACATGAACAGGAGCGCCTTATAGATGACGTGACTAAATGCGTGCGCAGCTGTCCCGCTTATCGATAGCTCAGTGCCGATGCCGATGCCGACAACCATGAAACCGAGCTGATTGTTCAGACTGTAGGCAAGGACACGGCGCAGGTCGTTTTCGATCACGGCAAAGAAGATCGGGAATGCCGTCATCGCGACCCCAATCGGCACGAGGATCTCGGTCCCTGGATAACCACGCGCCAAAGCGTAAACCGCCAGCTTTGTGGTGAATGCGGAGAGGAAGACCGTTCCGGTCACAGTCGCTTCCGGGTAAGCGTCCTGGAGCCAATTGTGGAGGAATGGAAACGCGCATTTGATCCCGAAGGCGACCAAAATCAGCACGCCGCCCAATGTCTCGATTCCAATCTGGCCGAAAGTGATCGACCCGGTATCGACATAGATCATTCCCGCTCCGGCGAGCAGCAATACCCCCGACCCAATCTGAACAACGAGATATCGCATGCCGGCGCGGTAAGCGCGTTCACTACTACCGGCGAAAACGAGAATGGCTGAGCCGACGGTTGTCCCCTCCCAGAAGATGAACAACGTCAGAAGGTCGCCGGCAAGAACGGCGCCGATCGCGCTGCCCGAATAAATGAGCGCCGCGACTTGCTGCCGAGTGTCATTTATGTGCAGCGCGTAAATTATTCCCAGAAACGCTGCGAGGAGGAAGGCATAGGAAAAGATCAAGCTCAAGCCGTCGACCCGAACAGTCGTCAGCGTTAGGTTGAACAGTTCGATCTCACCGTGATTGCCATAAGGAATCGTCAGGATCAGCGCAAAGGCCGACAACGGCAGCAGCAACATATAGGTTGAGCGCAAATGTCCGCGAAAAAGCGGTATCAGAGCCGACCCGAGGATGAGAATGAGTCCGGGCGACAGATCACTCATCGTCGTAGTAATCCTCGGAGCGCATGACGATACGTCTCATCTCCTTGGCGGCGATTACCAGGCCGACACAGGAGATGAACCCGTAAATTCCGTAGAATCCGAACCAGTGTTCGACGGCGAACGGGCCGTGCTTGGGCACCAGCCAATCGACAGCAAACAACGCAATACAGATCGCGTAGATCGCCCAGACAAGACGATCGACATTGCGGCTTTTGTCGAGCCAGTAGCTCCGGCCCTTCGGTTCATTCATCGATCGATACTCCCGCCGGGTCCGCTGTCTGTGTGATTTCGAGGAGCATACCTTGCGGAATCTCCACCAGGAAAAACAGGAGGACGCAGAGCAAGGCCGTCAGGCTCAGTGCGACAACGCAAGGCCAGGGCGCCTCGTTGACGGAAACCTTTCCTTCCTGCGCACCACCTCGTGGTGCCGCGAAAAATGCCCGCGCAACGATCGACAGAAGATAGGCGACGTTGAGCAGGGTACTGGCAATGAGGACAAAAATTACGAAGAGTCGACCCTGTTCGGCGGCAGCGAGCATAAGCCACCATTTGCTCCACATGCCGCCGAGCGGTGGCAACCCTATGATAGAAAGTGAGCCGATCAGGAACGCCGTCATCGTTATCGGCATCGCCCGACCAATTCCATCAAGCTCGCTGACCTTTGTTTTGTGAGTGGCGACGGCAATCGCACCGGCACAAAAAAACAACGTAATCTTTCCGGCAGCATGCATGGCAATGTGCAACCCGCTGCCGATAATCCCGGCAGAAACCGCCATCGCCGCGCCCATGACGACAAAAGACAGCTGACTGACCGTCGAATAGGCGAGCCGGCGCTTGAGATCGTCCTGCCGCAGCGCAATCAGCGACGCGGTCACGACCGTGAAGCCGGCGACATAAACGAGCCATTCGGAAGCTCCGGCCTCCGCCAGCGTATCGATTCCAAAGACATAAACGATGATCTTGAGGACGGTAAACACACCGGCCTTGACCACGGCGACGGCGTGGAGAAGCGCCGAGACCGGCGTTGGCGCCACCATTGCCGCCGGTAACCAGAAATGAAGCGGCATGACGGCCGCCTTGGCTGTACCAAAGACGAACAGTGCCAAGAGGCCCGCCATTGCGACGTTACCAATCTTTCCCGACAATATGCCGCCTGGCTCGAAATTGAGCGTCCCGGCGGTAAAGCCGGTCCAGGCGATTGCCGGTAGCAAGAGAAGCATCGAAGCACCGAGGAGCATCATCAGGTAAAGCCGCCCCGCCCTGACCGCTTCGGGCGTGGCGCGATGGGTGACCAGCGGATAGGTGGAGAGCGTCAGAACCTCGTAAAAAAGAAACAGCGTGAACAAATTGCCGGCAAGCGCAACGCCCATGGCGCCGGCAATCGCGACGGCGAAGAACACGTAGAACGAGGTCTGTCGGGGCTCATTTTCGCCGCGCATATAGCCGATCGAATAAAGCGAATTGACGATCCACAATCCGGAAGCAATGACAGCGAACAGCATGCCGAGCGGCTCGACATTAAAGGCAATCGAAAGCCCCGGCAGGACATCGACAAGGTGAAGAGCCGGACGACCGCCGGCCATTACCTCCACCAGTAGCAAGACAACCACCGCGAACAGCGCTACGGCGCCGACAAGGGTCGTCGCCTCGCGCATGTTAGGCCGTTCCCTGAAAAGCGGGATTAAAAGCGATGTCGCTGTCGGGATTAGCAGCGCCAGCGCGATGAGCGAGGCGCCGGTCATCGCAGCCCCGCCAGAAGGGCTTCGGCGGCTTCAGAAGCAAGCCCGGCGGTCAGATCAGCATCAACGCCGAAATAAACAATCGCAAATACCATGATCAGGATCGGCGCAAGAATTTCGAGTGGCGGATCCTTCACGCCTTTGAGCGCGTCATTGGGCTCACGAAACCATGCAACTTCAATAACCCTGCCAACATAGACGACCGCAATTACGCTGCTGGCAACGATGAGGAAGGCGAGCCACCACCAGCCTTTGTCGAGCGAGGCAATGATCAGATACCATTTGGACACAAACCCGGCGGTTCCCGGCACCCCGATCAGACCAAATCCGGCAATGACAAATGCCGACATGGTGATCGGCATCCGCCTGCCGATCCCGGCAATATCTTCGATTGCGCAGCTGCCGGCGCGGAAAACGACGGCGCCAATCGCCATGAAAAGCGCACCCTTGATCAGCGCGTGGTTGAGAACATGAACCATCCCGCCGGTTAGGCCGTTCAAATTCGCCAGCGCGATGCCAAGCGTGATGTAGCCGATCTGGCCCACCGAGGAGTAGGCGAGCATTCGCTTTATATCGGACTGAAACACCGCGACGGTGGCCGCACCGAACATCGCGGCGACGGAAAGCACGATCAGGATGAAACTGACCGGAAGATCGGTGAAAACCAGGCCGACGCCGAATACCGAGAACAGAAATCTAACAAACAGATAAATGGCGATCTTAGTCGCCGTTGCGGCAAGAAAGACCGTCGCAAATGATGGTGCGTAGGCATAGGCATTGGGCAGCCATACATGGAGCGGAAAAAGGGCCAGCTTTAATGAGATACCGACGACGATGAAGGCAAGGGCCGCCAGAACGGGCCTCGTCGTTTCGATGTCGACAATGCGCTCGGCGATCATCGCCAGATTGAGCGTGCCGGTCATGGCATAGAGCATGCCGACGCCGATCACATAAAAGGTCGCGCCGATCGTGCCCATGATCAGATACTGGTACGCGGCAAGCAGCGCCCGCCGGTCGCGGCCGAGCGCGATCAGAATGTATGTGGCCAGCGACGAAATCTCGAGAAAGACAAAGACATTGAAAGCGTCACCGGTGATTGCGACGCCGAGCAAGCCACACATGCATAGAAGATAGACGCTGTAGAACCAGGCAATTCGATCTTCCGGAATTTCCGCAGCCACGCTTTTGCGGGCAAAAGGAATAATCACGGCACCGACTGTAGAGACCAGCACGAGAAGAAGCGCGTTGACTAAATCGATCCTGTACTCGATGCCAAGTTCCGCGCTCCAATTGCCGAAAACGTAAGAGATTGGTCCTTCGTTCCGTACCTGAACCAGCAAGAGCCACGATATCACCGGCATAAGCAGGCTGACGATTACGGTAATTCCATAGGCCGGCCGGCTTCTGCGAACCATCGCGGCCAGCAACGCACCGAACAGCGGCAGGACAACCTGCAATGCGGGAAGTTGCGCCTGCATTACGCCTTGTCTTCCCGCGCAAAAATTTCGTCTTCTTCGATTGTGCGGTAGGCTTCGTTAATACGTACAACAAGAGCCAATCCAAGCGCCAAAGTGGCAACCCCGACAACGATTGCCGTCAGGATCAAAACATGCGGCAGAGGATGCGTGTAGACGGATATGCCGGCCGCGACGATGGGCGGCGTACCGCCGAGAACTTTGCCCGACGAAAGAAAGAGCAAATAGACAGATGTCTGAAACAGCGACAAACCAACCAATTTCTTGATCATGTTACCGCGAGCGATCACGATATAAAGGCCCGAGACCATCAGGAAGATCGTGATCCACTGATTGTAATGAGCCAAAATTTGGTTCAAGGCGTTCATCGGCTTGCCCGCCCGACAAAAGCATAAAAGATCGCCAGCATCGTCGAAAAAACAGTCACGAACACCCCGATTTCGACTAGAAATACGCCCCACTCCTGACCATGGATCTGGTCATGAGCGAGATGTGAGTAGAAAAGAAAATTGCCGCCGGTCAGCATGCCGACAACACCGACCGTGGCGAAGATCAGAACTCCCAACGGGACCATGGTCTCGACCACGCCGGTCGGGACCATCCTGAGAGCCGCCGGCAGTCCATATATCAGCGCGTAGAGGATGATCGAGGCGGCGGCAATCACGCCAGCCTGGAAGCCGCCACCAGGCCCGTAGTCACCGTGAAACTGCACATAGAGCGCGAACAGCAGCATTAGCGGCAGAACGAATTTCGCAGCAACGCGCAATACAGTGTCGAGGCGCACGGCTCGTCCCTCAAACCTTGGCGTTATCGTCGGGTCCACCCGACGACGAACGCTTGAGAAGGGCAAGAACGCCGATCCCGGCAGTGAAAACGACAACGACCTCACCCAGCGTATCGAAACCGCGATAGCTTGCCAGGACCGAGGTCACCACATTGGCAATACCGGTTTCGGGAACCGAACGGGCGATGTAGTCCGGCCCGGCCAAGACGACCGGAACGTCGGCCGCCCCGAATAGCGGCATCTCGGCGGTCGCCCAGATCAAGATTGCCGCCGTCGCTCCAGCGGCAAAAAGCGGCAAGAGAACACTGTGGACAGGCTTCGCCTCCTCGGTTTTTGTCAGATAGAGCGCTCCGAGCATCAGCACGGTGGAGACACCAGCGCCGACCGCCGCCTCGGTCATTGCAACGTCGACGGCATCGAGCACGATCATGACGCTGGCCATCAAAAAGCTGTAAGCGCCGAGAAGGACGACCACGGATATCAGATCGCGCGCCCGCACGATGCCGATCGTAACGGCGGCAAGAAGTGTCAGCAAAATGAAGTTTATCAGGGATTCTATGACTTCTCTCCCTTAGCCACGTCGCCCTCGACAGACGGATCATCCACGACAACCGGCTTCAATCCGGCAAGCATTGCAGCACGGGCAAGCGCGTGGGTCACCACCGGTCCGGTGAACCAGAGGAAGAGCAACAGGAATAGAAGTTTGGCGGTGACCAGCGACAGGCCGGCCTGGACCATCATACCGGCGAGCATCAATCCAGTGCCGAATGTGTCGCTAACTGATGTCGCATGCATGCGTGTGAAGACATCGGGCATTCTATTGAGGCCGACGGCGCCAATAACAACGAAAATTCCGCCGCCGCCAATCAGCACCCAACCCAAAACATCGCGAAGGAGTTCGAGAATCACGCGTTCTCCTCCTCTTCGTCGATACCTTCGTGACCGAGCGCGCCGTACCGGAAGAACTTCAATACGGCAAACGTTCCGACGAGATTGAGGAGGGCATAGGCCAAAGCAATATCGAGGAATTCCGGACGTTCGGTCAGGAAGCCGAACAACGCTAAAAGGAGAATGGCACCAGTACCGATCGAGTTGGCGGCAATCAGCCGGTCGAAAGTCGTCGGCCCGCGCAACGCCCGCGCGACGGCGAGCCCAAGTGCGACGAGAACCGCGAGCAGGCCGGCGAAAAACATCAGTGCTTGCCCTCAAACCAGCATACCCGAGCATCCATCGAGCCATCGACGACACCGGCGGCACCCTCCTCGGTGAGCGCATGAACGAGGAAAACGTGCTCGCGACGATTGACCTCGACCGTGATGGTCCCGGGCGTCAGGGTTATTGAGTTGGCGTGGGTCGCGATACCAACCGCGCTGCGCTGTGAGGCCCGGGCGCGGACAAGTCGCGGGCAGATCGGCAGCTTCGGATCGATAATGACGCGCGAAACCTTAAGAGCCGATTTGACAATCTCCATGACAAGCCAGGGCCAATAGACGAGCCCGCGCAGAAGAAATTCAACCGGGTGACCTTCTTCATCGGCATAGGTCGAGCGAACGCCAAGAAAAGCCACGCCAAGTGCCGCGACCAGGCCGGAAATGATCAGAAACGGTGTGTAGTGCCCGGACAAGAGTAGCCAGAAGAGCAGCAAGGCGGCCGCGAGGCTGAAAACTCGGAGAATTGCTCAGTTCCTTTCCAAGGCGCGGAAACAGCCGCGAACACGATTCGCACCCATTTTATGGGCTCCATAATCAAGATGCGACCAATTCCGTACACTCAAACACGTGGCTGTCACAACCATTTGTCGTTGTGAAGCAGCCACCAGCTCATTATATCTCGCTAATCGGACGGATTTTCCGCGTCCGGCAAGATTCCAGCCCATCATCCAGTATCAGGGGGCCAATGATGCCGTCGAATTCACCTCGCGAAAAAATCATCAAATCTGAAGCGGAGTGGCGCACTGAACTCACTGACGAGCAGTACCGCGTCACCCGTCAAAGCGGCACTGAGCAGCCGTTTGCCGGGCCCTACTGGGATGAGAAGCGGCCAGGCCTTTATCGTTGTGTCAGCTGCGGCGTACCGTTGTTCCGCTCTGAGACCAAATTCGATTCCGGCACTGGCTGGCCAAGCTTCTTTTCGCCAGTTGAGGCCGAGGCCGTTGATGAGCACACCGATGTCTCCCACGGAATGCGACGAACGGAGGTGCGGTGCACAACCTGCGAGGCTCATCTCGGGCATTTATTTCCCGACGGACCGCAGCCAACTGGCCTGCGCTACTGCATGAACGGAACAGCCCTGAAGTTGGATCCGGATGATACGTAGGACCGCTGACGGAGGCGTCAAATCGGACGTCTCCGGGACAAGCAGCAGCGCGGCAATGCCTCCCATTGCCGCGCGTCGCCCCACAGTTTCGACCAGCCATGGCATCCCCCGCACCGACGACTACGCTTGGCTAAGAGCCGACAATTGGCAGCAGGTAATGCGCGATCCGAGCGTCCTGGCGCCGGAAATTCGTGAGTATCTCGAAGCCGAAAACGCTTACACCGAAGCGGCCATGGCTGACGCGGAAGCGCTCAGGCTCGATTTGTTCGCCGAGATGCGCGGGCGGATCAAGGAAGATGATTCCTCGGTTCCCGCACCCGATGGACGCTACGCCTACGCAATCCGGTATAGCGAAGGCGACGAGCACCCGACCATTATGCGTTCGAGCCGCGACGGCAACAGCGAGCGGGTCATCCTCGACGCCAATCTTCTCGCTTCAGGAAAGGCCTATTTCAGGCTTGGCGGCTCCATGCACAGCCCCGATCATCGTCTCTTCGCCTACGCCATCGACGACAAGGGTTCAGAATATTTCACGCTGCAAATTCGTGATGTCGAATCCGGCAAAGACCTCGCCGACATGATACCGGCGACGGCGGGCGGCGCGGTGTGGGCGCAGGACAGCAAATCGCTATTTTACGTTTGGGTCGACGACAATCACCGTCCGGCGAAACTGTTCCGGCACGTTGTCGGCACTGATCCCTCAAGCGACACTCTTGTCTATACCGAGCCGGATCCGGGTTTCTTTCTCGGCGTCGGCAAAACCCAGTCGGGCCGATACATCCTAATCGACAGCCACGATCACGAAACTTCCGAAGTCCGTCTCCTTGATGCTGGCGATCCGGCCGGCGAACCGGTGCTGGTCGCGGCGCGCCGGAGCGCCGAGGAGTACCATTTCGATCACGGCGGTGATCGCCTCTATATCCTCACCAATGCCGGCGGCGCCGAAGATTTCAAGATCGTCACCGCACCACCCGCCAGCCCGGGCCGCGAGCACTGGCGCGATCTGGTTCCCCATCGTGATGGTCGGCTTATTCTCCATCACGTCGTTTTCAAGGATTTCCTGGTCTATCTCGAACGTGAAAGCGGACTGCCGCGGATCATGATCCGCAGCATAGAGACCGGCGAGGAGCATGCCATTGCCTTCGACGAGGAGGCCTATTCACTTGGCATAATCGACGGCTACGAGTTTGATACCGCGACACTGCGCATCGCCTATTCCTCAATGACTACGCCGACGCGGGTGTACGACTACGATATGATCAAACGCACGCGGGTCCTTCGCAAGGAAGACGAAATTCCCTCGGGCCACGATCCCTCGGACTACGTCACGCGCCGCGTGTTCGCCCCGGCGGACGACGGTGAAACGGTTCCTATCTCACTCCTATATCGGCGTGACACACCGATTGATGGAACCGCGCCCTGCCTTCTATACGGCTACGGCGCTTACGGCATGTCGATACCGGCCGCTTTCGGCGCGTCACGACTATCGCTGGTCGATCGTGGCTTCGTCCACGCCATCGCCCATATCCGCGGAGGCAAGGACAAAGGCTATCGCTGGTATGCCAGCGGGCGGCGCGAAAACAAGACCAACACCTTCACCGATTTCATCGCGTGCGCGGAGTTCCTTTCGCGCAACGAGTTTGCCGCTCCCGGCCGAATCGTCGGATGGGGTGGATCCGCCGGCGGCATGCTTATCGGCGCTGTTGCCAATATGGCGCCCGATTATTTCGCCGGGTTAATCGCCGAAGTCCCCTTCGTCGACGTGCTCGCAACCATGCTCGACGACAGCCTGCCGCTGACACCGCCGGAATGGATGGAATGGGGCAACCCGATCAGCGATCCAGACGCCTATCGGTATATCGCCGGCTATTCGCCCTACGACAACGTCACCGAGCAGGCCTACCCGGCGATCCTGGCGCTCGGCGGGCTGAGCGATCCGCGGGTCACCTATTGGGAGCCGGCAAAATGGGTGGCCAAGCTACGAGCGGTAAAGACCGACGAGCGCCTACTCATCCTAAAAACCAATATGGATGCCGGGCATGGCGGCGCCGCCGGTCGTTTCGACCGCCTGAACGAGACGGCATTCGCCACAGCCTTCGCGCTCAAGGTCCTTGAGCGCGCCTAGAGCCCTTTTTGAGAATACGGCGCCGACGTGATTTTGCCGGCGCCGTTCGATCTACGGCCTCAGCCGCGACCGACAGCCAACTCATATAGTTCCAGGACGTAATCCCAGTTGATCAGATTATCGACAAAAGCCTCGAGATATTTTGGCCGGGCATTGCGATAGTCGATGTAATAGGAATGCTCCCAGACGTCGCAGCCGAGCACGGGCGTCGAACCGTGGATCAGCGGATTTTCTCCGTTTGGCGTCTTGCTTATTGAAAGCTTGCCCTCGCGCACCAAGAGCCAGCACCAGCCGGACCCGAACTGCGTCATCCCGGCCTGGATAAAATCGGCACGGAACTTGTCGTATCCACCGAGATCCGAATTGACCGCAGCCTGAAGCGCACCGGGAAGCTTGGTGCCGCCGCCGTCCGCCTTCATCCAATTCCAGAAATGGAGATGGTTGTAGTGTTGGGCGGCGTTATTGAACAGGCCAGCGTTCTTCGGATAGCTCTGTTTGACAATTTCTTCGAGACTTTTGTCCTCGAGCCCGGAACCGCTCAAGAGATTATTGCCGTTGGTTACATAGGCCTGATGATGCTTGTCATGATGGAATTCAAGCGTTTCCTTCGACATGTAAGGCTGCAGGGCCTCGTAGTCATAAGGTAGTTGGGGCAATTCTAAAGCCATGACAATTTCCTCTTAAAAAGCGATGCGGCAGCGCGAACAGGGATAGTCGGGGGTGCGCAACCGGACAAGGCAGGGAACATAGGCCGAGGCTCACAATCGCACAACAAGAATAGCGGCCGATATTGCGCGGGGCTCGAGATCAGAAACCTGGCGGCACTTTCTCATGCAAAGGATTGGAAAGTTCATATGCATGAGCCGCGGAGAGCACGCCGCCATCGTCAAACATGCGCCCAACGATCTGAAGTCCGACCGGCAACCCCGATTTGGTGAAGCCGCAATTGACGCTTGCCGCCGGCTGCTGCGTAAGATTGAAGGGGTAGCTGAATGGTGTCCAGCCCAACCAGGCCTTGCCATCATCTCGATCTGGGGAAAGTTGACCGGCGGCAAAGGCCGGCGTGGCCACGGACGGTGTCAGCATGAATTCATACCGGGTCATGAACTGACGCATTTGGCTGCCATAGTCGGCGCGCGCCAGGTTCGCCGCCAGATAATCTTTTTGCGAAATCCTCTTGCCCCCCTCAGCAACGGCCCTGAGACCGGGATCAATCAGCTCCAATACATTCTGCGGCAGGTCACCAAACAGATTGCCGGCGCTGGCCCACCACAGCACACGAAAGATTTCGGTAGGGTCACCGGCCGGCGGATCGATTTCCTCAACATCGGCGCCGAGATCGGCGAATCGCCGCGCCGCCGCCGCGACAAGCCCTTCGATCTCGGGATCGACCGCTTTCGCCCATCCGAGGCGCGGCGAAAAGGCAACCCGCTTTCCGCTGAGTGGTTCGCCGAGACCTGCGAGATAGTCCGTCGGCTGATAGGGCAAGGCATACCAATCGCGCTCATCCGGTCTTGCGATTACCTCGAGAAGCATCGCCGCATCCCGCACTGTTCGGCTCATTGGACCGATATGGGCCACCGTTCCAAATGGTGACAATGGAAACGCCGGCACACGGCCGAAGCTTGGCTTGAGGCCAAAGACGCCAGTGAAATGGGCGGGCATGCGAATCGAACCGCCGCCGTCGGTGCCCAGGGCAAGCGGACAAAAGCGCGCGCCAAGGGCGGCGGCGGAGCCGCCTGACGAGCCGCCGGGGGTCAAGTCCTTGTTCCACGGGTTACGCGTAATGCCGCTCAGGGACGAATCGGTGACGCCCTTCCAGCCAAATTCCGGCGTCGTCGTCTTGCCGAGGAGAATTGCGCCAGCCTCTTTCAGCCGGGCAACGCTCGGCGCGTCGATCGTCCACGGCCCTTTGGGATCGACCGTGCGCGACCCGCGCAGCGTCGGCCATCCGCTCGTCAACAGTAAGTCCTTTATAGCGACGGGCACGCCGTCGAGCGGCGAAAGCGGCGCGCCAGCCATCCAACGCCGTTCCGATTGTTCGGCCTGGATTAGCGTTACCTGTGGATCGACCAGGCAGAAAGCGTTGATTTCGCCGTCAAGCGCCGCGATTCGCTCAAGCAGTGCCTTGGCGACTTCCATTGGAGAAACTTCGTGCCCGGCAAAAGCGAGCGACAACTCAGCGGCGGTCTGTTCGTGTGGATCGCGATTCACCGGGCCTTCCCTTTTTCCGAAGAAGCGATGGCGATTGCCTATCGCACCTGTTTAGTCTGCCCCGGGCAGGCTGGAATGTCTTGTTTTGTGCCCGGGCTGGGCTGCAACTCCATACAGAAAAACTGCGTGACCCCGCCAATTCTTGGTGGCGCGAATATCGACAACGTGATCCAGCCCGTCTTGACCGCCATCAATCCTCCGGCAATATTTGCATGACTTTGAAATATTGTCATTTGCCGGGTGGGCAATCGACGGTTACCGTTTCAGTTCCTCACCAATCTTCCAGGAGAATTTCATGCGAATAAATGTTGCGGTAGCGCTCACCGTATTCAGCGTCGGATTCGCCGGCAGTGCGATCGGCCAGGATAGCGCGATCCCGGCTCGTCAAGAGGCGATGAAACTAAACGGTGCCTCGGCGAAAGTGGCCTTCGGCATGGCCAAGGGCACGACGGCGTTCGTCGCGGCGGAGGCGGCGGAGGCGATGAAACTGATCAAAAATACGATGGTTGAGTTCCCGAGCCTATTCCCGGTGGGTAGCGAGAACGGCGGCGACACGCGAGCGCTGCCTAAAATTTGGGAAGACATGGATGGCTTCAAGGCAGAAGCGGCGAAGCTGGTGACCAACGCAGAAGCGGCAGAGGCTGCTGCCGCCGATGGTCTCGAAGCTTTCAAGCTTGCCCTCGGTCCTGTCGGCGCCAGTTGCAGTAGTTGCCACGAGGCCTATCGCGCCCCGAAAAAATAATGGCCGAGGGAATTGTCGGGTCAGTGTGATCGTGTTGTTCGTGGTTGCAGGGGCATGACAACTGGGCGCGTGGAACGCACCCGCATGAGTAAAACCAGGATTGTACCCGGCCTGGTACACCGCCTCCGCGGCTTCCTATTCGAGCACCATGAATCGAACGGGCGGTCTTCGTGTCTTAAATGATCACGTTTCCGGTTCCGGATTCATAACCACGTGTATCTGCATAGCTTTCGTTTTTGCTTTCGTACGAAAAATGACAAGCAAGACTAAAACCGCACCACCGATGTTGGCCGGCAGATTCACCGGCCAGAAGGCCAGTGCGGCACCGGCCGCGAGCGCGGCATTTTCAAGAATGCCGACAGGGCCTTCGCTGTATTGCTGAATCAGTGCGTTGGTCGCATAGACGCCAAATAAGGCGAAGAATCCGACATGCATCACCTGGATGAACTCGCCCGAGACTAACGGTGTATAGGCGAACATCAGGGGTACGATGTAGAGGCCCTTGGCGATCTTCCAGCTCTCAAATCCTGTTGCCATCGGACGTGATCCGGCGATTCCCGCAGCGGTAAACGAGGCGAGGCACACGGGGGGAGTGACATTCGAATCCTGGCTTAGCCAGAAGATGATCAGATGCGCCGTTAGCAGGAAGGTCACAGCCACCGACGGATCGACAAAGGCAGGCCGAATGGTGACCGCGATTTCAAAGGGCATTGCTGCAATAAGGTCCCAGGCCTCCGCTCGCGTCATCCCTTCGTGAATCTTCGCGACATTTGGGTCGTCGACCAATAAGAGCAGTGCTGCTTTCGTCGGGTCAGTGATCCCAGCCACCAACTGATCGACGATCAAACTATCCGACATAATCCCTGCCAGCGCCGGCGCCGTGAGAATGGCAAGGATAATGTATGCAGCGGTTACCGGCAGCCCCATTCCGAGGACCAGCGAAACCAGGCCAATCAGTAGGATCGCCAGTACCATTGAGCCTTGCGACCATTGTGCGATCATCAGCGAGAAGCCGTTGCCGACTCCGCTGGTGACGATGGCGTTGTTCATGATGCCAATGGTGACGAGGAGGATGGCGGTCATGATTGACGCCCGGACGCCCGATGTCAGTGATTCGGCGATTTTTGTGGGGCCCATTGCGACCGGTCTAAACATGCCGTTTGGCGAGAGCTTTGCCAGCAGGCTGGTCACCCAGGAAGTGACAATTAACGCCGCGATTGCCCAGCAGGCGGCGAAGGCAGGGGTCACACCTGAGAGGAGCATCCAAATCATTACCGTCAAAGGGACAATGAAAACCAGCCCGCCGGAAGCAAGCTTGCCAACATCGACTGTCATGTCGATCTCGGAGCCCGCGTCGTATTTGACTGCCTCGATCCGAACGATGAATGCGACCGACAAGAAGTAGAGGATCGCTGGAACGATCGAGACAGTGACGATCGTCGAATAGGGAATGGAGGTATAGCTTGCCATCACGAAGGCCCCGGCCCCCATGATTGGTGGCATGAGTTGCCCGCCAGTTGAGGCAGCGGCCTCGACGCCTGCTGCAAACTGCGGTCGGAATCCATTGGCCTTCATCAGCGGGATTGTAATGACCCCTGTCGATGCCGTGTTTGCAACAGCTGAGCCCGAGATCGTGCCCGTTAGGGCCGACGACAGAACTGCAACAAAAGCGGCGCCGCCCTTGATACGCCCGGCGACGACCTTGGCAAGTTCGGTGACGAAATTGCTAGCGCCTGACGTGACGAGGAATCCGCCGAAGATCATGAAGAGGGTGATGTTCGTCGACGAGATACTGGCGAGGATGCCGAAGAGACCTTCGTCGTTGTAAAGCGTACGAAACATCACGTCGTTCAGTGGCAGGCTTGCGGCACGAAAGATGCCAGGTAGGTATCCCCCCAGGAAGAGGATGTATGACAGCGTGAGAACAACGAGGATCGGGATAACCCAGCCGGAGACGCGCCGCGAGAAGTCTATACAGGCGAAGACTAGAACTAGCCCTGCCGCCCAGTCGACAATAGTGAACTGCCAGCCTTGGCCGGTAACGGCGAGCGACCGCTCGTAGACGATATTCTCAGCCCCCGCGACCCAAAGCGCGGCGGCAGCAACGATAGCCCCGTATGCCAGATCGAATACCCAAGCCACAGTAGTGTTGGAGCGCGCACCAAAGGGACTGAATAGAATCGAGCAGAGAAACGCAAAGCCAGCGAAGTGGATTGCGTTCTGCCAGCGGCCCGGTTCGATCAAGTAAACATTGGTGATGACATGCCAGAGACCGAAGGCCACTGCAAAGGCGATCAGCAAATATGATCTTGTCTCTTTGTTCGTGAGTTCCAGAGCGTCACTGCGCTTGTACCCACCAAAAGGATCAACGATCGCCGCTCCTCCCAAAGCAATCCCGCAGCGGCGATCGTGTCGCCGCTGCGGCTCTTGTTTTGCGATCAGTTCTTGAGGTGATCGGGGATCGTCAGGCCCATTTCCTCATAATAGCGCTGCGCACCGGGGTGCAGCGGTACTGGCAGGCCGGCCATCGCCTTTTCAATCGCCATGGTCTTGGTTGCCGGATGAATCGCCTGCAAAAAGGGCAGGTTTTCATACATCGTCTTGGTCAGCAAATAGACATGGCCCTCGTCGACACTATCGTTCACGGCCAGAAAGTTCGGCTGGGCAATTGTATTCACATCCTTGTCCTGTCCAGGGTAAGTGCCGGCAGCAATGGTATAGGGCACCCACAAATTGCGGCCTCCGTCCATTGCCACCAAATTTTCTTCGGTCACATCAAGTATTGTGAACTTTCCCTCGTTGGAGGCCATCAGCTTTGTAATCGCACCGGTCGGGGGACCAGCAGGGAATCCACCAGCGGTCGCCTGACCGTTGGCCATGGCATCTGCAGTAGGTCCGTACCCAGCAAAGACCAAGTCGAAATCGCTTTCGATGTCGATACCGAGCCCAGCGAGCAGAACCTTGTTCGACCCAATTGTGCCTGAGTTTTGTTTTCCCATGCCCGCGGACATTCCTTTAAGCCCGGCCAGGTCTTCAACCGTTCCCGTAGTGGCTTTGTCAGAGGGCACAATGAACTGCTCGACGTTCTGCCAAAGCATGCTGATCGAACGAATGTTCGGCTGTGGCGCAGTAATCGGGCCAGTGCCGGTGGCCGCGTAGGATCCGAATAGGCCCTGTAAAATCGCGAAATCAGCCGTACCGGCACCAAGAGCCTGAACATTTGCTCCGGATCCGGCCGAGTTCACAGCCGTCAGCGAAAACTTCTCTTTCGGAAGTAGCTTGATCTTCGTCAGAGTCGAGATCGCAGTCCCAACCGGGTGATAGGTGCCGCCGGTCGATGCGGTGTTCAAGACGTAATCAGTGTTCTGCGCGTTCGCTGGCGCTGCGACCAAAATAGACAAACTCGCAGCCGCTAGGGTTACCAATCCAAATTTTCTCATAAGTTTTCCTCCCTTTCATTTCCCCGCTCCCATTCGGATGCAGGTGCGACAGATTGGAGTTACATCAGACTTTCGACAATAGTGTCCACAAGAAATTTGGATGCACAATTGACGTCCGGGCTCGAATTTTCCTCTCTTGGCTGGGACGGTGGCCCTTTGTGATGTCAGGACGCGATCGCGAGAGCGTCGCGGCGGCTATCTAGGAAGATGCAGCCTTCGGACCGCTGATACAGAGTGGGTTCGCCGAACAAGACGTCATGGATCGACTGGAACCCTGCCACCACGAAGTATTGACCGCGCTGGAATTCCTTGAACACAAAGACCTTGCATAGCGCCGTTCCACAAACGGCGTAGCGCTATGCGACCTGTCTAAATAGGAGATCGGCGCGCGCTACTTCATGCGCAAGTTGCTTTACAATGTTGCAACAAAGATGACGCGTCGACATTTGAAAAAAAGGCGCGCCGGACGCGCTTGGGCAATTTCAATCCAAACATTACGCTGCGATCACGAATGTCACGATGATGTACGTCGTAGGGTTTACGCTACATTGCCCGACAAGCAGCCTGACGCGACGCTACGATCCCTCCTCTGCCAATGCCGCGATGATCCGCGCCCAAGAGCGGGTGCCTCCGTGAAAACTCGACAGTTCGTATTTTTCGTTCGGTGAATGAATCCGGTCGTCGTCGAGACCGAAACCGACCATCAACGAGTCCATGCCCAGAAGTCGCTTGAACGAACCGACAACTGGAATAGAACCGCCGCCGCCGGTGATCGCCGGTTCGGTGCCCCATTCCTCGGCAAGCGCCCGTCGCGCACGTTGGAGATAGGGCCCGTCAAATGGCAATCTGAGCGCCGGGCTAGCACCATGCGAAAGGAACTCGACTTGACAATCTGACGGAATGCGCTCCCTAACAAAGGCTTGAAAGCGCTCGCGAAGTTGCTCCGGATTCTGGCTGCCGACCAGGCGGAAGGATACCTTAGCCGAAGCCTTTGATGGAATGACGGTCTTGAATCCGTCACCGGTATAGCCGCCATAGATGCCATTAACTTCGCAGGTAGGTCGCGCCCAAATTTGCTCGAGCACCGAGCGGCCAGATTCGCCGGCTGGGATCGACAATCCAACGCCCTCGAGAAACTCGTCGCCATCGAAATCGAGACCATCCCATTGCGCCTTGATCTCCGCCGGCAATTCGTCAACACCCTCGTAGAAATCTGGAATCATGACCCTACCATTTTCATTATGAAGTGCGGCGACCACATCGCTCAGGACATGAAGTGGATTTCGTGCGGCACCGCCATAGCCACCGGAATGAAGATCGCGGCTCGGGCCTGTCACTATAATTTCGTTACCTACGAGACCGCGTAGCATTGTCGTGATCGCCGGCTGGCCGCGATCCCACATACCGGTATCGCAAACCAGCGCGACATCGCTGCGCAACTCATCGGCATTGGCTTGCAGAAATGGCTCGAGACTGGCGCTCCCCGATTCCTCCTCGCCCTCGAAGATAATCGAAACGCGCAGCGGCAACTTTCCAGCCACCGCCTTCCAGGCACGGCACGCTTCGAGAAACGTCATCAATTGGCCCTTGTCGTCGCAAGCCCCACGAGCTCGAATTTGTTTGCTGCCATCGGCGGCTGTGGCCAGCGCCGGTTCGAACGGTGGAGCCGACCACTCGGAAAGCGGATCGACCGGCTGGACATCGTAGTGACCATAAAACAGGACGTGCAGATTACCGCCGGGGTCGCGATCATGTCCGACCACCATGGGCTGCCCGCCGGTCTGACGCGCGTCGGCATCGAAGCCGAGCGAGTCAAGTTCATTGGCAAGCCAATCAGCGGCGGCGCGGCAGCTCTCATTGTAGGCCGGATCGGTGGAAATGCTCTCGATCCGCAAAAGCGCGAAAAGGCGATCAAGGCTCGCGTTCAAATCGTCGTCGATCCGTTGCAAAACTTTGTCGAGCATTTCCATTTTATTACCTCGATAATTTGCCTAAGTGGCGGGTCAAAATCCCGCCAGCACTTGAAATCGTCCACTAGCTGGGGTGACATGTCAGTATAGCTGGCCAAGAATGGAAATCACATGGACGAACTCATTGCGCAAATCGCACAGAAAACCGGTGTCGATCCGACGCTGGCGCGCCAAGCGGTCGGGATTATCATGAAGTTCCTTCACGAAAACGGACCACAGGAGAAGGTCCAGAGTTTGATCGATGCGATCCCCGACGCACCAGAAGCTGTCGCGAACGCACCTGAGATCGGCTTCGGCGGCGTGATGGGGGTGTTTAACACCCTCACCTCGGCGGGCCTCGGGATGAGCGACATACAAGGCGTCACTCAAGAGTTTATAGCGCTCGCCAAATCAAAGGCTGGCGCCGACACCGTCGACGAAATTGTTGGATCGATCCCCGGATTGAACCAGTTCGTTTAAAGGCTAAAGAGTACAAAACCGCTTGATTGGATCAGATCGGTTCACTCGGCCAGGCGGGATGTGAGGCGCGATGCTCTCGAGTCGAGCACACGCCTCTGTATTCTCATAAAGGGATCTGGTTCTCGGAAAGCTACGGCGCGGAAGGATTCATGGCCGGAGAGAACGGACCCGCGGCAACGTTTGAGCTTGCCGATGAAAGCATCTGGCGAGCCCTAATCGAACAGTCATCGCGGGGAAGCGAACTTGATTCGCTCGCTGGCCGGACCGACGACGGTATAACCATTGAGCCAATTTACGGCACTCCCGAAAAGCGCGCGAGTTCTGCCGGCAGAGCATTGAATACGCCGTGGGTTGTCGTCCAAAGGATGGACGACACCGATTCCGAAAGGGCTGAAAAATCGCTAGCCGCCGATCTCGATGGCGGCGCTAACGGAATCGAATTGATATTCGCCGGGAGCGGTTCGGCGCAGCGAACCGGGTTCGGGATGATTGGCGTCGATCGCGGTTTGATCGAGACGCTTTCAACCAAGGACAATCTTCACCTTAGAATCGATGCCGGCGAGGCGACCTACTCCTATTTCGAGTCATTCAGCAGACTCAAGACTGCCGAATTGACACTCGTTTACGACCAGTTGGCGCACGCTGCAGCCCGAGGTGGTCTCGACCGGCCGCTTGCCGAGATCGAGCGCGAAATCGTCGGTGCAGCTGAGGGCCTCGGTAAAAGTGCAAGATCTGGGGCGGCGGTTGTCGCCGATGGCAGGGTCTGGGCAGCGGGCGGCGCGTCGGAAGCGCAGGAACTTGCTGGAATTCTTGGATCTTTGGTCCACAATGCCAGGCTTCTGATCGGCACCGGCCTGCCCCCCGAAAAGGCGCTGAGCGCGATCGGCATCATTGTCGAATGCGGCTCGAATCAGGTTCTTGCGATCGCGAAAATTCGTGCCCTGCGCCTGGCCCATGCGCGCATCGTTGAGGAATTCGGCAGCCCGCCAATGGCGGCTCGCATCCACGCGGAAACCTCATGGCGGATGATGACCCGATATGGGGTCCACACCAATATTTTACGCATAGCGAGCGCCACATTCGCCGCCGGTATCGGCGGAGCCGATTCGATCACCGTGCTTCCATACACGATCGCGCTTGGCCTTCCCGACAATATGGCACGGCGGATCGCGCGCAATTCGCAAGTCCTCCTCACCGAGGAGGCCGGACTTGCGCGGGTCAGCGATCCAGCCGCGGGCTCTGGCGCAATCGAGACCTTGACCGGCGCGATCGCGGCCGCCGCATGGGAAGAATTGCGCGTGATCGAGGCGACTGGCGGCCTCTTCGCCGCCCTCCGCTCCGGCTCGTTCCAGCGTGACATCGCCACGATGCGGGAGGCGCGAGCGGGAAAAATTGCGCGGCGAAAAATTGCCATCACTGGCATATCGGAATTTCCGAATCTGGAAGAGACAAAGACCGAAATCCTCGAACCCCGACCGACCGCCAGGACTACAATGACCGCTAATTCCGAGACCATCGAGCGGCTGGTGGCGGGCCGGCTGGCCGAGCCGTTCGAGGCGCTACGCGATCGTTCAGCAATGCTGGTTTCCGCCGGTACGCCACCAAAAGTATTCCTCGCCATTCTTGGCGCGACGGCTGACCTTACCGAGGCGGCGCAAACAGCAAATGATTACTTCGCGGCCGCTGGCATTGGCACCGTTGCTGCCAGCGGCCTCGACACGCCTGAACAAGTGGCCGAAGCCTTCGCCAAGACGGGCGCCAGAACCGCTTGTATTGTCGGCAGGGAAGAGACGCTTCGTCACGCCGCCGCTTCGATTGCTTCGACACTTAAGGATCGGGGCGCGGTACGCGTCTATGTCATCGGCGCGACAAAACACAGTGCCGACATCGACGCGGCGCTCGACGATGAAGCAGACGCTGTAAAGATATTGCATGAGGTGTTGGAGGCCTCAATATAAGGCGCAATGTGCCGGCAGTCAGTTCGACAGAAACCAGGAAAACAGTGGTGTCAGTCGTTTGAAGCTTGCCTCAGCAAAGTCGGCGAAATCAGGTCGGCTCGCCGCCAGTGGATCGCCGATATCGACCCATGCCGATAAGCTCTTGTGCCGAAGAAGTTCTGCGTGCTGATGATCGCGGGGAAACGGCGCCGGCACGCGCTTCAGTTCGGGCTCGCCGATCCTGACGCTATCTTTCCGGAGTCTATCCAGCAGAGTGACAAGATCCTCCCCATTGTCGCCATCGACCACTGTCCGATAGGCCTCAAGACGGGCCTTGTCGAACATCATGAAGCCGGTGCCAAACGCGATGCTGCCCGTATCCAAACCAAAGAACCAGGCTGATGGAAACTGCTCATTTGTTCGCGGCGTTAGAGTGATATGCAAATGGGTGTTGTAGGGCGTCTTGTCCTTTGAAAAGCGGACATCCCTGTGAATGCGGAATATTTTCGATCCGTGCTCGACGCCTGTCAGGCGCTGCAGCCGCATTGTCATTTCGTCGCAAAATCGCTCTGCCGGTCGTTTGACCGCACGCTCATATTCATTTTTGTTTAGGCTGAACCAGTTGCGATCATTGTTCTTTTTGAGCGCAGTCAAGAACTCGACAGTATCTTTGGGAAAGCTCGTGAATTCCGGCGCTGCCATCATCCGCACTCCCGATTTTGCAAATTATTTGGCCGGCATGTCGCCGATGAAACTGAAAGCCATAGCAACCCAGTCATTGAGCGCGGCGGCGTCACATAGCTGATCCTCGACAAAGACAAGACCGCCCATGCGCTTGCCGCCCATTTCGACGATCGAGGCTCCGGGGCGCGAAAGTGCCTTGGCTTGGTTGTCTTTTCCGACCCGGAACATGAAACGGCCGGCGCCGGATTTTGTCCGGTCGGCGCCGCCGATCATGTTTCCGTTGAGGAAGAAGCAGACACCACCCATCATCCGCTTCTCAGAAATGCCGACTACGCCGTCGAGCGTCGTGCGAAAACGGCTGGCCAGCGCTTCGTCATAGGCCATTTGCGAACCTCTCCCCGCTATACGGCCCGCCCCTCACGCCTCTAGAAATTCAGCTGATAACTCGCCGGGCCCCACCGATGTATGCCGTTGTTCACCTCGACAAAGCCGACTGATGGAAACGGCATGTGGAAACCGACAACCCACAGCTTTTCACTAGCTGCCATGTCCAGAATACGGACCCGGGTGGCGACGGCGCGATCCTTGTCGTCGTCGAATTCGCCATACCAACCCGTCGCCTGCAGTGAGACCACAAAATGGTTGGTAACGTCGGCCCACAATAGGAGCCGCTGGCCCGCGCTTTCGATGTGATAGGCCATATGTCCGGCGGAGTGGCCAAATGCCTCAACGGCAGTCACTCCGTGGACAACGTCACCGCCTGGCTCGATAAACGTCGAGCGATCGGCAAATGGCCCGCAGACCTCCGCGAACTGCTTTTGATTTCCGATCCGCGCTTCGCGAATATTTTCGCCTTTCATCCAATAGTCGAACTCCGTGCGTCCAAAGACATATCGTGCATTCGGATATGCCGGTTGGCCGGCCTCAACCAAACCGGCGATATGGTCGCCATGGCCATGGGTGATGACAACGATGTCGACATCCTCGGGGGCATATCCGGCAGCGCTGAGAAGCGGGCGAAGATTGCCGACGCCCTCGCCGCGGCGCTTGTCGCCATTACCGGTATCGAACAGGATGAGCTGCTCGCCGGTGTTGAGCAGGCACGGGACATATCCATGTTCGAACTGTTCGGTCGGCAGGCGATTGGCCGCGGCAAGTGCCTGGACATCTTCCGCCGGCACATTTCCACCGAAAGGCGGACGCGGACCGGCCCGCTGGGTAACGCCGTCAAGTATCGTCGTCAGTTCGAAGCCACCCAATTTAAAGCGGTAAACCGACGGGCGCAGTACGCCCAGCATCTTGCTCGTCATCCCCAATTCCTTTCAAAAATTGCTTCGCGTATACTTCGCCGGACACAATAGCCGGCTCATCCACGTTCCGGCTACCCCTGAGAACCGATAGCACCCCCTGTTCAGTGGTGCCGGCTTCTGCTTCACTGCAAAAGCCAGCAACAAAAAACGAGCGGAATCACCATGGCACAGACAGCCGCGCCCCTCTCAGAGCGGAATTATCGTTTTCTCGACGTCCAACCAATCTCCGGATCGCTCGGTGCCGAGGTATTCGGCGTAGAAGTCGCCGCCATTAACGACGATATTTTTGAGGAAATTTACCGTGCTCTGCTTGAGCACCAAGTAATATTTTTCCGCGACCAATCAATCGACTCGGATCAATATCTGGCCTTCGGCAAACGCTGGGGCGAGATTGAGATCTACCCCTATATGAAGGGACTGCCGACCCATCCCGAAATCCTCGAAATTCTGAAGACCGAGAAGGACACATACGCGTTCGGCAATGTCTGGCACACCGATTCCAGTTTTCTGTCAATTCCGCCGAAAGTAACGATGCTGCATGCGCTCGAACTGCCGCCTGCCGGCGGCGATACCATGTTTGCCGACCTTTACAGTGCCTATGACACGCTTTCAGACGGTATGAAGGAGATGCTCGGCCCGCTCAAAGCGCTAAATGTTGGCGACCAGCCGGTGGCTCGCTTTACCGAGATTGCCAATATGTCATCGAAGGACCCCGGCAAGGTTCAGGTCAAGACGGTCCATCCCATTGTGCGGACACATCCCGACACCGGCCGCAAGGCGCTTTATCTCGGCGGCCACAGCGTCGAAATCGACGGCATGACCAGGGAAGAAAGCACGCCGCTTCTCAATTTTTTAAAACAACATGCGACCCGACCCGAATTTACCTGCCGCTTTCGCTGGCGTCCTGGATCGATGGCGATTTGGGATAATCGCTGCACATTGCATTATGCGATCGATGACTATTCCGGGCACCGGAGGCGCATGCGTCGAATTATTATCGGCGGCGAGGAAGCACCCCGGTAAGAGCCGTGGTCGGCAAATCAACAATCCACCAATATCGCCACGGGCGCTTTACTTGGCAAATACGCAATGTTTTGCCCGCAATAGAACCGTCAAGAATGGTGTGTGGCCGCACTCCTGGGAGGTCTGGATGAGCAGCAAATATCTGGCGATGGTTTCGCCCGAACAATGGGGCGATGTCGACCCGCGTTCGCGCACAATTCTTGACGAAGCCGGGATCGACGTCATCCGCAATACCCATCGCCGCTTGCTCGTTGAAACCGAAATGAAGGAACTGATCAAGGGCTGCAACGTCGCGATCAGCGGCGCCGAGCCGATGACAGCGGCGGTAATGGACCAAGCACCGGATCTCAAATTCGTTGCCCGCTGCGCCGTCGGTCTCGACAGCATGGATCTGATGGCCGCTCGCGAGCGCGGAATCGGCGTTTCTTATGTGCCCGGCGCCAACGCGCAAGCGGTCGCCGAATTGACGATCAGCCATATCCTGACACTCATCCGTGGCGTACAGCGCGGCGACGCGCTGCTTCGCAAAGGCGAATGGTTCCGCATGATGGGCCGCAACCTCGATGAGCTGACAATCGGAATCATCGGCGTCGGCAAGATCGGCAAACGCGTTGCCCGCCACCTTGCCGCATTCGGCGCCAAGATCATCGCCAATGATCTTGCCCCTGATGAAGATTTCGGCGCGCCGCTACGGATCGATTGGGTGAGCAAGGATCGATTGTTCAAGGATGCCGATGTTGTCTGCCTCCATGTTCCAAAAGCGCCATCGACGCTCAACCTGGTCGGTCGCGAACAACTGGCGATGATGAAAGACGGCGCCTTCCTCATTAATACCGCCCGCGGCGGGTTGATCGATGAGGCCGCACTGGCCGATGCGCTGCGCTCGGGCAAGATCGCCGGTGCCGGGCTCGACGTTTTCGGCCAGGAACCTTATCAGGGCGAACTCGCCGGGATAGAGAACATTCTCATGACTTGTCACATGGGCGCCAATACCCGCTCTTCACGCGCGCGCATGGAAATTCAGGCGGCCGAGTGTCTCATCGCCTATATCAGGAGCGAGCCGATACCAAACCTGGTTCCAGATAGTGAGTACGAACTCCAGGTCCAGATGAAGGCGTTACGCTAAGCCGGGATCGGCTTAACGGGCTATCCCCATGGCCCGCGCCGACGTTCCGTTTCAAAGGCCCGCGAATGCGCCGGCTGCCAAAGACCGACTTCGCGCTTTTTGAAAAACCACACCAGCGCCATACCGGCGACAAATCCGCCGACATGCGCCCAGAATGCGACCCCACCCACATCGGACGGTGACACTGTGGCGCTGAAGAATTGCATCGCAAACCAAACGCCGAGCACGATAATCGCGGGAATGTGCATAACGGTTACAAAGTAACCAAGGATGATCAGCGTTCGTACTGTTGCCTGCGGATGTAATACGAGATAGGCGCCAAGGACGCCCGAGATCGCTCCGCTGGCGCCGATCATCGGGATCGTCGAATTCGGGTCGATCCAAGCCTGCGTCATTGCCGCTGCAATGCCGCAAACAACATAGAAAACAAGGTATCGGGAATGGCCCATCGAGTCCTCGACATTGTCGCCGAAGATCCACAGGAAAAGCATGTTGCCGCCGAGATGCATGATGCCGCCATGCATGAACATTGAGGTCAGCACGGTCATCGTTGGCGCAACCGTTGGAATCCCGACCGGAAGCTCAGCACCGCCAAATAAGCGCGCGGGAATCATGCCAAAACCGAAAATTGCCCGATTACCCGTATCGCCAAGGGCGAGCTGCCATAAGAATACCGCGACGCAAGCTGCAATTAGACTCCAGGTAACAATCGGCGTCAAACTGCTTGGGTTGTCGTCAGAAAAAGGGAACATCGGTCAATCTTCCATGGTGGCCGATTGCACCGGGCGCCGCACCACATACCAAGCATAACTCGCGGCGTGCAGACCGGCCAGCACCCACAACGCTGCGTCATACGCACCCTCAACCCCGAGCGCCGGGGTGAGCGCTTCCACGACAACACCAAAACCCCACTGCAAGCCAAAAGCGAAAGTAAATACAAGGAAGTTTAGTGCTGTGTGGACGCGACCGGTTTGGGAAGCCGGATATAGCGCACCGAGAACTGGAAAGCTAAGCGGCGCGAAGGAAACCAACAACGCATAAGCAAGCCATACTGGCGCCGCCCAGGCCGGATTGATCAATATGATCAGCGGCAACATCGCGGAATGGGCGAGGTAGCCGCCGATCATTACCGTCGTTAGCGGCACGCCAAGCGCCACAAGCCGGTTGGTCGCGACAGCACAAAGAACGAAGCCGACGATCATCGCCACGCCGACCAGCGAGACGATCGTCGCTGCTTCGTCGGGTGTGAAGCTGGCAACCTCGCGAAGCCACGGGCCAATCCACAATGCCATCGTCGCCAGGGCGCTTGCCTGGATTGCGACCGAAAGCGGCGCCAAACGGACAAAGGCTGGCGAGATAAATACCTTGGCGACGCTGGCAAGTTGAACACCAAATGAATCGGACGCGCGTTCGATCTTGGTTTCTCGTACGCCGAATAGAAGTATTGCGGCCGCAAAAAGACAGAGGACCGCGAGACAGGCGAATACGCCGCGCCAGCCGAGCGTCTGCATGGCGAGTTCGACCGGTAGACCACCGGCGAGAACACCAAGCGAGCCCGCCGCCATGTGCAGCCCGTTAGCCAGCGGCAGCCGTTCGGCCGGCAATCTCGTTGAATACGCCTTGAACGCCGACATCAAACCTGACGAAACGCCGAGGCCGATTAGCGCACGGCCAATCGACAGCGTCGCTAAATCGTCGCCGAGGGCGAATATCGCCGCCCCCGCTGCTGCGATGATTAGAAGGCCACCTTGAACGCGATTGGCGCCATAGCGATCGAGAAGCACTCCGAGCGGTAACTGCGCCGCCGCGAAAGACAGAAAATAGACCGAGGTGAGAAAGCCCAGCGCGGCCGTGTCGATGCCAATATCCGCCGAGATTTCCGGCCCGGCAACCGCGTTCACAACGCGAAAAACGTGGGCCAGGAAATACCCGAAAGCAAAGGCGAGAAATAGACGGACTGGAATCATTTTGTGCCTCTGGCCCCGGCATCGGACCGGTCGAGTTAGTAATTACTTTTCGTCAATGTTCGTGACGTTACACTTATAAGAATATATACACGGGAAACGACTCGGGATTGATGCGGCAGCCAGATTGCATCTTGATCGTCCAGGTTAACTCCGCGGAGCCAGTAGTCACCAGGCCATTTGGTGTCTGGCGTCACCAATGAGGGGTTCGATGCGTCATTTCCTTTACGCAACCATTTTCGGGTTTTTGACGATGACGACCGCGCTTGCCGCGCAAAAGGATTTCGATGGCCGCTGGGCAATCTTCGCCACGACCGATAGAGGGCAGTGCGTTAAAGGATTCCGGCTTTCGGTCCGCATTTCCAATGGCAAGGCCTATGTCGTCGGCCGCTCGGTGAACGGCGCCAAGACGGCCGTCAGTTCGCGCGGCCTAGTCAATATCAGATACGTCGACGGCAGCGACGTGATCACCGCCAACGGCGCCCTCAAAGCACGAACGGGCTCAGGCAAGTGGGCCTACCCCACATTCCGCTGCACTGGCCGGTGGCACGCCAAGCGACAATGACGGACCTTGCGCACCCGATAAAAGCACGGGAAGCGACCAAGGGCGAATTTCCCGACTTCGCCAATATCGATTGGCGATTGCCAGCGATGACGCCCGTCTTGGCGACCGGAAACGAAATGGCAATGCCGGAGGGCATTCGGCTAAAGACGAACTACCGTGGCGATGATATCGCCGGTCTCGATTTTCTCGATAGCTGGCCCGGAATTCCTCCGTTTCTGCGCGGCCCCTATCCAACGATGTATGTCGAGCGGCCATGGACGATCCGGCAATATGCCGGCTTTTCGACGGCGGAAGATTCGAACGCCTTCTACCGGCGCAATCTTGCGGCGGGGCAAAAGGGGCTGTCGGTGGCTTTCGACCTGCCGACGCACCGTGGCTATGATTCCGACCATAAGTTGGTTGCGGGCGATGTTGGCATGGCCGGTGTGGCGATCGATTCGATCCTCGACATGCGCACGCTGTTTTCAGGTATCCCGCTCGACAAGACCAGCGTGTCGATGACGATGAGCGGAGCCGTTCTGCCGATTTTGGCGCTCTATGTGGTCGCGGCCGAGGAACAGGGCGTCGGACAGGCGCAACTCGCCGGGACTATTCAGAACGACATCCTCAAGGAGTTTATGGTCCGCAACACGTACATTTATCCGCCCACCCCCTCGATGCGTATCGTCTCCGATATTCTTGCCTATTCGGCCGAGAATATGCCGAGGTTCAACCCGATCTCGATTTCCGGCTACCACATGCAGGAGGCCGGTGCGACGGCCGACCTTGAACTGGCCTATACGCTTGCCGACGGGCTCGACTATGTACGCGCCGCCATCGATGCCGGGCTTGAGGTCGACGCTTTCGCACCTCGTCTCTCTTTCTTCTTCGGTATCGGCATGAATTTCTTTATGGAGGTGGCGAAGCTTCGCGCCGCGCGCCTGCTGTGGGCGAAGCTGATGAAGGAACGCTTCGACCCGAACGACAATCGCTCGCTGTCACTGCGCGTTCATTGCCAGACGTCGGGCTGGTCGCTGACGGCGCAGGACGTCTTCAATAATGTGACGCGCACGGCGCTCGAAGCGATGGCGGCAACGCAAGGCGGAACCCAGTCGCTGCACACCAATTCGCTCGACGAGGCGCTGGCGCTACCCACCGACTTCTCGGCACGAATCGCGCGAAACACCCAGCTTTTCCTTCAATGTGAGACAGGGACGACCGACATTATCGATCCGTGGGGCGGATCGTTCTTCGTCGAACGGTTGACCCACGACCTCGCCGCCAGGGCACTCGGCCATATCAAAGAGATCGACGGTTTGGGCGGCATGGCACGGGCAATCGAGGCGGGCTTGCCCAAGCTGCGCATCGAAGAGGCGGCGGCGCGCACGCAGGCACGGATCGACGTGGGCCGCCAGACCGTCGTCGGCGTCAATAAATACCGAACATCGCAGGAGGACGAGATCGACGTGCTGCGCGTCGACAATTCGGCAGTCATGAGAACGCAAATCGAGAAGCTCGAGCAGCTTCGCAGCGAGCGCGACCCGAATGCGACAAAGGCAGCGCTTGATGCGCTGACCGCGACGGCGGAAAACGGGCGTGGTAATCTTCTCGCTCATTCGATCGCGGCGGCGCGGGCGAAAGCGACTGTTGGCGAGATTAGCTTGGCGCTTGAAAAGGCTTTCGGTCGCTTCGAAGCGACGACCAGGGCCATAGCCGGTGTGTATAGCGGCGAAGTCGGCGAGGCGGCGCCGGCGATCGTGAATATCCGGCGGCTCGTCGAAGCCTTTGCCGTTAGCGACGGGAGACCGCCGCGGATTCTCGTCGCCAAGATCGGTCAGGACGGTCACGACCGCGGACAAAAGGTGATCGCTTCGGCATTCGCCGACCTCGGCTTCGATGTTAAAATCGGCGCGCTTTTCGAGACCTCTGAGGCTGCCGCGCGGCAAGCGATCGAGGCTGATGTACATGTTGTTGGCGTCTCAACGCTGGCCGCCGGTCATCTGACCATGGTGCCGGCATTGAAGCGGGCGCTGGAAGCAGGCGGTCGCCCCGACATCATGGTCGTGGTCGGCGGGGTTGTGCCGCCACAAGACTATGAGGCGCTCAAGGATGGTGGAGCGGCAGCGATCTTTCCACCAGGCACGCCAATCGCCAGCGCGGCAGCGAGCCTCGTCGAAGAACTGAACCACCGCCTCGGTTACGAGCCACCGGCGCACGCGAATTATCCGCCGATTGTTTAGCCCGACTGGTCGCCCAACCAATCCGACAATCGCTCCAGCGCTGCGTCGAGGACGTCGTCGCGCTTGGAAAAGCAAAAGCGAACAAAGCTGTCGGGCGCCTCGGATTGATAGAATGCCGAGACCGGCACAGCGGCGACACCAGCCTCGATCGTCATTCTTTTGCAGATCTCGAAATCACTGCCGGATATCCCGAGCGGCGCGAGATCGGCGGTAACGAAATAAGTGCCGGCGCAGGAAACGACGCCAAAGCCGAGGGTTTCAAGTCCTTTGGCCAGGCGGTCGCGCTTTGTCTGCAATTCACCCGACAGACTGGCAAAATATGTATCGTCCTTGGCTAGACCAAAGGCGGCGGCTTTTTGCAGATTGGGCGGCGTCGAGAACGTCGTGAACTGATGCGCTTTGGCAACCGGCTCGAGAAGCGCCGGCGCGGCGGTAACGTAGCCGACTTTCCAGCCGGTGAGCGAGAAGGTCTTGCCGGCCGAGCCGATGCGCAGCGAGCGTTCACGCATGCCGGGTAGCGCCATCAGCGGGACATGATGGCAACCGTCAAAAACGATATGCTCATAGACCTCGTCGCAAATCGCGATGGCGTCGTGAGCGATGGCAAGCTCGGCGATCAGCTTGAGATCGTATTCGTCGAAAACCCGGGCAGCCGGGTTCATCGGATTGTTGAGCAGGACCGCCTTGGTCTTCGATGAAAAAGCGGCGGCAAGAGCCTCAGCGTCAAGACGCCAGTCTGGCGGCGTCACCCGGACGAGACGCGGAATGCCGCCTCCCCGTAATACCAATGGCAAATAGCAATCGTAGAGCGGCTCGATGAGGACGATTTCGTCGCCGGGTTCGATCAGCCCGGCGATGCAATCGGATAGCGCTTCGGTGGCGCCCGAGGTCACCATGATTTCACTTTGCCAGTCGACGTCCAAACCGTAAAAGCGCTTGTTCGCCTCGGCAACCGCCTGGCGAAGCTCCGGCACGCCCATCATCGGCGGGTACTGGTTCGGCCCGGCCATCAACGCCTCGGCGGCGGCCCGGCGAACGTCTTCCGGCCCATCGACATCGGGAAATCCCTGGCCGAGATTGATCGCTCCCTGCTCAATCGCGATTCGCGACATGACCTCAAATATCGTGGTCGGCAGGCCCGTATAAATCGGATTTGTGGATTTCATTGCAGCGACCATAGGTAAGCGGCGATTGCGAGGCAAGCGACGCGCGCTTGAGTATGTTTCAAGTTCAGACGACTTCGGTTATGCAAGCTGCGGAATACGTCGGAAATCGGCCAGTTGGGAAACGGAAATCCTCATGATCTACGATACCATCATCGTTGGCGGCGGTTCCGCCGGCTCGGTCCTTGCTAACCGGTTATCGGCGCGCAGCAACCACAATGTACTTGTCTGTGAGGCAGGGCCGGATACTCCCCCCGGTGCGGTTCCTGAAGTGCTCCTCGACACCTATCCGGGCGTCGCCTATCTCGATTCACGTTTTCACTGGACCGACCTCAAGGTCACCACCGAGGTCGTGCCTCACAACGCACCGACAACGAATGACATACCGTTGAGAAAATACGAGCAGGGTCGTGTGCTCGGCGGCGGTTCATCGATCAACGGGCAGCTCGCCAATCGCGGCGCGCCGCATGATTTCGACGAATGGGTCAACCGCGGCGCACCGGGTTGGGGTTGGGACGATGTGTTGCCCTACTTCAAAAAAGTCGAACGGGATATGGATTTCGACGGCCCGTATCATGGGAAAGATGGACGAATTCCAGTCTCGAGGACTTTTCCCGAATCGTGGAACGGCCACTCCAAGGCAGTTGGCGAGGCCTTCGCTGCCGCCGGCTACGAATATCTCGCCGACCAGAATGGCGAATTTAAAGACGGCTACTTTCCAATCACCGGATCGCATGTCTACGAACGGCGTGTCTCTGCGGCTACCGGCTATCTTGATGCGGCAACGCGACAGCGTCCGAATTTAACGATCTCGACCGATACGCAGGTAACCCGCCTGATCTTTGAAGGGACGCGTTGCGTCGGTGTTGAAGCAATCGTTGCCGGCAAATCAACCGAGTTTCGCGCAAATGAAGTGATTTTGTCGTCAGGTGCAGTGTATTCACCGACCCAGCTCCTTAGATCTGGTATCGGCCCGGCGATGGCGCTCAAGGAACTCGGAATCGACGTCATTGCGAATGTGCCCGGTGTCGGCCAGCGTTTGATGGATCATCCTTCGATCATTGTCGCCTCGTACCTGACCCCCGAAGCGCGGATCAACGATTTCACCAGACGTCACCTCCTTATGGGACTTCGCTATTCCTCAGGCCTTCACGACGCACCCCAGGGCGATATGCGCGTCTCGGTCTGTTCAAAGACCGCATGGCATAAAATTGGTGAACAGATTGGCGCAATGATCCTTTTCGTCGACCGCACCTATTCGGAGAGCGGTCAGGTCAAGCTCGCTTCACGCGACTGGCAGCAGGAGCCGATCGTCCAATTCAATCTATTGTCGGACGAACGTGATCTCGATCGTCTGATGCAAGGGTTCCGCAAGATGGTTGCCATTCAGGCACACCCGGCGCTGGCAGCCGTGGCCAAGGATGTGTTTGGCGCAGTCTATGGCGAAAAGATTCGGCAGATCGGGAGTGTCAACCGTAAGAACAAGATCACCACCAATATCGTTGCAAAACTTCTCGACGGCCCGGCCCCCCTGCGCCGATTTATCATCAATAAATTGATTACCGAAGCGCCTGAGCTGTCGGTCCTGATGCAAGACGACGAGGTCCTCGCGGATTTTGTCCGCCGCGCCGCGGTCGGCGTCTGGCACGCGTCATGTACCTGCCGGATGGGTGCCGCCGACGATCCGATGGCGGTGACGGATACGACTGGGCGCGTGCGTGCGGTTGACGGCCTTAGGGTCGTAGACGCATCGATCTTTCCAATCGTTCCCAGCGCCAACACCAACTTCCCGACCATGATGGCAGCCGAAAAGATTGCCGACGCGATTCTTGACGGGCACTGAAATAGGTCCTACCCGCCGCCCTCATGGATCCACTCATTGCCATCATTATCCTCGGCGCGGTTGTTGCGGGCTTCGTCCAGGGGCTTTCCGGGTTTGCCTTCACCATGGTCGCCATGTCGATTTGGGCGTGGGCGCTCGACCCGCAATTGGCGGCGGCGACGGCAGTCTTTGGCGGAATGAGCGGTCAGATATTCGGGGTCTTGACGGTTCGCCGCGGCTTTGACTTGAGTGTATTGATACCCCTGTGCGTCGGTGCGCTCGTCGGCATTCCAATCGGCGTCGTGGCCCTACCGCATCTCGATGCCGATCTTTTCAAGACGTTGCTTGGTGCAATGCTGGTTATCTGCTGCCCGATCATGCTGGTGGCCAATGGATTGCCACGCATCACGGCCGGCGGGCGGCTGGTCGACGGGCTGGTCGGTATCATCGGCGGGGCGATGGGTGGACTTGGCGGGTTTACCGGTATCTTTCCAACGCTGTGGTACACATTGCGCGGCTTCGAGAAGGAAAGACTGCGTTCCATCGTTCAGAACTTTAATCTGGCAGCTCTGACGGTGACAATGGGCGTCTATGTCGGCACAGGCATCGCCACCGTGGAGATGCTACCGATTTTTGCCATTGTGCTGCCTGCAATGCTGGTCCCATGGTGGCTCGGTTCGCGGGTCTATATTGGTATCAACGAGGTGACTTTCCGGCGGGTCGTTCTCAGTCTGTTGACGCTCTCCGGGATCGGAATGCTTGCCTCATCGCTGCCAACGGCACTCGCCTACCTATATTAGCCTTTCGCCTTCGAACAATTTGCCCTTCGGTGAAACTCCTTGCTAGAGCCTGCGGACGTATAGAGCCGCGCCACCTACAACGGAACTAAGAATGCCCAATTTCGTCGATGAGGTCGCCCGGCGGCGGACCTTCGCCATCATTTCTCATCCCGACGCCGGCAAGACGACGCTGACCGAAAAACTCCTACTTTACGGTGGCGCGATCCAACTTGCCGGCGAGGTCAAGGCCAAGGCCAACCGGCGACAGACGCGATCCGACTGGATGTCGATCGAGCGCCAGCGCGGGATTTCCGTCGTCACGTCGGTGATGACCTTCGACTATCACGGTACAATCTTCAATCTTCTCGACACACCAGGTCATGAGGACTTTTCGGAAGACACCTACAGAACTCTGTCGGCGGTTGATTCGGCGGTCATGGTGATCGACGCGGCGCGAGGCATTGAGGCGAGAACCAGAAAACTCTTCGAAGTCTGCCGGCTGCGCGATATCCCGATCGTCACGTTTATTAACAAGCTCGACCGCGAAAGCCGCGATCCATTCGACCTTCTTGAGGAAATCGAGAAGACATTGGCGCTGGACACCACACCTCTGACCTGGCCGCTGGCGAGCGGGCGTGCCTTCGCCGGGGTCTACGACCTCACAAGTGACACGATCCGCCGCTTCGAGCGTGAGCAAGCCGTGCCGCTCGCAGCAGCCGATGGCGCAGACAATGCCTCGGAGATCGCCGCGCTTTTGCCGCCCGACATGGCTGAAACCGTGGTCGAGGAAATTGCCCTGGCCAAGGCAGCCTGCCGGCCCTTCGACAAGACTTCGTTCCTTGAAGGACATTTAACGCCGGTACTGTTCGGCAGCGCGCTGCGAAATTTCGGCGTGAGCGATCTCATTGAAACGCTTGCCGCGTTTGCGCCGCCACCTGGACCACGCAATACGGAGGAACGGCTGGTCAAGCCGGACGAAGCAGCGATGACCGGCTTCGTCTTCAAGATCCAGGCGAACATGGACCCCAATCACCGTGACCGCATCGCCTTCCTGCGGGTTTGCTCGGGCCGGCTCGAGCGCGGCATGAAGGCCCGGCTAGCGCGAACCGGCAAACCGACCGCTATCACGGCACCGCAATTCTTTTTCGCACAGGAGCGCGCCACCGCCGACGAGGCCTTCGCCGGCGATATCGTCGGCATCCCCAATCACGGCACGCTTAGAATTGGCGACACATTGACTGATGGCGAGCAGCTCAATTTCCGTGGTGTGCCGAGCTTCGCGCCGGAAATCTTGAGGCGTATCAGGGTCGAGGACGCGATGAAGGCGAAGAAGCTTGGCGAGGCACTTCGTCAGATGGCCGAGGAAGGCGTCGTTCAGGTATTCACGCCGTTCGACGGCTCGCCGCCAATCGTCGGCGTGGTTGGTGCCCTGCAACTCGATGTCTTGAAGGAACGAATGGCGGCGGAATATAATCTGCCGATCGATTTCGAGGCGGCGCGCTTCCAGGTATGTCGCTGGGTCATGGCGGAAACGCCTGCCCGGCTCGACCAATTTTCCATCGAAAACCGCGCCGATATGGCCTCAGATCTCGACGGAGCGCCGGTGTTCATGGCGTCGTCGGACTTCATGCTGAACCACGCAAAAGAGCGCGCGCCGGAGATCGAATTCACCGACATCAAGGACTACCAGCGGCAATCGGTAAAGCAGTAGTCAAGAAACAATGGCGAGCGCGCCCCCTCTTATCCAACTTCAAGACATCGGTTTGACCTTTGGTGGCAAACCGTTGCTCGAAAGCGCCGAACTCTCAGTCGGTGCCCAAGAGCGGCTTTGTCTTGTCGGCCGCAATGGTTCAGGCAAGTCGACGCTGATGAAGATTGTCGCGGGGCTTGTCGAATCCGATAGCGGCACACGATTTGTGCAGCCCTCTGTGACGATCCGCTATTTGGCGCAAGAGCCCGACATGGCTGGCTTCGACACGGTCGAGGCCTTCGTCGAGGCGGGGCTTGCGCCCGGCGACGACCCGCATCGCGCGCGGCGGTTGATCCAATCCCTTGGCCTGTCGGGCGATGAAGATCCGACGCGGCTTTCCGGTGGAGAGACCCGCCGGGCGGCACTTGCCCGGGTTCTGGCACCGGAACCCGACATCCTTCTCCTCGACGAGCCAACCAACCATCTCGATCTGCCGGCAATCGAGCAACTTGAGGAGAGTTTGAAAACGCTCCGTTCGGCGATTGTTCTGGTTAGCCACGACAGGCGATTTCTCGAAAATCTCGCGGCGGCGACGGTCTGGCTCGACCGCGGCAAAACGCGACGGATGGACAAAGGGTTCGCGCATTTCGAAAACTGGCGCGACACGATTCTCGAAGAGGAAGAACGCGACGCTCACAAGCTCGACCGTAAGATCGAAGACGAACAGCATTGGCTACGCTATGGGGTCACCGCTCGGCGCAAGCGCAACGTACGCCGGCTCGGTCAATTGCATGCGCTGCGGGCGGAACGGCACATGGCCAAAGCCAATCGTCCGTCCGGCGACGTCAAGCTGGTCGCACAGAAGCGTCGCGACTCCGGCAAAATGGTGATCGAGGCGAAGCAGCTTTCGAAAAGCTATGGCTCTCGCCCTATAGTCCGTGAGCTGACGCTGCGCATCGAGCGCGGCGACAAGATCGGCATCGTCGGACCGAATGGCGCGGGCAAGACGACACTGATCAATCTGCTGACCGGCCTACTAACACCCGATTCTGGTAGGCTCCGTCTCGGCGCGAATCTCGACATCGCCACCCTCGAGCAGGATCGGGATAGCCTGGACGGAGAAAAAACTCTCGCCGATACCCTGACCGAGGGACGTGGCGACACGGTGATTATCGGCGGCGTGGCGCGACATGTCGTTGGTTATATGAAGGATTTTCTTTTTCGGCCTGAGCAGGCGCGTTCCCCGGTCAAGGCGCTGTCGGGCGGCGAACGCGGGCGCTTGATGCTCGCCAGAGCGCTGTCGCAGCCGTCAAACGTCCTTATCCTCGACGAGCCAACCAACGATCTCGATCTCGAAACCCTCGATCTCCTGCAAGAAATGCTCACCGACTATTCCGGCACGCTTCTTCTGGTAAGCCACGACCGCGATTTTCTCGACCGGGTGGTCACCTCGACGATCGCCTCAAACGGCGATGGGCAGTGGATCGAATATGCTGGCGGCTATTCCGACATGGTCGAGCAGCGCGGTAGCGGCCTCGCCCGAACGCTAACCGACAAGTCACGGGAGGCGAAAAGATCGTCGCAGTCTGAACCACCGACCGCCGCACAGGGCAATGGCAAGCAGAAACTCACCTTCAAAGACCAACATGGGCTGAAAACATTGCCCGGCCAGATCGACAAATTGACATTCGAGATCGCCAGCCTTGAAACACGCCTCGCCGATCCCGGCTTTTACACCAGAGATCCGGACGGTTTCGCCTCGACAAGCCAGGCGCTGAATACTGCCCGGACCGCGCTGCTGGCGGCGGAGGACGAGTGGCTCAGGCTCGAAATGCTGCGCGAGACAGTCGAAGGATGAGGTAGAACACGGCTGCCGTCAATCGAAGTTGATTCTTGGCAATATTCCAACAACCGAATAGAATCATGCGCTAGATTTCTGTTCTCGCTAACCAGCGCGGAGTGGCGTAAGTATATTGTGCCGGTCCGCAATTCATCAGTTGTCTCTAGTTACACAGTACTCGACTCTCTCTCATACCGGTATTGATTTCAATACGTTAGATTGACATTTCGGGGACATGAGACTGTGAAGGAATTCGATTATTTGCGCCTCGCTTGCGCAAGCGTAGATTTTACGCA
>Ga0315339_1000701_pt1 | contig 37704 bp, 37 predicted proteins | sample ASW17metaG_FD_204514 | JGI IMG/M metagenome (GOLD analysis project Ga0315339, IMG submission 204514) | Ammonia-oxidizing marine archaeal communities from Pacific Ocean, United States - ASW #17 | ecosystem: Environmental > Aquatic > Marine > Oceanic | place: USA: California | collected 2016-12-05 | reverse complement strand
AAGATAAAATTGTAAGATTATCTGATGTTGCAAACGTAGAATTAGGTCCAGTTTCAGAAAAAACATTATTTAAAGCTCAAAGTAAAAATAATTTAAACCAAAAAACAGTTGGAATTGGAATTTATGCAAAAAGTGGTGCTTCAACAGTTGAGCTATCAAAAGAAATTCAAAAAAAAATAATTGAAGTTAGAAAAACTTTACCTGATGGTCTCAAGCTAGAAGTTTCATTTAATAGAGCCACATATGTTAAAGCGGCTATTGATGAAGTTTATAAAACTTTGGCAATTGCATTCGTTTTAGTAGTAATAATTATTTATTTATTTTTAGGTAATATAAAAGCAGTAATTGTTCCTGCGGTCGCATTACCTGTGAGTTTGATTGCGTCCTTCCTAGGAATTTATCTTTTTGATCTTTCTATTAATATCTTTGTTCTACTAAGCTTTATACTTGCAATTGGAATTATAACTGACGACTCAGTTATTATGACAGATGCAATTTATAGAAGGATAGAAAACGGAGAAACTCCATTAGTTGCTGCTTATAATGGTTCAAAACAAATTACTTTTGCAATTATTGCAACTACTTTAATTCTTCTTGCTGTTTTTATTCCATTAATATTTATCAAAGGAATATCTGGAACTTTATTTAGAGAAACAGCATTAGCTTTATCTTTTTCTATTGTTGTTTCCTCATTTGTTGCCTTAACTCTATCACCAATGCTTGCGAGTAAATTTTTATATAAAAAAACAAGTACTGGATTTTTTGTGAGAAAATTTAATATTTTTTTTCAAGGTTTTTCAAATTTTTACAAAGAAACATTGAATTTTTGGTTAAATAAAAAAAAAACAATAATAACTTTCATTTTTTTGATTATAGCAGGATCTGTAGCCTTGTTTATGTACACAACTAAAGAACTTCTTCCAAAAGAAGATAGGGGTGTTTATTTAGTTATTGGTTTTACTGACGAAGGAAGTTCTTTTGACTATACACAAAAAAGGGCTCAAGATGTAGAAAAGAGATTACTTCCATTACTACAAGCTGAGAATAGCCCTTATGATAAATTTATAATGAGAGTTCCAGGTTTTGGAAGCTCTGCAAACTCATTTAACAGTTTTATTATTATTGCATTACTTGAAGACTGGAAAAAAAGAGACACAGATGCAATGACAATTATGAGACAAGCTATAGGTAAAATAGTAACGGTGCCTCAAACTCTAGCCTTTCCAATTTCGCCTCAAGCAATAAGAGTTTCCAATTATAATAAACCTATTCAAATGGTAATTTTAGGAAGTACTTATGAAGAGTTAGAAGATATTCAAAAAGAGGTGATAAATAAACTTCGAAGAAATAGAGGTTTATCGAGAATTGAGTCAGATTTTAATAGAAATAAACCAGAAGTTAAATTGGTTATTAACAAGAACAAAACAAAGGATTTAGGAATATCTACTCAATCAATTGGCCAAACATTAGAAACCTTATATGGCGGCAAAAGAGTTACTACATTCAACAAATTAGGAAAAGAATACCCTATCATTCTTCAACAATATCTCATCGATAGAAAAGACAAAGATAGTTTGGGTAAGCTATTTGTTAGATCTAGCACAACTGGAGAATTAATCTCACTATCAAACTTAGTTGATTTAAAAGAAGAAGGATCTGCAAAAGTACTAGCAAGATACGACAGGCAAAGAGCCGTAACAATTTCTGCAAATGTAAATGAAAACTATTCTTTATTTGAAGCAATTGAATATCTTGAAAATATAATGGCTGAAGTTGCACCTACAAATCAAATTACATGGAAGGGAGAGTCGGAAGAAGTTAAAGAAACAACAAATGAACTCTATATAATTTTTGCTCTTGGTCTACTAACAGCGTATTTAGTCATGGCTGCTACATTTAATTCATTTGTTCACCCATTTATAATTATGCTTACTGTACCACTTGCTGTTTTTGGTGGATTAGTGTTTATTTTATTTTTTAACAGTTCAATAAATATTTTTTCTCAAATTGCTCTGGTAATTTTAATTGGTATATCAACTAAAAATAGTATTCTTATCGTTGATTATGCCAATCAAATTAGAACAACTGGAAAACAAATTGAAGCTTCCATAAAAGAAGCGTGTGACTTGAGATTTAGACCTATTATGATGACATCTATAAGTACAATGATAGCAATGTTACCTTTGGTGATAGGAAATATTGGACCTGGTGCTGGAGAAGCATCTAGATTAGCTGTTGGAGCGACTATTCTTGGGGGTATGATAATTTCAACTTTCTTCACTCTATACGTAACACCAACAATGTATTTAACTCTTGCTAGAAATAGCAAAAGAATTGACTCTGTTGATTTAGAATTAGAAAAAGAATTATCTAAAAAATAATATATTTATTTCTACTTAGTGAACCACTACACTGTTTAAGTTGATTTCTATAAATATTAGATTGTTTCTCAACTCTTGTTGCTAAATTAATTATTTTTTTATTTTTTTTGTAATTTTTGTAATTTCCCCACCCTTCATGATAAGCAACATACTGCTTAAAAGCATCAGTTTTGGATATTTTTAAAATAGTACTTGATTTATTAGTGTACCACCCAATGAAATCAACACTATCTTTAAATCTAGTTCTAACCGCAAGCTTATTTCCTGTCTCTTTTTTATATTGTTCCCAGGTACCATTAACTGCTTGAGAATATCCAAATGAACTTGAGGGTCTTTTATAAGGAATTACTTTAAAAAGTTTTTGCCTAGGAGGTTTTGCTAGCCAATCAAAATCTGACTCCATTTTTATTATGGCAAGCTGTAAATAAATAGGAGTGCCCCATTTTTTTTTCGATTTATTTACATGCTTAAACCATAAATATCTTTCATTAAATATGGAACAACTATTAGCAGTATTTGATGGTATTGAAGAACAAGCAGAAATAAAAAATAATACTATAAATAATGAATTAATTGTTAAAATTTTCATATTTTTTATAAAAAAAGTTAGTCATCAACACAATTAATACTCCAAATAAATTTCCAAATAAATCAGAGAATTCAAAGCTTCTTGCTGGTATAAATATATGTGATATTTCTAAAATTATAGAAAATAAAACCAGATACATATTTAAAAAATTTAATTTATTTGAATTTTTATATGTAAAAAGGCCAAGTATAGCTAGTAAGCCAAAAGCATATAAATGGTTTGAGGAAATTAAAAAATCTGGAGTTAATTGAGGTTGCAACTGACAATTATCATATAGATAGCAACCCAATAAACTACCTGGAAATAAATATAAAACCATTAAAATGAAATTAGATAGATAAAAAATGAATTTATATTTTGAGAAAAAATTAATCATTAAATTGTATAGTTATATTTTATAAATTAAATTAAAAGATTAACAAATGAGTTATTTAATTTTAGTAAGACATGGTCAAAGTGTATGGAATCTTGAGAAGAAATTCACAGGTTGGGTTGATGTAGATTTAACCAAAAATGGTAAATTAGAAGCTAAAAAAGCAGGTGAACTAATAAAATCAAACAATATTAATATTGATGTTTATTATTCATCTTTTCAATTAAGAGCAAAAAATACGTTAAAATTAATAAAAGAAACATTACAAGATGTAAAAATTTCAAAAGAAGCTTGGCAATTGAATGAGAGACATTATGGTGCGCTCACTGGTTTAAATAAAGATGAAATGAAAATCAAATTAGGTGAGGAAAAAGTTCATCAATTTAGACGCTCATGGGACTTACGACCTGATCCATTGGATAAAAAAAATCCTTACCACCCTATTAATATCAAAGCTTATAAAAAAATACCAATTAATCAAATCCCTGACACAGAATCTCTTAAGGATACTTATGAAAGAGTGCTAAAATTTTATAAACAAGAAATTGAAAATAAAACTACTGATAATAATATTTTAATTTCTGCACATGGAAATTCCATAAGGGCGCTATGTAAATACTTATTTAAATTAGATGAAAATCAAATATCAAAACTAGAGATTCCAACTGGAAACCCATTATTAATTAATTTAGACGAAGATAGAAAAATTACTGATTGCAAATACTTAGATAGTGAAAGAGCTAAAGATCTTGTAGTTTTTTAAAGGTTTCAAGGTCTGTTAAATGATAAAAATCATTATTACTTTCGTAACCATATAAACTTTTTTTTTCAATTAAATTATTCCATACATTAGTTATTGAAAAATTTTCGACTTTATAATCAGAAAGAAGTTTTTTATTCAATATTTGGCACCCTGTATAGATAAATTTTTTATCATTATTTTTTGAAATTAGATTATTTTTAAGATCAAAATCACCATGTAAATTTTTATCAAAACTTAATTTTTTATTTACTAATAAAAGTATATTTTTTATCTGTTTAGAAAAATATACATCTTCCATCCCAATAATCTCTTCGGAGTAATTTTTTTTCCAAATAGTATCTGGATTAAATATCAAAACATCATCTTCACTCGTGTGATGTAACATATTTTTTATACCACCGCCCGTATTAAGAATATTTTTACCATCTTCAACAATTTTAATTTTACTTTTAAAATTTTTATTTCTCAAAAAATTATGAATTTGATCTTCAAGATAAAAAGTATTGAGGATAATCTCTTTTATACCTAGACTTTCAATTAAATTGATACACGTTTCAAGTACTGCAACATTTTTTAGTTTAATTAATGGTTTTGGAGTTTCTAATGTTAATGGATTTAATCTTTTTCCAAAACCTGCACATAAAATTAAGGCTGTATTAATTCTCATATTACTTAGTTAGAAATTTAGGAAAATTAGATATCAATAACAACTTTAAACTATCTAAAACTTGATTTTTACTCATTCTATTATCAATCATTTTCCACGCATAAGGAATAAGCTTTAAATATTTTTTCTTCTTATCTCTTTCTGCCAATCTCATGAATATTCCAATAATCTTTAAATTCCGAAGAACTGACAGAATATCAAAATCATTTTTGAATTTATCTACATCAACTTTTTTATTAGTCTTTAAATAATAGTTATAAGCTTTATCTTTTAGTGAATTGGATGTTTTGTACCTAACATCATCAATTAAAGAGGCTAAATCGTAGGCTTTGTTTCCAATTAAAGCATCCTGGTTATCAATTAATCCAATTTGTTTTTTTGAATTAATAATTAAGTTTGAAACATGAAAATCTCTATGAACAAAAGTATCATTTCTAAAATTTAACTTTGATAATAATAACCTAATCTCTTTATTAAATTGATTATTAAATTTATTAATCTTTTTTTTAGTTAATTTTTTTGGCACATACCAATCACTAAATAACCTCGTCTCATCAAATAAGATCTTTTTTTTATAATCTTTTATTTTATAAAATTTATTTCTAAAATTTTTAATTTTTTTATCTCTAATTAATTGAATATTATTCAAAACATTAATTACTTTTTTAAATATCAAATAATGATTTTTATTATGATTCACAAACAATTGATAAATCGTTTTGTTTCCTAAATCTTGTATTTCAATATAATTTTTTTTATAATTTTGACTGAATAATTTGGGGGCAATTATATTATTTTTGATTAAGATTTTATTAATTGAGTCATAAATTAATAAATTTTTAATTTTTTCTTTATTAGCAAATACTATAATTGAATTCTTTTTAGTATTTCTGTAAAATTTTCTAAAAGATGCATCGCCTTTGATTTCCTTAAAGTCTTTTAAAAATTTCATAGTAAAAGATTAATCTAAACCATCAATTTTAACAGATCTATTATTTAATTCATTTTCATAATTAAATATCAAGTCTATTGTCTTTATTAAATTATCTTTTATAATTAACTGAGGCCACTCAATGAGAGTTATTGTATTTTTGTTATTATCAAACAGATCTAAATTTTTAACTTCAGATTTATCTTTTAATCTAAATAAATCATAATGTTTAATTACCAAATCATCTACCTCATACTCATTAAGTAAATTAAATGTTGGACTTGTTACCTCTGTAATCTGTAATTTTTTTTTTATTTGAAATTGATTGATCAAATATTTTACAAAAGTAGTTTTACCTACCCCCATTTCTCCATATAAAAAGATTATTTCGCTACCTTTTAGATAATTCGAAAGATCTTTAGCTAATTCTCTAGTCGTCTCTTCTGAAGATATATCTATTATGCTATTTTTAATAGCGATAGGCATCTGGTTTGAATGGACCCTCGGTCCCAACACTTATATAATCTGCTTGTTCTTTGGATAGTTTTGTAAGTTTAGCGCCTACTTTTTTTAAATGAAGAGTTGCTACTTTTTCGTCTAAATGTTTAGGTAGTACATAAACTTTATTTTCATAATTTTTATAGTTATTCCAAAGTTCTATCTGTGCAATCACTTGATTTGTGAATGAAGCACTCATAACAAAACTTGGATGTCCAGTTGCACAACCTAAATTAACTAATCTTCCTTCTGCTAAAAGAATAATTCTTTTTTTGCTTGGTAATTCTATTTCGTGAACCTGTGGTTTAACTTCACTCCATTTATAATTTTTTAGAGCTTCAACTTGAATTTCATTATCAAAATGACCAATATTACATAAAATTGCTCTATCTTTCATATCTCTCATATGATCAGCAGTAACAATATCTTTATTGCCTGTAGCTGTTACTACGATATCAGCTCTGCTAATAGCTTCCTCCATTAAGACAACTTCATATCCTTCCATTGCAGCCTGTAAGGCACAGATTGGATCAGCTTCTGTAACTAAAACTCTTGCTCCACTTTGTCTTAGTGATGCTGCGCTTCCTTTACCTACATCTCCAAAGCCTGCTACGATTGCAATTTTTCCTGACATCATTACATCTGTTGCTCTTCTAATTCCATCAACTAAACTTTCTCTACAACCATACAAATTATCAAATTTCGATTTTGTGACAGAGTCGTTAACATTGATCGCAGGCACCAAAAGAGAATTATCTTTTTCCATTTTGTTTAAAGCTTTTATTCCAGTGGTAGTTTCTTCTGAAACTCCTTTTATATCTTTCATTAAATCTTTATATTCATTATGCATGATCGCAGTTAAATCGCCGCCATCATCTAAAAGCATATTTGGTTTCCACTCAGGTTTACCAATGACAGTTTGTTTGATACACCAAAGATATTCTTCTTCAGTCTCACCTTTCCATGCATAAACAGGTATTCCAGCTTCTGCAATTGCAGCAGCTGCATGATCCTGAGTTGAAAAAATGTTACATGAAGACCATCTCACTTCAGCTCCTAAAACAACCAAAGTTTCTATTAACACAGCTGTTTGAATAGTCATATGCAAACAACCAATAATTCTTGCTCCTTTTAAAGGTTTTTTTTCTGAATATTCTTCTCTTAGAGCCATTAATCCTGGCATTTCACTCTCAGCTATCGAGATTTCTTTTCTGCCAAATTCAGCTGACGATATATCTTTTACTTTATAATCTTCCATGGAAAAATTTTATACAGTGAACAATAAATTAATCAAGCTAAGATTATACACTTGGAAATCTTATTTCTACAATTGCACCATTCCTATCTAATCGATTAGATGCTAAAATTTTACCATCATGAAGATCAACTAAATTTTTAACAATATTTAGTCCAAGACCAGAATGCTCACCAAACTTATCTGGCCTATTACTATAAAATCTTTTGAATATTTTTGATGTATCTTTTTCTTTAAATCCCTGACCTTCATCAATAATTTCAACTACTATTTTTTTATCTACAGTATTTGATATACTTACAAAAATATTCTCTCCCTCTTTGCAAAATGAGATTGAATTATCTAATAAGTTAGCAATTATTTGTTCAATTCTGTTTTCTATACCATTGATAATATATTTTTTATTTTCATCATTTTTGTAATTAATTTTAATATTTTTTTTGACTTTTTGGATATTGTTATAATCTTCTACAACAGATTGAATAATTGGTTCTATGTTAATTTTTTTCATCTTTTCTTTACTGAGAGCAACTTCATCTTTTAACATCTGAGAATAATCAGTTATTAATCTTTCAATTCTTAAGACATCGTGGTTAAGAATATTGAGTAATTTTAGTCTTTGTTCAGAGCTACTTGAGTCTTGTAATATTTCTGAAGCACTTTTTAAAGACGCTAACGGATTTCTTATTTCATGTACTAAGTCTGTTGAAAAATTTTCAGCATGGGCAACTCTTTTTTGAAGCTCGACCGTCATATCATCTAATGAATTTGAAAGAAGTCCCAATTCATCATTACGACTTTTTAAACTTTCAATGTTTGTTTTTGTTTGACTTTTTTCTTTAATAACTTTTGTATAGCTTACAAGGTTTTGGATTGGTTTAATAAAATATCTACTTAAGACAAAAGAAAAAATTAGAATTACAAAACCCACAGCAATTGCTGTTCTAACAACAAAGGCTTTTCTCTCATCAGTAGCTGTTTTGATATCATTAGCGTTTTCTGTAATAGCAAGATATCCAATATTTGAATTATCTTTAATTATATTTTTAATTGTAATTAATCTTAATTGATTAAGATCTTGCTGTATAAAAGTGTAAGAATTTCCATAAACATCTGAGTTTAAATATTTTTTTAAAATATCTTTAAAAGATAAAGCTTTATTTTTAGTTAAATTAATATTTTCATTTTTGTCAATTTTGTCAATTTCGCTTTCATTTAAACTTTCAAATTCAATTTCATCTAATCTTGAAGAGAAAGATCTTGGATCAAGATCTAATGTGTCAGTATCTCCAATAAGATTAAAATCATTATCAAAAAATATTACTCTATCTAGGTTTTGAAATATAAATCGAGTTGAAAATAAGAACTTTCTGATATCATCAACATCAAATTTTACATCTAATCTTATAAGGGTGTTAATCGTATTATCTATAACATTTACATGTTTGACAGATTTTTTTTTGATTAAATTAGGCTGAACATTGTTTAAATAAAAAAAAGTAAATAAACTAATAATTGTAAAAATAATAAAATTTATGAATAAAAATTTTTTTAATATAGATAGGTTTTTTAAGTATTTACTAAACATTAGCTAACATTCCATCTATATCCACTACCATATCTAGTTTCAATAGCTGAAAAATCAGGGTCAACTTTTTTAAATTTTTTACGAATTCTTTTAACATGACTGTCGATAGTTCTGTCTTCGATATCTGTATCTTCTCTGTAAGCAATATCCATTAATTGTGCTCGTTCTTTAATAATTCCTGGTCTTTTTGCCAACTCTTTAACAATTAAAAATTCTGTTGTAGTTAATTTATCTGGAAGCTGTTTATTATTCCATTCGCATTCAAGTTGAGATGGATCTAATTTTAATTTTCCATGTGAAATTAAACTTTTATTTTCCTCTAAAATATTATTTGAATCTTTTTTTCTTAGCTGAACCCTAATTCTTTCAATCAAAACCTTAATTGAAAAACCTCCAGATTTTTTTACAAAATCATCTGCTCCTAATTTTAATCCAAGCAACTCATCAATTTCATCATCTTTAGATGTCAAAAAGATTACTGGTAGAGATGTTTTTTTTCTAAGTTTTTTGAGCAACTCCTCTCCATCCATTTTAGGCATCTTTATATCAATCACTGCTAGATCTGGAGGCGTTCTAGTTAGACCAATCAATGCACTTTCTCCGTCAATATAAGTTTGAACTTTAAAACCTTCTTTTTCTAAAGCTATACTCAAACTCGTTAGAATATTTCTATCATCATCTATTAAAGCTATAGTTTGTTTATGCATTACTTATATAAAAATACTAAATTGTTCTAAATTGGGCAATCTAATAAAATTAATGAAGCATTCCCCAATTATCTCCAACATTAACATCAACAGTTAGTGGAGTTGAAAATGAATGATAATCACTTTGTGCAACACTAGTCATTTCCTCTTTAATGAGTTTGACCATTATTTTTTCATCCTTTTTTGGTACCTCAAATATTAATTCATCATGAATTTGCAAAAGCATTTTAGATTTAATATTTTTTTGTTCTAACAGTTTTTTATCCAATCTTATCATTGCTAAACGCATAATTTCTGATGCTGACCCTTGTATAGGTGCGTTTATTGCAGCTCGTTCTTGAAAGTTTCTTACATTAAAATTTTTATCATTAATTCCATTAAAATGAGATCTTCTACCAAAAATATTATTTACATAACCACTTTTTCTACAAAACTTAATTGTACTATCCATATAAACTTTTATTTCAGGAAATTTTCCAAAATATGCATTTAAAAATTCTTCTGCCTCATAATTTGAAACATTAATCTGCTTTGCCAAACCATATTGTGAAATTCCATAAATAATTCCAAAATTAATTGCTTTAGCTTTTCTTCGATGATCTTGATTTACTTTTTTAATATCAATATTAAAAATTTGGCTAGCTGTTAATGAGTGAATATCCTCATTATTTCTAAAAGCTTTTTTAAGCTCTTTAACATCTGCTAAATCTGCTAAAATTCGCATTTCAATTTGATTATAATCTGCTGAAATTAACAAATGATCTTTTTTTGCAGCAAAAGCTTTTCTGATATCTTTTCCATCTTCTGATTTAATTGGAATATTTTGTAAATTTGGATCACTGGATGCCAATCTACCAGTTGTAGTTGCTGCCAATAAGAAAGAAGTGTGTACTCTTTTCGTTGTTGGATTAATGTGCTCCGGTAAAGAGTCTGAGTAAGTATTTTTTAACTTTGATGCTTGTCTCCAGTCTAAAACTAGTTGTGGAAATTCATGTCCTTTGAAAGCTAAATCCTCCAAAACACTTGCACTTGTTGCAAAACTTCCTTTTTTAGTTTTTTTTAAACCTGCAATTTTAAGATCATTATAAATAATTTCACCTAATTGCTTTGGTGAAGCAATATTAAATTCTTTTTTTGAAATTTTAAAAATATTTTTTTCTAAATTTTCAATTTTTTTTTCAAACTTTAAAGAAAGTGATTTTAAAAATTTACTATTAACTTCAATTCCTTCCATTTCCATAAAAGCAAGAATCTTAATTAATGGTTTTTCAAATATTTCATAAATATTTACCATTTTTTCTAACTTTAAATTTTTAATAAATTTTTTATATAATCTAAAAGTTATATCTGCATCTTCAGCAGCATAATCTTTAGCTTTATCAACCTCTACATCACTAAAATTTATCTCTTTCTTTCCAGTTCCAACGATTTCTTTAAAAGATATTGTTTTATGTCCTAAATGATTTTCGGACAGTACATCCATATTATGTCTGTTTTTTCCTGCATCTAATACATAAGACATAAGCATTGTGTCTTCCATCGATGAAATTGTTATTCCTTGCTTATATAAAACTATAAAATCAAACTTAATATTTTGACCAATTTTTTTAACACTAGGATCTTCTAATAAAGGTTTTAATTTTTTAATGACAATATCTTTCTTGATACATTTTGATGATTTGTGTCCAATTGGAATATAACAAGCTTTACCAATTTTAGAACATAAAGAAACACCTATTAAATCTGCTTGATGTGGATCTAAAGAATTTGTTTCTGTATCCACCGCAACCTCTCCTACTTCTTCGGCTTCTTTTATCCATTCATCTATTTGATCAGGATTATTAATTAAGTAATAATTCTTATTATTAATTGCTTGATGTTTTTCTATAGCTTTTGTTTTATCAAATATGCTTGTTAATTTTGGTTCACCATATGCAGAAATGACAGAACTTAAAAGTCGGTTAAATTCCATCTCTCTTAAAAATGTATAAAGTTTATCTTTATCTATTTCTTTTAACTTAAACTCACCTAATTCTCTGTTGGTTGGAACATCTTTCATTAATGTTACAAGTTTTTTACTAATCAATGCTTTGTCTTTATTTTCAATTAATGTTTCTCTTCTTTTGTTTTGTTTTATTTCACCAGCTGACTTTAAAAGTTTTTCTAAAGTTCCATATCTATTAATTAGTTCAGCAGCTGTTTTAACTCCTATACCTGGAACGCCTGGAACATTATCACTACTATCACCAGCGAGAGACTGTACATCTATCACTTTTGTTGCATCAACTCCAAATTTTGTAAAAATATCCTCTTCTGAAATAAATTTATTTTTCATAGGATCAAATATTCGAACACCTTTTTTATATAATTGCATCAGATCTTTATCTGACGAAACAATTGTAACTTTAGCCCCTTTCTTTAGTATTTTTTCAACATAGGTGGCGATTAAATCATCTGCCTCATAATTAGACAGATCAACTGAAGGTAAGTTGAAAGCTAGTACTGACTTTCTAATATATTCAAATTGAGGTACCAAATCATCAGGTGCCTCTGAACGATTAGCCTTATAATCACTATAAATATCATTTCTAAATGTCTTTCTTGCTGAGTCAAAAATTACTGCAAAATGCGAAGGTTTTTGTAAATTTTGCTCTGACTTTGAGTCTTCAAGTAATTTAAAAAGCATACTACAAAAGCCACTAACAGCTCCTGTTGGCAATCCATCACTTTTTCTAGTTAATGGTGGCAATGCATAATAGGCTCTAAAAATATATCCTGAACCATCAATTAGGTAAAAATGATCTGTTTTTTGAATTTTATCCATTGAAATATCGCTAAATATTACAGTCGTATTAAAATCTGTATATAAAAAAATTTACTTTTTTTAAGATCATTAATTATATCTAGATTATTTTAAAGTTTGATAGTATCATTTAGATATGGAGTTAATTAAAAATTTATCTCAAACTAAATTAATAAAATCAGTGTTGGTGGTAATACTTGGATCTATAGCACTAACTATATCGGCTAAAATCAAAATACCTTTTTATCCAGTTCCAATGACTATGCAAACATTTGTGGTTCTATTTTTAGGTGTAAGCCTTGGATATAAAATTGGGCTTGCGAGTATAGGGTTATATTTGTTTGAGGGAATTTTAGGTTTACCTGTTTTTTCAAATTCTCCTGAAAAAGGTGTTGGATTAATTTATTTCACAGGCCCAACTATGGGTTATTTAATCGGTTTTTTAACTGCAGGCTATTTGGCCTCAAAAATTAACAGTAAAGACAGCCTTTTATTAGTTTTAGCTAAACTTACAATAGCAACTTCTACAATTTATATGTTGGGATTATTCTGGTTAGGAACTCTTATTGGGTGGGACAAGCCAATTATAGCTCTAGGAGCTCAGCCATTTCTATTAGCAGAAATCTTTAAAGTAGTGCTTTTAGCCTTGGTAACAAAACAAATTATAAAAATTAGAAATTTTATCTAGGTGATCTTTTAGAAAGAATTCTTTGAAGAGTTCTTCTGTGCATTTTTAATCTTCTCGCAGTTTCAGAAACATTTCTATTACACAATTCAAATACTCTGTGTATATGTTCCCATTTCACTCTGTCTGCAGACATTGGATTATCTGGAGGAGCAGCTTTTTTTGTAGGATCTGCAAGTAGTGCTTTTTCAACATCTTCTGCATCAGCTGGCTTTGCAAGATAATCTATAGCACCTTCTTTAATAGCTGCTACTGCAGTTGGAATATTTCCATAACCAGTCAGCATAATTATTCTGCTTTCACTGTTTGTAGTTTGAATTTCTTTTACAACCTCTAGTCCGTTACCATCTCCAAGTCTTAGATCTATCACCGCAAAACCAGGCTTCTTCGTTTTAACTGATTCTATTCCTTTTTGTACATTCTCTGCTTGAATAACTTCAAATCCCTTTTTCTCCATAGCCCTTGCCAATCTCTCTCTAAAAGGATTGTCATCATCAACTATAAGTAGAGATTTATTATTAAAATCGTTAATATTTTTAAGGACTACTTGTTCTTTCATTCTCCTAATATGGTAATTAGCTCACATAATTCAATACCTATTATTTGCTTTACATTATTAATCTATGGGCTTAATAGGAGGAAATTTTAAAGTTTTTTAAAGATAAAAAGCTTTTTTTTATTAAATTTTTTTTGGAGGCATTTTAAATGCAAAAATTTAAATCAGTTGAGCAATTAATAAATCAACTGAAACCTGAAAAACCGATATATTGTATCAGAAAGAATTCTATTCGTTCTGCAGTAAAGTATTTCAACAAAAATTTTCCTGGTAAAATTCTTTATGCAGTTAAGACCAATCCACATCCTGTAGTAATTCAATCAATCATAGATAGTGGAGTAGAACAATTTGATGTTGCCTCTATAGAGGAAATTAAAAGTATTAGAAATTTTAGCCAAACAGCAAAATGTTCATACATGCATACTGTAAAAAGTAGAGAAAGTATTAAAGAAGCTTATTTTAACTATGGAGTAAAAACATTCTCACTAGATACCAAGGATGAATTAATAAAGATTATTAAAAGCACAAATGGTGCCAAAGATTTAGAATTATTTGTTAGAGTTGCAGTTTCTAATGAGCATGCAGAAATAGATCTATCAAAAAAATTTGGTGCTTTAAATTCAGAAGCAGCAGGATTATTAAGACTAGTAAAACAGCATGCAAAAAAAATTGGTCTAAGCTTTCATGTTGGTTCTCAATGCATGCATCCAATTTCATACTCGAAAGGCATTAATGAAATTAGAAATATAATTGAAAAAACAAAAATTTTACCTGATTACATTAATGTTGGAGGAGGATTTCCAACAATTTATCCAGACTTAGTGCCTCAATCTATGGATAGTTATTTTAATGAAATTAAAAAAGGTTTAGAAAATTTAAAACTTGAGAAAATGCCTGAGATTATTTGTGAACCAGGAAGAGCTTTAGTTGCTGAAAGTGGCTCCACAATTGTGAGAGTTAATTTAAGAAAAAAACAAAAACTTTATATAAATGATGGTACATATGGAACTCTGTTTGATGCAGGGACTCCAAACATAGTATTTCCATCTAAAATGATTAAAGAAAATTCTAATAAAATAATATCAAAAAAATTAACAGCTTTTGATTTTTTTGGACCAACATGTGATAGCATGGATTATATGAAAGGCCCTTTTCTTCTTCCAAATAATATAAAGGAAAATGATTATATTGAGCTTGGCCAACTTGGTGCTTATGGTTTAACATTTAGAACTCAATTTAATGGTTATTACTCTGATGAAATATTTGAAGTTGAAGATAAACCAATCATGACAATGTATGACAAAGACATTAACAAAGCTACTTTGGTTGCTTAATGTCAGATCATAAAAACCCAGGTCATAATAGTAAAAAAGATTTTTTAAAAAACCCTGTTGAACATATTGATATTACTTCGTTCGACTCTCGAAAAATAATCTCTTCAATGGAAAAAATGTCCTTTGTTTCAAGGGAAACAGCTAATGCTGCAAACATTTACAATGATATGCTGAAAGACAAAGATTGTACAATATTTCTAACTTTAGCTGGATCAACATCAGCTGCTGGGTGTATGAATATTTATAAAGATCTTGTGAAATACAATATGGTTGATGCAATTGTTGCAACTGGAGCATCTATAGTGGATATGGATTTTTTTGAAGCACTTGGATTTAAACACTATCAAGGCTCTCAATTTCAAGATGATACTGAACTAAGAAATAATTATATAGATAGAATATATGACACTTATATTGATGAAGAAGAACTTCAAATGTGTGATAAAATTATTTGTGAAATAGCTGATACATTGGAGCCAAAAAGTTACACGTCTAGAGAATTTATTTATGAAATGGGAAAATATTTAAAGAAGAATTCTAAAAAGAAAGATTCTTTAATCGAAACAGCTTTTGATAATAATGTGCCGATATTTTGTCCCGCTTTTACAGACTCAAGTGCTGGTTTTGGTTTGGTGATTCATCAAGAAAAAAATCCAAAACAACACATAACTATAGACTCTGTAAGAGAATTTAGAGAACTGACTGAAATAAAGATTAAATCTAAAGGTTCGGGTCTATTTATGATTGGTGGAGGTGTGCCAAAAAATTTTATTCAGGATACAGTAATTTGTGCTGAACTATTAGGAAAAGAAGTTGATATGCATAAATATGCTGTACAAATAACTGTCGCTGACAGTCGAGATGGCGCTTGCAGTAGTTCAACTTTAAAAGAAGCAAGTTCTTGGGGTAAAGTAGATATTACAAAAGAACAAATGGTATTTGCAGAAGCAACAAGCGTATTACCTTTGATTGCAAGTGATGCTTATCATAAGGGTGAATGGAAAAATAGAAATAGAAAAAACTTTACAAAAATTTTTGAATAAAATTGAAATATCTTTCAAATAAAAATGGATTTCTAGGAATTGACAATAAAGTTGATTTCAAAGAAAAAGTTGTTGTAGTTCCATTTGGACTAGAAAAAACTGTTAGCTATGGTGGAGGAACAAAGAATGGACCAAAAGAAATTATCAAAGCTTCACATCAAGTAGAACTTTATGACGAAGAATTAAACTGTGAGCCATACAAAAAAATAGGCATCAAAACTTTAAGACCATTTAAGATAGATAAAAATATTAAAAAAGCACTTGGAAAAATGTCTAAAATTAATGAGGAAATTTTAGATAAAAAACTTTTTCCAATGACTTTTGGTGGTGAACATTCAATCACTCCTGGATGTATTGCTCCTTTTGCTAAAAAATATAAAGATATTTGCCTACTACACTTTGATGCTCATGCAGATTTGCGTGAGAGTTATAATGGAGAAAAGTTCTCACATGCCTCAGCTATAAAAAGATGTTTAGACTATCAAAATGTTTCACTAATTTCTTTTGGTATTAGAAATATATCAGAAAGTGAGATTCCTTTTTTAAAAAAGAACTCATCAAGAATTAATATATTTTGGGCAAAAGATAAAAGTAAATGGAATCTTAATAAATTTAAGAAATTAATTAAGAACAAAACAGTTTATCTAACTTTTGATGTTGATGGATTAGACTCGAGTATCATGCCAGCAACTGGAACACCTGAACCAGGTGGATTATTATGGGATGAAACTTTAAACATTATTAAAATTGCTGCAAAAAATTCAAAAATTGTTGGTGCAGATATAAATGAATTATCACCAATAAAAGGTTTTAACTCATATAATTTTCTAGTAGCTAAATTAGCTTACAAAATTTTATCTTATAAATTTTTATATTAAACTTTAATAGTTTTAAGCGTACCTAGTAATAATCTAAAGGGTATCAACATTATAAGTGCCACAAATATCTTAACCATTAAATCACCTAGGGATAATGTAAGCCATGGTATTCCCGTTGCATAAAAAGATATTGAAAAGAATAAAAAAGTATCAACTGTAGAACCGATAAAAGAAGAGGTCAGAGGTGCCACAAACCATTTCTTTTTTCTTAATTGGTCAAAAATTTGTACATCTAATAGTTGGGCTATTAAAAAAGCAGTTCCTGAACCAATTGCAATCCTTACTGAAATTAAGTCTGCAAAATCAGTTGAAAATAAAAGGGTGAAACTGATACCTATTACAAATCCAATATAAACTATTTTTCTAGCTACTAATTTTCCATAAGCTCTGTTTGCTAAGTCTGTAATTAAAAATGCAATTGGATAACTAAAAGCACCATATGTTAGTACCTTGTCTAAACCATAATATTTAATTGGAAATTGAACCAAATAATTTGACGACAAAACAACCACTCCCATCAGAAATGAGAGTAATAAAAACAATTTATTCATTATGCAGATTTAGCTACTGGCTTTTTCTTAAATGGAGACTTAATTAAAATACCTTTTTTTAATTTTTTAAGTCTTGGGGATAAATTTTTATTTTTTACAACTTTTAAATATTCATCAAAACTACCTTTTTTATCAACTGATCTAACACCAGCATTACTTACGGTTAGTTTTAAACTTCTTTTCATTAGTTCACTTGTGAACTTTACTTTTTTTAGATTAGGTAAAAATCTTCTTTTAGTCTTATTGTTAGCATGACTAACATTATGACCCTTCATTGGAATTTTACCGGTTAATTCACATTTTTTAGACATAATAATATGTGCTTATATAAGGTCAGATATTGAAAGCGTCAAGTTTAATAGATTTAAGAAAGAGTTTTATTTCCCTACAATTTCAGTAAAATTCTTAACTCCATCTCTAATTAATAATTCTTTTAGGTCTTTTTTAATAATTCCTACAATATTTGGTCCTTTAAAAACCATACCTGTATAAAGTTGAACAAGGTCTGCACCAGCAAGGAATTTATCATATGCTGCTTGTCCAGAATCCACACCACCAACACCTATAATCTTAATTTTACCTTTTAATAGTCTATAAAACTTATTAATTAAAATATTAGATTTTTCTTCTATTGGTTTTCCAGACAATCCTCCTTTTTGATGTCTTTGAATATTGCTAAGCTTCTCTCTTGAGGCTTCAGATGTATTCGAAACAATGATTGCCTTTATTTCATTTTCTAAAAGTATGCCTGAAATTAAATCAATTTGACTATCATTTAAATCTGGTGAAATTTTAACAGTGATTGGAATACTTGATTTAAGAGTATTCTTTTCTGCTGAAATAGATTTAAGTAGCTCTTGTAACTTGCTCTCATCATGAAAATTTCTCAAATTTTCAGTGTTAGGCGACGAAATGTTAATTGTAATATAGTCTGCAATTTCATGAAAGGTTTTTAGCCCAATTAAATAATCATTTAATCTGTCGTTAGAGTCTTTATTAGGACCAACATTAATACCTAGTACTCCTGATTTATTATTTGATTTAATTCTATCTCTAACAACTTCTGCTCCATGATTATTGAATCCCAGTCTATTAATTAGTGCCTCATCTTCCACAAGCCTAAATACCCTTGGTTTAGGATTTCCATATTGCTTCAGAGGAGTAATCGTTCCAACTTCAACAAATCCAAAACCTAATCTAAATAACGCGTTATATACCTCAGCATTTTTATCAAAACCTGCTGCCATTCCGATTGGATTATTTAATTCTTTATCAAAAATTTTAGTCTTAAAGAGTGGATCATTATTATTTTTATCCAATACATTTGGAAATAAATTAAATTTTAAAGATTTAATTGCTAATGTATGTGCTTTCTCAGGATCTATTTTAAATATTAGAGGTCTTATCTTTGAAAACATTATTTTAGTTTATTCATTAATAGTTCTTTAGTTTCTTTTACACCAAAAAAACTTATAAAAAATCCCATTCGAGGTCCATTTTCATCTCCAAAAACTACCTCATAAATTAGTTTAAACCAATCTCTTAAATTTTCTGCATAACCATTTTCTTTTCCTGTTGAATAAATCAGTGTTTGAATATTCTCTGGAGACATATCATCATTACATTTTTCTAAGGTTTCTACTAACGCTTCAAGAGCTAACAACTCTGTTTCATTTGGTGTTTTATATTTTTTCTGAGCTTTAATCACATCATTAAAATATTTGATCGCATAATCTACTAAGCCATCAAAAATTGGAAAATTTTTTTCAGAAATATCAGGTTTGTATTTTTTAACAAATTTCCACAATAAATCTTTGCTGTCAGCATTACTAGTTTCAACTAAATTTAATAACATTGAAAATGTCATAATCATATCTTCTTTTGGGATATCACCATTATGCACATGCCAAACTGGATTCATCAATAATTGCAACTCATTTTGTTTTTTTGATTTTTCAATACAATCTAAATATTCATCAACAGCTTTTGGAACTATTTCTTTGTATAGTTTTTTTGCTCTTTTGGGGTTTTGATACATGTAAAGAGACAAGCTTTCTGGTGACGCATATTTCAACCATTGATCAATAGTTATTCCATTTCCTTTTGACTTAGATATTTTTTCACTTTTTTCATCTAAAAACAATTCATAGGCAAACCCAGATGGATTTTTTTTACCTAATAAATTAATTATTTTTGTCGACAATATCGCACTTTCAATTAAATCTTTTCCATACATCTCAAAATCCACATCTAAAGCATACCACCTCATTGCCCAATCAACTTTCCATTGTAATTTACAATTTCCATCTAATATACTTACCTCTAATTTTTTTCCCTTATTATCAAAAATAATTTTTGATTTTTCTTTGTCAATTTCTAGAACAGGGATTTCCAAAACATGTCCTGTATCAGGACAAATTGGTAAAAAGGGACTATAAGTTTGTTGACGCTCCTTACCTAATGTAGGAATTATAATATTCATAATTCCTTCATAATTTTCTAAAATAATCTTTAATGTTGGATTAAAAAATCCACTTTTATAGAGTATTGTAGAACTTTGAAAATTATATTTAAATTTAAAACTATCTAAAAAATTTTTTAACATTTCATTATTATGTTCACCAAAACTATCAAATTTTTCAAAAGGATCTGGAACCTGAGTTAATGGCTTATGAAGATTGTCATTTAATAATTTTTGATTCGGTACATTATCAGGAACTTTTCTTAAACCATCCATATCATCAGAAAATGTTATTATCTCAGTTGGAAGCTCTGACAATTGACTTAAAGCATTAACCATCATTGATGTTCTTGCAACCTCACCAAATGTTCCAATATGAGGGAGGCCACTTGGACCATAACCAGTTTGAAGTGTAATCTTACTTTTTTTTTCTATAAAAGATTTTCTTTCATGAAGCAGTTTTTTTGCTTCCACAAAAGGCCAAGCACTAGTTTTATCTAAATTTTCTTTTTTAATCATGAATTATACTTCTAAAAAATCTTAAATTGGCGTTTTTATTAATTCTTATAGAGTTGAAATTTATTTACCATAAAATAATGTTCTTTCAAAATGTCTAATTATAAAACTGTTTTTTTTACACTTGGAATTTTACAAATAATTCTAGGGGTATCAATGTTCATACCTATTATCGCTCAATTTATTTATTCTGAAATAGACTCTTCATTCTTTGGGGCGTCAATTGTAACAATTATTTTTGGGACTTTGTTTTTTTTATCTAATTTAGATCACGACAAAAGATTAAATTTACAGCAAGCTTTTTTATTAACTGCACTATCATGGTTGAGTATTGCTATTTTTGGATCTCTTCCATTCATATTTTCGACTATTGAACTCTCAATTACTGATGCTTTTTTTGAAAGCATGTCTGGAATAACAACTACTGGCTCCACTATTATTTCTAACTTAGAAAATACACCTAAAGGTTTATTATTATGGAGGGCTATACTCCAATGGTTAGGAGGTATTGGTATTATCGTTATGGCTATTACTCTAATGCCAATAATGAATGTAGGTGGAATGCAATTATTCAAAATTTCCAGCAATGACTCATCAGAAAAAATACTTCCAAAATCTAAAGAAATAGCTTTGAGATTAATTTGTATCTATTCAGGCTTAACTGCACTTTGTGCAATTACTTATTGGGTATTTGGAATGAGCAAATTTGATAGCTTAACACACTCAATGACTACAATAGCAACAGGTGGTTTTTCGAATTATAACCAATCAATTGGTTACTTTAATAGTATTCCAATAGAAATTTCATCAATGATATTTATTATCTTGGGAAGTTTGCCTTTTATTGCTTACATTAAATTTATAAGTGGAAATAGAAAAATTTTTTTAACAGATATTCAAATAAAAACTTTTTTAAAAATTATAATTGCAACTGTAATTATCTTATCAATTTATTTATTAATAAATAATAATGGTAATTTTAGTTTAAGATCAGTTTTTTTTAATACCATTTCAATATTAACTGGGACTGGTTATGTAAGCGCTGAATTTGATGGATGGGGTAGTTTTCCATTAACTTTATTTTTAGCTCTAATGTTTATAGGTGGTTGCGCAGGATCAACCACATGTGGAATTAAAATCTTTAGAATTCAAATTTTATATTTATTTATATCAAATCAAATTAAAAAAATTATTTATCCAAAAGGAGTCTTTATGATTAAATATGATCAAAGTTCTGTGGATGATAAATTCATTGCTTCAATAATTTCTTTTATTTATCTTTACTTTGTAATATTTTTTATACTAACTGCATTATTATCTTTGACAGGTCTTGATTTTATCACTGCAATATCTGGAGCAGCTACTTCAATTTCAAATGTTGGACCAGGATTAGGTCCTATAATTGGTCCTAATGGAGATTTTTCATCTTTACCTGATATTTCTAAATGGATCTTAACTATTGGAATGATTTTGGGTAGACTAGAGCTCTTTGCAATATTAGTATTATTCCTACCATCATTTTGGAGAAACTAAAAATGCTTGAAATAAAAAAACAATCTTTATCAGAAACTTTTTCAGTTTATCTAGACAGAAGAATGTTTAGAATATTATTGCTTGGGGCTATCTCTGGTTTTCCATGGGTTTTAATAGGAAGTAGTTTAAGTTTATGGCTTAAAGAAGAGGGTTTAAGCAGATCAACAATTGGTTGGGCAGGATTAATATTTAGTGTTTATGCTTTTAACTATTTATGGGCACCTCTAATTGATAAACTTCAGATTCCATATCTAACTAAAAAACTTGGCCACAGAAGAGGTTGGATAGTTTTAATGCAAATTGCAATTTTAGTTTGTTTAATTGTTTGGAGCTTTATAAATCCAACAGAAAATTTAGCACTATTAATTACAGTTGGTTTGATTATTGCTATAGCTTCAGCCACACAAGACATAACTGTAGATGCTTTAAGAATTGAACAAATTGATGAAAATGAGGGAAAATCTATGGCTGCTGGTGCTGCAATGGCAGTTGTTGGTTGGTGGAGTGGATATAAATTGGGAGGCGTAATAGCTTTATTTACTGCTGAGTACTTCCAAAATTTAGGAATTGTAAATTATTGGCAATCAACGTTTTTAATTTTGGGAATTGTAGTAATTTTAATGAACATTGGTTTAATGTTTGTTCATGAACAAGATTCAAATACTAGGAAAGTTAATCAAGAAGAAACGGATAAGTTAATCCAAAATAAGCTGGGCTCACAGAATATTATAACAAAAATTATAGCTTGGATAAGTGGAACTCTTGGGGGACCTGTAGTTAGTTTTTTTAAAAAAAATGGTTTTTCTATTGCATTAGGTATTTTAGGTTTTGTTTTTTTGTTTAAGATTGGTGAGGCATTTTTAGGTCGTATGTCGATTGTCTTTTATAAAGAAATGGGTTTTTCGAAGGGAGATATTGCAATTTACTCAAAAACTTTGGGATGGATAACTACAGTTATCTTTACATTGCTTGGTGGACTTTTTGTAATCAGATCTGGAGTTTTAAAAGCAATGTTTCTTGCAGGAATATTAATGGCTGCAACTAATTTACTGTTTACCGCATTAGCATGGAGCGGAAAATCAGAATTATTATTTGCGGTTGCTGTAATTTTTGATGATATAGCTGCAGCTTTTGCGACAGTTGCTTTTGTGGCTTTTATTTCGCTACTAGTAGATAGAACATATACAGCAACTCAATATGCACTACTTGCTTCAATTGGAACTGCTGGGAGAACTACACTAGCTTCATCATCTGGAGCTTTGGTTGATTGGCTAAATGGAGATTGGGGTACATTCTTTATTTTAACTGCAATTATGGTGATTCCCTCTTTGATCTGCTTATGGTTTATTAAGGATAAACTTAAACTTCGTGAAAAATAATTTTTTTTATAAAAGTCAATTTTCAAATATTTATAAAAAATCTTCTAAACTTTCAGAAGTAACATCTCAAGTTTTATATGGAGAAAGATTCAAAATTTTATCAAAAAATAAAAATTGGATCAAAATAAAATCTTCATTTGATAATTATGTGGGCTACATTAAAAATGAAAATTACTCAAATAAACACAATCCAAGCCATAAAGTTTACAATTTAAAAGCTACTATTTTTAGTAAGCCAAATAAAATAACTAAAAAATTTTTGCCTTTTGGATCAAAAGTTTCAATAATTAAGAAAAATAAAAATTTTGTAGAATTTGAAAATAATAAATGGCTTAAAAAAAGTGATTTAAAAAAGATAAATCACAAAGAAAAAGATTTTGTAAAAATATTAAAATTATTTTTAAAAACTAAATATATATGGGGTGGTAAAACACATAAAGGAATAGACTGCTCAGCTTTATTACAATTGTTTTATTATTATAATATGTCCTTTTACCCTAGAGATACAAAAGACCAAATAAAATATACAAAAAAAAGTACTAAAAGAAAAATATTTAAAAAAGGAGATATTATTTTCTGGAAAGGTCATGTAGCAATATGTATTGATTCTAAAAAATTAATTCATGCCTATGGTCCTGAGAAAAAAGTTTTAATTATGTCAATCACAAAGACAATAGAACGAATTAAAATAACAGCAAATCTAACTGTAAAAAAAATATCCTCTATTAAATATTAATTTCTACCAAAGTCAGGTTTATTAATATCTTGTTTCAACTTAATAATTTTTGATCTTACTTTTTTAGTTTGGATTAATTTTTTTAAGATTGATTTGTTATTTTTAGAATTAATGTCTTTTTTAAAAGAATTTAAGTTTTTGATAAATAAATCAATTGCTCTTGAGATATTTTGCTTATTATTAAAGAATATATCTCTCCACATAATTTCATTTGAAGCTGCTATTCTTGAAAAATCTCTTAAACCACCCGCACTATATTTGATCAAATCAAAATTTTGTATTTTTTCAAAATCTTGTGCTGATTTCACTAAATTATACGCAATTAAATGGGGAAGATGACTAGTTATAGAAAAAATTTTATCATGTTTTTCAGGTGTCATAACAACCACTTTTGAACCAATTTTCCTCCAAAAATTACCCAGCATCGATAAATGTTTTTTCTTGGTACTTTTTTCTTTTATTAGCACACACCATTTTTTTTCAAATATATCATGCTTGCCATGTTCTGGCCCACTTACCTCAGAACCGGCAATTGGATGACTTTGGGTCCAACATACATCTTTTCTTAAAAATTTTTTAATAATCTTAGAAGACTCTAATTTTGATGAACCAACATCTGTAATAATAGTTTTTGTTAATAAAAATTTATTCATTTTAAGAATAAGATTTTTATATTCACTCATTGGTGTGCATAAAATAATTAAATCTGATTTTTTTACACCTTCCTCTAATCTTTTAACAATTATTCCAGGAAGTTTTAATCTTTTAATTTTTGCAATACAGGACTTTGATTTTTCATAAATATAAATTTTATTTGCTATCTTTTTTTTTTGAATTCGTCTCAATAAAGATGATCCCAACAAACCACATCCAATAATTAAAATTTTTTTCATGTTAATTTAATATTTTTTTTACAGCATTCATAAATGCTAAATTTTCACTTTTAGACCCAATAGTTAATCTCAATTTATTTTTAATGCGATAACCTTCTTCGGTAGATCTTACAATGATTCCTTTTCTTTTCAATTGTTCATAAAAATATTTAGCTCTAAATTTACATTTTTCAAAATCTAATAACAAAAAATTTGCAGAGATAGAATTTGAAAAAATATTATACTTTTCAAGATAAAACTTGATCTTCTTAGCAAAATACAAGTTATGCCTTACTGAACGTTCAATAAATTTTTTATCTTTTAGTGATTCTGTTGCAGCTAATTGTGCAAGATGACTAACATTAAATGGAGCTTTAATAACATTTAAAGCATCAATTATTTTTTTTGATCCATGGCCCCACCCCACTCTTAATGAGGCTAATCCAAATATTTTAGAAAATGTTCTTAGTACAAAAACATTATCTTTATTTTTAAATAAATCTAATCCTGATGAGTAATCTCTATTTTTCATATATTCTGCATAAGCATCATCCACTACTAATAAAATATTTTTATTTAATTTTTTTCTAAGTTCCAATATTTCTTTTTTTGTCAGATAAGTTCCTGTTGGATTGTTTGGGTTTGCTAGAAAAACAATTTTAGTTTTTTTATTTACTTTCTTAAGTATTTCAGCACTTGAAACTTTAAGTTTAACTTCTTTAGCAAAAATAACTTTGGCACCAACAATTTTCGTATAAATTCTATACATCAAGAAGCTGTATTGAGGGACCACAACCTCATCTTTTGGCTTTAAAAATAACTGACATATCATTTGAATAACTTCATCAGATCCTGCTCCACATATAATTTTATTAGAATTACATTTGTATTTTTTTGATATCTCTTTTCTCAAAATATCAGATTTACCATCTGGATATCTCTCTAGGTTTAATTTTTTATTAGATATTATCTTAATTGCTTTGGGACTCATCCCTAAAGCTGACTCATTGGCTGATAATTTTACTATTTTTTTTAATTTTTTAATTTTCGATTTACCAGGCTTATATGCTTCAATATTAAATTTTTTAAATTTTGGAGTGGTCATTTTTTTTAGTTTATGAGTTCTTTATAGATAGAATTATAAATTTTTACACAGAATAAGACATTTTTTAAAAAAATTGACATAATAAATAACTTCTTGTACAAAATTTATGCGCTGATTTAACTGAATTGCGAGCGCTTAAAAAAACCGCTAAAATTGTTTTTTTTCTCTCAATTCAAATAATAGCACTTATTATGAATACTGAGAAAAACTTAAAAACTCTGATTGTTAAAAAACCACTTAAACTAGATTGTGGAAAAACTATCAATAATTTTCCAATTGCTTACGAAACATATGGTACTTTAAATGAAAAAAAAGATAACGCTATTTTAGTTTTTCATGCACTAACGGGCGATCAATTTGTAACTGGCTTAAACCCAATTACAAATAAAGATGGTTGGTGGTCATATGCAGTAGGCCCCGGTAAAGCAATTGATACTAACAAATATTTTGTAATATGTTCAAATGTAATTGGTGGATGTTTGGGCTCATATGGACCAAGTCATAAAAATCCTGATACACAAAAAATTTTTGGTACAAATTTTCCTGTAATTACAATTAATGACATGGTTAATGCTCAATACAATTTACTTGATCACTTAAATATAGATAAACTTTTTTCAATTACTGGTGGTTCAATGGGAGGTATGCAAGTTCTTCAATTTATTAGTAATTTTCCAGATAAAGCAAAAACTGTAATACCAATTGCATGTACGTCTAGTCACTCTGCTCAAAATATTGCATTTAACGAACTTGGTAGACAGGCAATTGCTGCTGATAATAATTGGAATGAAGGAAATTATAGTTCTAAAAAAACAATTCCTAATAAAGGTTTGGCGGTTGCAAGAATGGCTGCTCATATTACATATCTTTCAAAAAAAGGTCTTCAAGAAAAGTTTGGACGAAAATTACAAGAAAGAGAAGATCTTAAGTTTAGTTTTGATGCAGATTTTCAAATTGAAAGCTATCTTAGATATCAAGGATCAGTTTTTGTAGAAAGATTTGATGCTAACAGCTATCTTTATATTACAAGAGCAATGGATTATTTTGATTTATGTAAACAATTTAATGGTAATTTATCTGATGCTTTTAAAGAAACTAATGCTAAATTTTTTGTAATATCATTTACTTCAGATTGGCTTTACCCAACTCAAGAAAATAAAGATATTGTAATTGCTTTGAATGCTATTGGTGCTGATGTAGGTTTTGTTGAAATTGAATCAGACAAAGGACATGACTCATTCTTGCTTGATGTTCCAGAATTCTTAAGTGCACTTAAAAACTTTTTAGACAAATCATATACAAATAATTAATTATGAAAAATGAATTTAAAGTTATTGCTGATTTAATTGAAAAAGACACACGTGTTTTAGATGTTGGGTGTGCAGATGGTACTTTAATGAAATTTTTAAAAGATAATAAAAATATTGATATCAGAGGATTAGAATTATCTAAAGATAAAGTACAAGAATGTATTGCAAAAGGTCTAACAGTTATTGAAGGAAATGCTGAAAAAGATTTAAAACAATTTCCTGATAAATCTTTTGATTATGTTGTGTTAAGTCAAACGCTACAAGCATTTTTAAATCCTGAATTGGTTATTAGTGAATTATTAAGAGTTGGTAAAAAAGCAATAGTTACCATTCCCAATTTTGGTTATTGGAAAGTAAGATTACATTTATTAACCAAAGGAACAATGCCAATAACTAAAGCTCTACCTGATGAATGGTATAACACACCTAATTTACATATGTGTACAATTAAAGATTTTGTACATTTTGTAAAATCTAGAAACTTTAAAATTTTTAAATCACTGGCTTTAAATGATCAAAATGTTTCATTAATCAATAATACAAATCTTGGTATTAAAAACTTATTTGCTGATTTGGGTATTTTTTTAATAGAAAAATAATATGATTGTAGAAATAATTCCCTGCCTACAAGATAATTATAGTTATCTAATTATTGATGAAAATAATAATGCTTGTGTTATTGACCCTAGTGAAGCTAAACCAGTAATAGATTTGGTGGAGAGAAAAAAAATAAACTTAAAATATATTTTAAATACACATCATCATTATGATCATATTGGTGGAAATGAAGAGTTAAAAAAAAAATACAATTCAATAGTAGTTGGGTACAAAGATGACGCTGAAAGAATTCCTGGAATAAATGTTTTAGTAGAAAATAATCAAGTTTGGAAAAATGATAATTTTGAAGCAAAAATTATTCATATTCCTGGTCATACTACAGGCCATATTAGTTTTCATTTTTTTAATGAAAAACTAATCTTTACTGGAGATACATTATTTTCACTTGGTTGTGGAAAAATTTTTGAGGGTACTTATCAAGAAATGTTTGAGTCTTTAAACAAAATTAAAAGTTTGCCTGCAGATACTAAAATTTACTGTGGACACGAATATACACTTCAAAATTCTAAATTTTGCATTAAACATGATCCTGAAAATACTAATCTTCAAAACAAAATATTAGAAATTGCAAAAAAACTTGAAAAAGCCCAACCCACAATTCCATCTACTCTAAAAGACGAAATAGAATGCAATATATTTCTCAGGGCAAAAAATGTTGAATCCTTTTCAAAATTGAGAGATTTAAAGGATAATTTTTAGTTAATTCGACTTGACTAAAACCTTGCTACAACTATATTGCGGTAACTTAAATTTAAATTCATACAATGTCATACGCAGTAATAAAAACAGGTGGAAAACAGTACAAAGTTAAAGCTGGAGAAATCTTAAAAATTGAAAAACTACCAGATTCAAAACCTGAATCTAAAATAGAATTTAATGAAATTCTTGCATATGGTGATGATAAATCTATAGAAATAGGTGCCCCACATGTTGTGGGTGCTAAAGTAGAGGCAGATTTAATTGAAAATGGTAAAGATAGAACTATTTTAATCTTTAAAAAAAGAAGAAGACAAAATTCAAGAAGAAAAAATGGTCATAGACAACAACACACAATGATTAGAATTAATAAAATTTTTTCTAAAGATGGTAAAGTTTTATCTGAAGCAGAAAAAATGGTTAAACCAACTAAAAAAATTGATGCTGAAGTTAAGACAAAAGCTGAAGTAACAAGTAAATAAGCAAGGTAGATTATGGCAACAAAAAAAGCAGGTGGATCATCGAGAAACGGACGAGATAGTGCCGGTCGAAGACTTGGCGTTAAGAAGTACGGTGGTGAAGTAGTAATTCCTGGAAACATAATTGTTAGACAAAGAGGGACAAAAATTTTTCCTGGTGAAAACGTGGGAATGGGCAAAGATCACTCAATTTTTTCAGTTGTAAAAGGTAAAGTTGTATTCAAAAAAGGCAAGTCAGATAGAACAACGGTTTCAGTAAAACCCAATTAATAGTACAACTTAAATAGATGTTGTATTATGAAATTCCTAGATCAAGTTAAAATTTATATTAAAGCTGGAAACGGTGGTGATGGTTCACCAAGCTTCAGAAGAGAAAAGTATGTTGAGTATGGAGGTCCTGATGGTGGAGATGGCGGTAAAGGTGGATCAATAATTTTAAAAGCAGAAGAAAATCTTAACACATTAATAGATTATAGATATCAACAACATCATAAAGCTCAACGAGGAGAAAATGGTGCTGGTCAAAACCGTACAGGTAAAGGTGGTGATGATTTATTTTTAAAAGTACCTTTAGGTACTCAAGTTTTTGAAGAAGATAATAAAACTTTGATATTTGATTTTAATAAAAAAGGAGAAGAGTTTGTTGTTGGTATTGGTGGCAAAGGTGGACTTGGAAACACAAGGTTTAAAAGTTCAACTAACAGAGCACCCAGAAAATTTACCAAAGGAGCTATTGGTGAAGAATTTACAATATGGCTTCAATTAAAAACTATTGCCGATGTTGGAATAATTGGATTACCTAATGCTGGAAAATCAAGCTTGCTAGCTGCTATAACAAATGCAAACCCAAAAATTGCAAATTATAGGTTCACTACTCTTAATCCTAATCTTGGAGTTGCTTCTTACGATGATAAGGAAATAACAATTGCAGATATTCCGGGTCTTGTAGAGGGAGCTCATGAGGGTGTGGGTCTTGGAATTCAATTTTTAAAGCATATTGAAAGATGTAAATCATTATTACATTTAATAGATATTACTAATTTAGATTTAAACGAATCGTATGAACAGGTTAAAAACGAATTAAGAAATTATAGTACAAAACTAGTAGATAAAAAAGAACTTGTGGTACTTAATAAAATCGACTTAATTGATGAAGACACTGCTAAAGATGTAATAGATCATTTTTCTAAAGGTAAAAATTGTGAAATAATGACCATGACAACTTTAGAAAAGGACTCTGTATCTAAAATCAAAGCAAAACTATTGTCATATGTATCTTAAAAACTCTAAAATAATTGTAATTAAAATTGGATCTTCCCTTCTAGTTGATAATAACAAAAAAGTAAGAAAAGAATGGTTATCTAGCTTTGCAAAGGATATCAAAAAATTAAAAGATAAAAATCAGAAAATAGTAATTGTGAGTTCGGGTGCGATTGCACTTGGATGTAAGAAAATGAATATAAATAAGAAAACAATTAAACTTGATAAAAGTCAAGCTATAGCCTCTATTGGTCAAATCGAATTGATGAATTTATTTTCTCAAACATTCAAAAAATATAAACTAAATATCTCACAAATTTTGCTTACTCTAGAAGATACAGAGGAAAGAAGAAGATCATTAAATGCAAAAAGAACTTTTGAAAATTTATTTGACCTTGGATTTATTCCAATTGTTAATGAAAATGACACTATAGCTACTACTGAAATAAAATATGGTGATAATGATAGATTGGCATCTAGAGTAGCTCAAATTACTGATGCTGACACATTAATTCTTCTTTCAGATGTAAATGGTCTTTACACAAAAAATCCAAAAATTTTCAAAGATGCTAAATTAATAAAAAAAGTAAATGATATAAATAAAGATTTGAAAGAAATTAATATTAAGGGTGTAAATGAATATGGTAGTGGTGGAATGCAAACTAAAATAGAGGCGGCAAAAGTCTGTCAATTAGCAGGTTGTAATATGGTTATTGCAAATGGACTTCACTTAAATCCTATTTCTAGAATAACTGAAAAAAATAATTGTACATGGTTTAGCTCTAAAGTTTCAAAACTTGATGCTAGAAAAAAATGGATCATAAGTTCAATTGCACCAAAAGGTTCTATTATAATCGATGATGGTGCAAAAAAAGCTTTAAGATCTGGAAAAAGTTTACTAGCTGCTGGAATAAAAAAAATCACTGGAAAATTTAATAAAGGAGATCACATAAAAATTCTTGATAGAAAAAATATAGAATGTGCTAGGGGTTTAAGCTCGTTTACATCAGAAGAAATAACTAAAATAATGGGACATCATTCAAATCAAATAGAAAAATTATTGGGTTATGTTTCAAAATCAGAGGTCATTCATAAAGATGATATGGTAGAGGTTTAAAATGAGTAAATTAATGAATTTGATAGGTATTAAAAGTAGAAGAGCATCTGAAAAAAAGGTTGATATTGATACCAAAAACAAAGTTTTAAATTTTTATGCTTTATTACTCGATAAAGAAAAAAAATCAATTTTAAAAGAAAACTTAAAAGATATTAAATTTGCTCAAAATAAAGGAATTAAAGAAAACTTAATTAACAGACTCAAAATTGATGAGACAAAACTAAGAAATATAAAAAACTCTATTAATAAAATTTCAAAACTAAAAGATCCTGTAAATATTACTTTAAAAAAATGGAGTAGACCAAATGGATTAAATATTAAAAGAGTAACAATACCAATTGGGGTCATTGGTGTTATTTTTGAAAGTAGACCCAATGTAACGTCTGATGTCGCAGGTTTGTGCTTTAAATCTGGTAATGCTGTAATTTTAAAAGGTGGATCAGAGGCCATAAACACCAATAGAATATTGGCTAAATTATTTCGACAAGCTCTAAGAAAAAATAATGTTGATGAGAATTATATTCAATTTGTAGATTCTAAAGATAGGAAAATGGTCGACATAATGCTTTCGAAGATGAAAAAATATATTGATGTGATAATTCCTCGAGGAGGAAAAAACTTAGTAAAAAGAGTTCAAGAATTTTCGGTAGTTCCTATTATTGGACACTTAGAAGGACTTTGTCATACGTTTGTTGATAAAGATGCTGAATTAAATATGGCATCAAACATCATTTATAATGCAAAATTAAGAAATACAGCTATTTGTGGTGCAACTGAAACCATTCTGCTTCATGAGAAGATAGTTAAAAAATTTTGTAATCCAATCTTAAAGAAACTTGAAGATGAGAATTGTAAAATATATGGGGATAATGTTTTAAGAAAATATTACAAAGGCAAAGTGTATCCAGCTAAAGAAAAAGATTGGTCTACAGAATATTTGACAGCTACAGTATCGGTTAAGGTTGTTAAAAGTTCTGAAGAAGCAATCAATCATATAAACAAATATGGAACCATGCATACTGACTCAATTATTACTAAAAATAAAAAAACAGCAAATAAGTTTTTAAAAAATGTTAAAAGTTCAATTGCAATGCATAATACTTCAACACAGTTTGCTGATGGTGGTGAATTTGGATTCGGTGGAGAGGTAGGAATTTCAACTAATACACTTCCTCCAAGAGGTCCTGTTGGTTTAGAACAATTAGTTTCATACAAATATGAAATCTCAAGCAAAGGAAAAATAAGAGAATAACTTGAATACAAAAAAAGTGAAAATTGGAATTTTAGGAGGTTCATTTGATCCAGCTCACAAAGGTCATTTAGCAATATCTAAAGAAGCTAAAAAAAGATTCAAACTTGAAAAAATTATTTGGGCTGTTACTAAGAAAAATCCACTTAAATCTGAAAGCAAGATACCTATAACGAAAAAAATTAAGGATTGTAAAAAAGTAATTGGATTGAATTCTTTTATAAAAGTAAAATTTTATGAAAATATTATTAAATCTAATAAAACTATTGATTTAATTAACCATCTTAAAAAAAATAAAAACTTTGAAATTTATTTTTTAATGGGGGCCGATAACCTGATTAATTTTCATAGATGGCACAAATCAAAATTAATTAGTCAAAAATGTAATATTGTTGTGTTCGATCGTCATGGATATAAAAAAAATTCTTTAAAATCAAAGACATTTAAGAAGTTAAATAATAAAACTCTTACATTTGTTGAATTTAAAAAAGTCAATATTTCGTCTTCTCAATTGAGAAAAATTTGATAATCTTATTTTAATTAATGGATAAAATTTCAGATCTTAAATCAGTAATAATTGACACACTAGATCTTAACAAAGCTCAAGACATTGTAACTATTGACCTTAAAGATAAAAGTTCAATGGCAGACTATATGATTATTGCAAGTGGTACTTCTTCAAGACATATACAGTCTTTATCAGAGCAGGTTTTAGAAAAGTTAAAAGATAATGGTATCAAGAATTCAAAAATAGAGGGTAAAGAAAGTAGTGAATGGAAGCTGGTTGATGGAATTGACTTAATTGTGCATATTTTCCATCCTGAAAAAAGAAAGTTTTATGAGCTTGAAAAAATTTGGTCAGAACTAATTCCAAAAGAAAAGGTGATTATATGAAAAAAATTCAACTTTATTTGATAATTTTTTTAACCTCTTTTTTTTTCTCACATTCAATAAATTCAGCTGAAATAGACATTTATAAAAAAATTGATCTATTTGGAGAAGTCCTTGAAAAAATAAATAAAGAATATGTAGATGAAATTAATCAATCTAAAAGTATGGACTCTGCCATAAATGGCCTTCTTCAGTCACTTGATCCCTATTCCGCTTATATGTCGCCAGAAATATTTCAAGAGATGCAAACAGAAACTAGCGGAGAGTTTGGTGGTCTTGGAATTGAAGTTAGTATGGAATCAGGTGTTGTAAAAGTTATTTCACCTATAGATGACACTCCTGCATCAAAAGCTGGAATTAAAGCTGGAGACTATATTGTAAAAATTAATAACACTCAGGTGCAAGGAAAATCTTTAAGTGAAGCGGTTGATTTAATGAGAGGTCCAGTTGGTTCTAGCATTGAGTTAACTGTGAGACGAAGAGGAGTAAAAAAAGCTCTCACATTCAACATAACAAGAGAAATAATTGAAGTACAATCTGTTAAATCAGATCTTTTAGAAAATAATATAGGATACATCCGATTAACTTCTTTCAACGACAACAGTAGTCAACAGATTAAAAAGCAAATTAAAAAATTAAAAGAAAACGAAAACTTAAAGGCATTCATATTAGATTTAAGAAATAATCCTGGGGGTCTATTATCTCAGGCAATAAAAATTGCTGACTTTTTTTTAGAAAATGGTGAAATAGTATCAACAAAAAGTAGAAAAAAATCAGAAAATAGAAAATGGTTTGCAAGAAAAGGAGATATTACCGATGGCAAAACTTTATTGGTATTGATCAACTATGGTTCTGCATCTGCATCTGAAATTGTTGCTGGAGCTCTTAAAGACCATAAAAGAGCTATTATACTTGGTGAAAGCAGTTACGGAAAAGGATCTGTGCAGTCCATAATTCCTCTAAAAAATAAAGGTGCTATCAGATTAACAGTTGCAAAATATTACCTTCCATCTGGAAAATCTATATCTGAAGTTGGTGTAAGACCAGATATTGAAGTTAATGAAGAAGGTGATGATTTTAGAATTAAAACTGTTACTGATAATCAGCTAAATTACGCAATTAAGTTACTAAACGGGTAGTAATATGAAAAAGAACTTTAGCGAACTGCCGCTAAGAATTGGAGTAGGAATAATTTTATTAAATAACGATAATAAAGTTTTTGTTGCAAGAAGAATTGATAATGCAAAAAATTTTTGGCAGATGCCACAAGGTGGCGTTGATGAAGAAGAAGATTTTTTAAAAGCTGCATACAGAGAACTTGAGGAAGAAACTAGTGTTAAAAGTGTAGAATTGATCAAAGAATTAGATGGCACAATAACCTATGAACTTCCTGATCGTTTATTAGGAATAATTTGGAAAGGTAAATACAAAGGCCAAAAACAAAAATGGTTTTTAATGAAATTTACTGGAGAAGAACAAGAAATTGATATTAAGACTAAAAATCCAGAATTTTTAGATTGGAAATGGATCGATCTTGATCAAATTACAGAGGTTGTGGTGGACTTTAAACTACATGTCTACAAAGAACTTCAAGAAAAAGTTAAAAAGATTATTAATTAAGAGATCTTAATACTTCAATTTTTTGATCGATCAGGTATTTAGATTGGTCATTTATTTCAGGGTTACCTGCTTCTTCTTCAGCTATTTTAAGTAAATCTTGTTGTTTAGATTTATCTAAACCTGTGAGATTATATATTGAGCTTGTAAGTATTGATAAATTGTTATTTTTAAATTCAACAATTCCATCCTCAACATAATAATTTTCATCACCAGATTTTGATAAAATCTTTATAATACCAGGTTTTAAAAATGAGATTATAGAAATGTGATCTTTAAGTATCCCCATCTCTCCTTCAAAAGCAGGAACAACAACTTCAGAAACATCTTCTTTAACTAAAAAAGATTTTTCTGGATTTACTATTTCAACCTTAAACTCTTCACTCATTAAGCGGCAGCTTCCTTAGCCATTTTTTCAGCTTTTTCTATTGCTTCTTCAATAGTTCCAACCATATAAAAAGCAGCTTCTGGTAAATGATCATATTCACCATTACAAATTGCTGCAAAACCTTTTATTGTTGAGTCTAAATCTACTAATTTTCCAGGTGAACCTGTAAAGACTTCTGCAACAAAGAACGGTTGTGATAAAAATCTTTGTATTTTTCTAGCTCTTGCTACACTTAACTTATCTTCTTCAGAAAGTTCGTCCATACCAAGAATAGCTATGATGTCTTGAAGTGATTTGTAAGTTTGTAGGATTTTTTGAACTTCTCTAGCGACTCTGTAGTGTTCATCGCCAACAATTCTTGGGTCCAAAATTCTTGAAGTAGAATCAAGTGGGTCAACCGCAGGGTAAATACCAATTTCTGCGATTTGTCTTGAAAGAACCGTAGTAGCATCCAAGTGAGCAAATGATGTTGCTGGTGCGGGGTCAGTTAAGTCATCCGCTGGAACATAAATAGCCTGCACTGATGTAATTGATCCTTTATTGGTTGTAGTAATTCTTTCTTGAAGATTACCCATATCAGTTGCAAGCGTAGGCTGATAACCAACAGCTGATGGTATTCTTCCCAATAAGGCTGATACCTCTGAACCTGCTTGTGTAAATCTAAAAATATTATCTACGAAAAAAAGAACGTCTTGACCTTCTTGATCCCTGAAATACTCAGCTACTGTTAAACCTGTTAAAGCAACCCGTGCTCTAGCCCCTGGAGGTTCATTCATTTGTCCATACACTAATGCTGCTTTTGATCCTGGTCCCTCAGGTTTAATAACTCCTGAATCTATCATTTCATGATAAAGATCGTTTCCCTCTCTAGTTCTTTCTCCAACTCCAGCAAATACTGAGAATCCGCCATGTGCCTTTGCTACGTTATTAATTAATTCCATAATAAGTACTGTCTTACCAACACCCGCACCTCCAAATAGACCAATTTTTCCACCTTTGGCATATGGTGCTAGCAAATCAACTACTTTAATTCCAGTAACTAAAATTTCTGTTTCTGTTGATTGATCACTAAATTCAGGTGCAGCTCTATGAATTGGCCACTTTTCTTTTGTTTTAACCTCACCTTTTTCATCGATAGGTTCGCCTATAACATTTATAATTCTTCCTAAGGTTTCTGGTCCTACTGGAACTTGAATAGGAGCACCTGTTGCAGTTACTTCGTCTCCTCTTTTCAAACCTTCTGTAGCATCCATTGCAATTGTTCTGACATTTGATTCTCCAAGGTGCTGAGCAACTTCTAAAACTAGTCTATTGTCTCCATTTTTACATTCTAATGCTGATAAAATTTCTGGTAATTCTCCATCAAATTTTACGTCTACTACCGCTCCAATGATCTGTGTGATTTTTCCTTTGCTCATAATTATAAACTTTCTGCTCCTGATATGATTTCAATTAGTTCTTTTGTAATAGCTGCTTGACGACTTCTATTATACTCAATAGTAAGCTTGTCAACCATTTCACCTGCATTTCGGGTTGCATTATCCATTGCGCTCATTCTTGAGCCCTGTTCGCTAGCCGAATTTTCTAACATCGCTTTAAAAATCTGTGTAGATATATTTTTAGGCAATAAATTGCTTAAAATCTCATCTTCATCTGGTTCAAATTCATAATTATCTTCAGAAGAATTTTCTTCTACTTCAGAGGTTTTTAAAGGAATTATTTGTTGTTCTTGAGGTATTTGGGTGACCACATTTTTAAACAAGTTATAAAAAATTGTACACACGTCAAATTCCTCTTTTTCAAAACTTTCCATTACCATCTTTCCAACTTTTTCAGCATCAAAATAATTTGCATTTTTTGACTCTTTAAATGAAA
>Ga0315339_1000700_pt1 | contig 37737 bp, 32 predicted proteins | sample ASW17metaG_FD_204514 | JGI IMG/M metagenome (GOLD analysis project Ga0315339, IMG submission 204514) | Ammonia-oxidizing marine archaeal communities from Pacific Ocean, United States - ASW #17 | ecosystem: Environmental > Aquatic > Marine > Oceanic | place: USA: California | collected 2016-12-05 | reverse complement strand
TCGGGGAAATCAACATATTTGCACTGCTCGGTGCCACGCAATCTGCCGCCCCGCACATCGATCAACGCAGCCGTAGCCCACAATCCCCATAGCACCGAAATCCGCCCGCGCTTTCCTCCTTGTCAGACTCGTCGCTGCCGCATCTTACACTGACAGAAGCCACAAACCTTAGACGAATCGCTGCGCGTGCCTACATACTAAATGACTGTTTTCAGAAATTGATCCAAATTTTGCGTTGGTATTAGTATTGAATTCAGGTTGTATCCCGGATGTCTGCGAGCGATGGTGTTGGCAAGCCAGATTTGCGGATCGACAGCATTGAGTTCGGCGGTTTTGATCATCGATGATCTCCACAGGCAGGAACCGGGCATCATCCTATTCGGTGACATCGTCACCAGTATACTTCCGATCTTTGAGCCCGATGAATACCTGATTGGCGTTTACGTCATACCGACGCGCGACATGCGCCACCTAACCACCAACAACCCGCGTCTGGCCGCCGATCATCTGCTTCTCGTCGTCGCTTCATTTCCCGCGCTTGCTCGCGTCATCAAAACATGCCCCTTAAATGTCCACTTGGCTTAGTGGAAACCGACCGACACTTGGGGCCTTTCGGTAGAGGGTCAGACCGGACGCTTGCGATGATCCCGAACCAAGAGCGAAAGCGAACGCTCCGTATTTTTTCGCGGTAACTCCGAATGGTAGACACATGCATTCGAAATTTGCTACGAATTCTTGATCGCGCTCATTTAGCAAATAAAGTTTTGAGGGAGATTAAAGTGACGAGTACACAGGGTTCACGTTTTTTCACATAAATTGTTACGAAGGCTTTGCATTTTCTGCCGATCGCCCTGTTGGCAGCCATGGCCGTCACGAACTTCACATCGGTTGCCGTTGCACAACACAGTCTTTGCGCCAATGTGCCTGAGTTGAACGGGACGACTTATACAACAAGATTTGTCAACACAGACCCGGCTGATCTTTATGTCTTTGAAAAAGATCAAAACAACGTTTACGTCAAAAGGACCATAAAAACCGGCGAAGACCGAGATTTTGAATGGTCTTCGGCCGCGTCAGCCAACAAGCATGTCGTCTATCGGTTTTCGGATGACAGACAATTCTATCCTTGCAATGGAATCCTATATGCTTTCAAGAAAGAAAGTCCCTGCGTTGCATTCGAACCAGAACCGGAACACGCTCTTTGCAAGGGCTTACCGCCAGAAACCAAAGCTCACTTCGGCTGGACCTATACAATACGGATAATCAACACCGACAGCGTCAGTTTTACGATCGCTCCTGCAATATCTTCAACAAACCGAGTAATCGAACGAGAAACGACGTTTTTGCCCAATTCATATCGTGATTTCTTATGGAACCCGTCCATGGAGTCATATCCGCGTCTCCGTATCAAATGGGCAGACAACAGAGCCAATAATGCACATGTCGCCTTTCACTTGAATGAAAACTGGCCTTGTATGACTGCCGATATGGGCTCCGGATACACGCCAAGGAATCTGAACACCACGCCGCTCAGGCCGGCCACAATATCAATCACCGAGTCCCTGCCTGGAGAGCTGTCCAGCACAAACTATGCGACGATCAGCTATGAAGTCAAAAACACCAGCACAGCGGATGCCAAGGATGTTGATGTTACCTTGTAGCTACCCGAAGGGCTTTTGGTGGCGACAATGCCGGAGCCGGGCGGAGCCCATCCGAACGAATTCGCAGGCCCAGGCACACCGACTTGGAAGCTGACCCTCAAGGCCGGGGAGACCAAGCGGGTTTATCTGAGAGTAAAGACCAAGGATGTTATTATCCAAACCCCAAAGGTCACGATAGAGGACGAGCGTGTTACCAAAATTCAGGCTCCAGTTTATAAAGCACACCACCTCGGAACAGAAGTTGCCGCCAGCCCTGATGCAAATCCGATGCTCTCCATCAAACGAAACTTTGTTGCGGATATGGGTTTCCGGCCATACCCCAATGGGCTAAGATTTACTAATTACAGTGACCCCAAGGACACGGACCTCACCGTAGAAGACATGATTGAAGTCTTCGAATGGGGCCCGGTTTGTAAGAATTCGTCCGGCAAGTGTATCGAAAAGTCAAACATTAGCCTTCACCGAGAGGCCTTTATTGCCGTCGGGAACGGTGGGCATTGTGTGGGTTTAGCGGTTTCCGCGCTAAAGATTTTCCGGGATTTGGATTTATCGGCCAGTTTTTTTCAGCCGGGTGCATTGAATTCAATTGATATTTTGAAACCAAACTTGCGCAAGTCTGTTGCCCGTTATGCCCTGCTACAAACGGCGAAGCCGGTGAATCCAAATCTGGAAGCAAGCTTCAAAAGCGTAGATCCGGGAAAAATCTTGATTGAATTGAAAAACAATCTAAACAATTCAAAACCATCGGATCGCTATACTCTTTCGCTCAAACGACTTGTCAACGGCGTGCAGCGCGATGGTCATCGCGTGGTTCCCTATCGGGTTGAAAAGCTCAACACCGCAGAAAACAGTTTCCGTGTTTACGTGTATGACCCGAATTTTCCAGACATCTCGCAAAACTTAAAGGAGCGGTTTGTATCGTTCAAAAAAGAGACCGGGACCGATAAATGGATTTGGGAGTTCTCGGGCAACCCGCTCGCCAATGCTAAGAAGTTATTTCCTTATAAGGGCGACGGTACAGTTGGGAATATGGTCTTGCGGTCTTTAAACTACGATGTTGAAATCCCGAGAAAGCTAGGAGAGTGCACTGCGGACAAAGTTTACGTTTCCTTGAAAGACGACAAAACTGAAAAAAAATTCTGTGTAACTTGGGACGAGTACAAAGAAGGCAATAATGATAAGGCCACTAAGTATATACGTCCTGATGGTTTTCTTGTTATCCTGGATGGCGCTGCCAATCCGCTGATAACACGCAGTGACGGTGCCAAAATTGGGCTGGATCCAGAAACTGGCACATGGATCTCCCAGATTCCGGGCGCAGAACAAGTTCACTATCAGCGTGGATTGGAATCTGTCCATTCTCCGATGATCCGGCTGCCATACGCATCTGGTATGACCTATGACATAAAGGCCTATCCAACCGAGACCAGCGCTGTCGAAGGGGTGGACCTATTTGTCCTTTCCGAAACGTTCTCTGTAAATGTGACGGGCCTGACCGTGCATCCTGGAGAGGCGGCCAGTTTTGGCATGGTGATATCGCAGGATCAGAAAAGCATCGCGTTGCGTGCCAATTCTCAAGGCGTCCAAACAAAGGAAATCGACGTCGCGGTCGCTCGGGATGATGGCCCAGATATACTGGTCAAACTGTCAAACGTGTCAATCTCCGCAGGAGAGATCTTCGGAGCGGCGTATGACTTGGCTGCGGAAAGATTCACGGTTGAAGATCAAAATAATGTTCAAACGGTCTACGATTGGAACATAAAACAAGTACCCGCCGGTACTCCGACAATAACCTTTGACGGGACCTATCTCGATGAGGGAAAGCACAGTCTATCGGTTTCCATTCCAACTGGCGGATGGGGCTTTGCGCTCCCTGAAGTTTATCGTGGTTCTACAGCAAAAATCATCCCGGCATTGATGACCGCGAAAGTGCTGACATCCTACCTTGATGATGGTCATGTCACAATCAAATCGGTCAATTTCCCGGATCGGTCGCTAATTGCGGGCACCAATGGCGATGTTTTCCTGTCGGGACGATCGCAAAGTTTTCCAAAAGGTTTTGAATTTCTTATAAACCGCGTTACAGGCGCAGAAGCTGCAAACGGCGGAAATGCCGTAGAGTTAGTGGACACAGTGGGTCGGGTTCTGACTGCCACTGGCATGGGTGGAGAAGTCGCGTTCAAAGCGCGAACACCATCCTATGCGTCCGGTTCAACGCAGTTTCGGATCGTGCCCGGCCTTACTGAGGCTGGGATCAGCTTTGAATCTGTTTTGCGGCCCAACCACTATTTGCGGCACGCTGGCTTCAAGTTAAAACTAAGCGCTGAGTCTGACAGCTATTTGTTTCGTGAAGATGCAAGTTTTATTGCAGCGACGGGTCTGCCGTCGAAGTAGTCTATCACTTGGAAAGAGTGCCTTGATTCACGCGGTTGTTCACCCTTCGTGAAGCTGCGTTGCGAAGAATTACTGCCTTCACGACGCTCAATCGCGTACGTGTTGGCAAGGTGATTTAAATCCAAAACAGACGTCAGAGCACCCCGCAGCATCGGTTAAATTGGCCGTATTCTGTTGAAAAGCTTGTTGATTTTTGGGGGTATGGCTGTTTCAATTTCCCTACGGCAGCGGGGGATTGAGCGATGATGGGACCCAAACAGGAAGCACAGGCCGCGTTGTTTATGAGTTTTCACTCGATGATCACGTGCCCCAAGATCACCTGCTGCGCTCGATTGACCGATTTGTGGATTTGAGCAGCATTCGGGCACATCTTGCAGAGTTTTACAGCCATACGGGCCGGCCTTCGATTGATCCAGAACTTTTGATCCGTATGCTTTTGGTTGGATATTGCCTTGGTATCCGCTCTGAACGGCGGTTTTGTGAAGAGGTTCATCTGAACCTTGCCTACCGCTGGTTCTGCCGCCTTGATCTCGCTGATCCAGTGCCGAACCATTCGACGTTCTCAAAGAACCGGCATGGGCGTTTCCGCGATAGCAATCTGTTGCGTCATCTATTCGAGACGACTGTGGCGCGTTGCATTGCAGACGGTCTCGTGAGCGGCCAGAGATTTGCGGCAGATGCCATCTTGATCGAGGCGGACACCAACAAACAGAACTCAACAGCGAAGAAAGACTGGGGCAGATCAGCAATTACGCCACAGGATGCGCCGCGGGCCGTGCGTGAGTATCTCGATGTTCTCGATGATGCAGCCTTCGGCGCAGCATCCGAGGTGGAGCCGAAGTTCACATCCTAGCCGATCCCGCCAGCCAATGGACTGCAGCCCGCAAAGGGCCTGCTTTCTTCGCTTATTCGACGAATTATCTGATCGACACTGATCACGCGGTGATTTTGGATGTGGGGGGCCACGCGGTCGATCCGGCAGGCCGAAGTAGGGTCTGTGCGCTCAATGTTGGATCGCGTCAAAGACACGTTCGACCTGCATCCAGAATGCATCATCGCAGACACAGCTTACGGTTACGGCCCGATGTTGTGCTGGCTTGTCGACCGCAAGATCGCACCGCACATCCCGGTGATTGATAAGGCAGGCCGCACCGATGGCACTTGGGCTCGCGCCGACTTTGAATGGGACGGGGAGAACAACCAATATGTCTGCCCATCAAAATTGAAATGCTGCCCCAAATCCGATGCGCGCAAGATCACCCGCGAAGAACACGAAGACGCCCGCCAAGTCGCACGCGATATTGCCAAGACCAAACAATACGCGATCTCGATGCGGCTGCGACAGAAGGTGGAAATGCTCTTTGCCCACCTCAAACGTATTCTCGGATTGGGACGACTCCGATTACAAACACCATGCGGTGCAAATGACGAATTCCTCCTCGCCGCAACTGCCCAAAACCTCCGCAAACTGGCTAAGACCTTTCCTGCACCGCAGAAAATGGGCAATGCCTGATAGGAAAGGCGCTCGCGTCGTGTTTAAAAGCTGACTTTCTTCACGCGCAAAGCGTTGTTTTTCAACAGAATGGGCTCATTCTTGCCATTGGTAGCAGCTCCGCAAGACCTCCGTGCCTAACCCGTGCCTAACCCGTGCCGACGCTATGGCGCGCTTGACGGCGGGGGTACATCCGCGTCTCAATAGCCCCATGATCCAATCTGTGCTTTTCATCTGTCTCGGCAACATCTGCCGCTCGCCCAGTGCCGAGGGCGTGTTGCGCGCCATGGCCGCCGATGCCGGGCTGGAAATGCACATCGAAAGCGCCGGGACCGGCGGTTGGCATATCGGCAACGCCCCTTACGGCCCCGCCATTCGCGCCGCTGCCGCGCGCGGCTATGACCTAAGCCAGCTGCGCGCGCGCCAGACCACGCCTGCCGACTTCACAACCTTTGATCTGATCCTCGCGATGGACGCCGATAACATCCACGCCATGGAAGGCCTGCGCCCGCCGGGCAACTCAACGCCGCTGCGCCGGTTTCTGGACTATGCGCCAGAAACCGGCGTGCTTCATGTGCCAGATCCCTACTACACCGACGACTTTGACGGCGCGCTGAACCTGATAGAGGCCGCAGCCAAAGGCCTGCTCAAGACCCAACTTAAAGCCGATATGCAATAGCCATACACTCCATTTGCGTGTATTCTTTAATTGTTCCAAACCAGTCCAATTTTTCCCAACCCGTTGCCTGCAAAAGGAGTTTTGTAAATGCGCCTTTCTCTTCGTTCCCTATCCAAAGCGATCGCCCTGACCGTCTCGCTGGCGGCCAACCCGGCGGTATCCCAGATTCTCCCCTATGATCAGGCCGTCCCCGAAGCGTTCCGCAGTCTGGTGTCCGAGGTTGACTACGACATCAATCTGATCGGGGCCGCCCCCAGCTTTGAGGCCGGAATCCTGAGCAACGATCAGATCTCCTATATGGCTGGCTCCCCCTGCGCGGACGCACTAATTTCATTTCAAAACGCGATGGCAGATGGGCGCAGCACTTATGCGCCGCTTCTGGCCCGGATCAACGCCGGTCTGGTGTCGCCGCCGGTCGGCTACACGCCTGAAAACGCCCCCAACATGTGGGCGCAACCCGTCGGCACCGATCCTTACACGGGCCTGCTGCGCCAGTTCGCCGATGTCTTCACCAAATGGTGCGTTTTTCTGCCCCAGATCGACGGGGATGAGGATAACGGCTTGGCCTATATTCAGATGATCGGCTGGTTCTATTACCAAAACCCCGATGCGCAGATATTCACCCAAGGCGTCAACCCGATGACGGGTGAAGATGACCCTGTGCTGGCCAAGTTTCTGAAAAATTTCAGCGACCAACGTGGCGATTTCATGAACAGCCGGCCCTCGACGCTGTATGTTGAACAGTGGTCCGATGATCCCCGGATCGAGATCGGTGACTACGTGGTCCCTGAAGACGGTTTCAAGAACTGGAACGATTTCTTTGAACGGGCAATCAAGACCGCGCCCGATGGCTCTATCCCCTCGCGCCCGGTGACGATGCCCGACCGCAGCTATGTGGTCGCCTCGCCGACCGATTGCATCATGAACCCGCTGGTGCAGACGCTGAACCTTGGCGGCGACCGGGGGCAGGTGCGGGCGCTGATAGATAACCCGCTGGAGCTGAACACGGTGATCGACGTCAAAAGCTATCCGTTGTCGATGGACCGCATGTTGGCGGGTGCGCCGGACGTTCTGAAACAGGCGTTTGTGGGTGGGTCCGGCCTGTCGTGCATTCTGATGCCCAACACTTATCATCACTATCACGCGCCGGTGGATGGCGTGATTGAATACGCCGAGATTGTGCGCGTCGGCGATGGCTCTGCCGCGGGCACCTATGGCTATTATGATTTTCCCAACTGGGTGCCGCTGAATGGCAACGTGGCACAGGCGGGCACGGATTTTTCTCAGTTTGAGGTGTTTCAGCGCGGGGTGATCATCATGAAGGTGACCTACTCTGGTGCTGAGACGGGCGACCAGATCACCGGCTATGTCGCGCAAATCCCTGTCGGGCTGAACACCATCGGGTCGGTGACGTTTGACGAAGGCACCGTTGCTGGGGCGCAGGTGACCAAAGGCGTCACGCGTCTGGGCGGGTTCCTGTATGGTGGGTCGCTGAATATCCTGCTGTTCTCCAAGGGGATATCCTCGGCTGCCGTGCAAACGCGCCTTGGCAACCAGATCGCCATTCTGAATGCGGGAGAGTCGCCCTCACTGCTATCGGCGCGCTGATTTTCGGGCGGGCCGCTGTTAAACGGCGGCCCTGCGGGCCAAGATGATTTGCACCGCCAAGGCGGTGCGATCGGCGCATGGGGATAGAGGGCGTATCAGCCGCAGAACGTCTCGGCAGTTTGACCGAACAGCTTGTATTTCTGCCAGAACGCCTCGTGAGCGGCTTTGTGGGATTGGCGGATTTCCTGCGCCATATGCGGATCGCCAAAGAATTTGGCAGCAAGCCGCTGATCTGCGCCTGTCAGCGTGGCGTCGGCCACGTCCTGAATGCAGCCGCACAGTGCGCGGGTCGAGGCCCGGCGGTCGGATTTGTTGCATGCGCTTTCGATTGGTCCGGCCTGCGCTATAGCGGCCGTGGCGACTAAAATGGCCGCCGCAATCACGTATCTTTTCATCTCTGCCCTCATCCCGTGTCGTGGGGTTGATAGTCGCGCAAATGCCTTATGCCAGATCAAAGGCCGGACCCAAATATCTTGGTGCCGCACTGCCCCCAATCGGCAATCTAACGCCGATCTCTTGCCTCGCGCGGGCGTAAGGCGGGATTGTGGCGAAAATTGGGCGGTCTTCTAAGGATGCCGGTGGAAGGCATCCGAACCGGGTTGTCTCCACGGTGTCAAAGCGAAACATCAAGCCAATAGATGAGCCGTGCGCGGGTCTGCCCGTGGGATGGCGCAGCAACGCTGATTTGGGTCACTTTATCCCTAGGTTCCCGTAAAACCTTTCCGGGCGGCTATACCCGCAAGAAAGCGCCAGCCCGCCGGAACGGGCAGGCGCTCGCACGGCGGCTTCGCCTTGAGTCCGTGCGGGTGGGCTTCCCCAATTGGCTATATCAAGGCTCAACATCCGGTTTGGTTGGCTTTAACAAATCATCCGCAGCTTTGCCCGGTTTCAATTGTCCTGTCAGCAACCCGCCAACGACAGTTCCCGCTACAGGCATTCCCATCATTGACCCGACACCGGTGCACCATAGGATAATACCCGTCGGAATCGCCGCTCCGGCGATGTTCTTGGGGTCAGCGTATTCTCGCGCATTGTCCAGCAAAGCGTGTTTGAACCCCCGCAGCCAACGAACGCCCTTCTCTCCGGTCTCGTCGTCTAGGGATTTTGGGTCTGGCGGCAGCAGACCGATCAATTCACTCAGCCTTGACGACAAGTCGTCAAGAAACGCTAAGAGCCGTTCTTTGAACTCCGGGTCCAACTGGTTGTCGCCGCGAATTCTCTCTCGAAACTCGGCAATCTGTTCCAACAATCCGGCGGTACACAGTGCAATTGCGTCGCGATTTGCGGACATGCGTTTTGCCATTGCCATTGCCATTGCCATTGCTTGCGCCGCAGCCAAGGAAGCTGGTTTTTCGAATTCACTTTTAGCCGTTGTCGCCGCTTGTTCGACCTCAAATTCGGCCCTGATCTCTTCAATCTTCCCGGCGATATGCCCCGGGCCCTGTTCCCAATCCGCATCCGGAATCAGCGCCACCCGCCGCTGCAACTCCCAATCGAGCGGTTCGCCATCGAGAAAGCCTTGGTACCAGTCGCGCCAGAAGGACCATGCATCGCTGTTTGAGAAATATACTTTCTCAATATTTCGATACCCTATTTGCAATCCTCGCGGCATGGTTAAGCTCAGCCACAATGGCCTTTTGAATGCAAAATCTGGGAAGCCATCAAGGGAGGTTGTCTCGATTTCCTCTCTAAAGACATCATATACTATACTAGGTTCACTTTCCTCATCAAAAGAAATGTGCCCTCTTTCTGCGTCGTCAGCACATATTTCAGTGAGTGAAACCGCATCTAGATCAGTGATTGCATTTACGGATCTTTCTAAAACATCACGTCCTGATGCCGACGCAGCGGATTTGGTGATATTTAAAACTTTTGCCAGCCAAGAATGCGAAAATTGGTTTGGATTGTTCAAGTGAGTGGATGCTGAAAGTAGGCCGCGGAAGACAGAAAGGAGAATTTCATTCACAGCCTCTTTCGGGGCATGGCCAAAACCCGGTAGCGCTCGCATCGCTGCGCGAACTGCGAGTATTTGTCGGAACTCAAGTGTTGCTCCTTCCAACCTTGTTTCCAATGCCGCAAGCTCAGGAGTTCTCATTTGGATGTTCCATGCTGGTCGATACAATAAATAAATCTAGCTTGCCTAAACGCATTTTGAAGCACCCATTGACCACCCCCCAAATCCACATCATATCCCCTATCATGACCGACCTAGCCCATATCCGCAATTTCTCCATCGTCGCGCATATCGACCATGGGAAATCCACGCTTGCTGATCGACTGATCCAGTCGACCGGCACTGTCAAAGACCGTGACATGCAAGAGCAACTGCTCGACAGCATGGATATTGAGCGCGAGCGCGGGATTACCATCAAGGCGAACTCTGTCCGCATTGAGTATAAGGCCAATGACGGCGAGGATTATATCCTCAACCTGATCGACACCCCCGGCCACGTTGATTTCGCCTATGAGGTCAGCCGCTCCATGCGCGCGGTTGAGGGCAGCCTGTTGGTGGTCGATGCCACGCAGGGGGTCGAGGCGCAGACGCTGGCGAATGTCTATCATGCCATCGACGCGGACCACGACATCGTGCCGGTGCTGAATAAAATCGACCTGCCCGCGGCTGAACCCGACCGGGTGCGCGAACAGATTGAGGATGTGATCGGCATTGACGCGTCAGAGGCCGTCGAGATCAGCGCCAAAACCGGCCTCGGCATCCCCGACGTGCTAGAGGCGATCGTCAAACGCCTTCCCGCCCCCAAAGGCGACCGCAACGCGCCGCTAAAGGCGATGCTGGTCGACAGCTGGTATGACGCCTATCTGGGCGTCGTCGTGATGATCCGCGTCATGGACGGCGTCGTCAAAAAGGGCGACCGCATCCGCATGATGAAGGCCGGCGCGGTCTACGGCATCGACAAACTTGCCGTGCTGAAACCGAAAATGGTCGATATCGCCGAACTCGGCCCCGGCGAGATCGGCATCCTGACCGCCAGCATCAAGCAGGTCCGCGATACCAAAGTCGGCGATACCATCACCACAGAGAAAAAGGGCTGCGAAACCGCGCTGCCCGGCTTTAAGCCGTCGATCCCCGTGGTGTTCTGCGGCCTCTTCCCCGTCGATGCCAATGAATTCGAAGACCTGCGCGCCGCCATCGAAAAGCTGTCCCTGAACGATGCGTCGTTCAGCACCGAAATGGAAACCTCCGCCGCGCTTGGCTTTGGCTTTCGCTGCGGCTTCCTTGGCCTGCTGCACCTAGAGGTCATCCGCGACCGCCTTGAACGTGAATATAACATCGACCTGATCACCACCGCGCCCAGCGTGATCTACAAAATCCACATGCGTGACGGCACCATGCAAGAACTGCACAACCCCGCCGACATGCCCGACCCGACCTTCATCGACCACATAGAGGAACCGCGCATCAAGGCGACAATCCTGGTGCCTGACGAATACCTCGGCGACGTGCTGAAACTGTGCCAGGACCGCCGCGGCATCCAGCAAGACCTGACCTACGCCGGCAGCCGCGCCATGGTCGTCTATGACCTGCCGCTGAACGAGGTTGTCTTTGACTTCTACGACCGCCTGAAATCCATCACCAAAGGCTACGCCAGCTTTGACTACCAGATGGAAGGTTACCGTCAGGATAACTTGGTGAAAATGCAGGTGCTGGTCAATGACGAGCCTGTGGACGCCCTGTCGATCATGGTCCACCGTGACCGCGCCGAAAGCCGGGGCAGGGCGATGGTCGAAAAGCTAAAAGACCTGATCCCGCGCCACATGTTCAAAATCCCGATTCAGGCAGCCATCGGCGGCAAAGTCATCGCCCGAGAGACGCTTTCTGCGATGCGCAAAGACGTCACCGCCAAATGCTACGGCGGCGACGCGACGCGCAAGAAGAAATTGCTGGAAAAGCAGAAAGCTGGTAAGAAGCGGATGCGGCAGTTCGGCAAGGTGGATATTCCGCAGGAAGCCTTCATCAGCGCACTCAAAATGGACAGCTAAGCTGTCCATTTTTTGAGCGACGGTGGGCGAAAACTATTGCGGAAAGCAATCGCGTGCCCACAACTCTGGTCGGCGGCTATCCAATCTCTCTTTGCGACCTAGCCACTCTCACCCGCTCAAGCCGAGTGATTGGGTGGCAGCTATTGCAAAGGGTTATCACGTGACCTTACGATTGTATGGTCTGTTTTGATTGTCATGGAAGATGGGTGGGTGAATGGCCGAAAGATATTATAAACTAGATAAGGGTGGAACATATCGGTTTGTCATGAGTTCGAAGCAAATCGACGAGGTGGCCAAACTAATGAAAGTCCTGAGCTCAAAGGCGGATTTCCCACGATCCAGCTTCCTGAAAGTAAGGCGAAAATTAGTACCGCAAAGGTTTTTGGCTGACATGATGGGTGTGCAACCCTCAACTATCAGTAACTGGGAGACGGGGCATACAAAGCCGCTTTGGAAAAACCGGATTCTAATTTCCGAGGCATTCGGCAAGATTATTGACCACTCACTTCGCCAAGAAGATTTGCCAGAGGGCGAAGGTCAGGTCGATTTATTTGATGTGGTTTCACCTAACGTCATCAAGCTTCGTGAATATGCAAATGGGCGAGAAATTGTAAATATTGATGTTGATGTTACTCGTCACCAGTTAAGCCATTCCATACTGAATGCTGCCCTGACCGACTTTTTATTCGACGAAAAGAAACATCAGATTGTTCCGCTCCCATTTGAGAGGGATGACCGGGTCGCCAATATTAAGAAGCTTCACAAGGATAGAAATGATCTTTTAAGGTCTCTATCTGTGCAGGCCAGGTTGATTTCGGATGGGGTCGATTCAGATAGAAACATTGATAGCGCAAAGTTCAAAAGCTATTTTAATCATTATTCAGAGGAAGCAGGTAGCGAAAATCCTAACCCAAGACTGTTACACAGGCTGGGGCAGATTATCTCCAAGCGAACTTCTGTGGATGAAGTGCGTGCGGCAATTAGCGACTGGGATGGTGAGGCGATTGATGGCTTTAATGCAGATCACATGGAGCTCGTTCGACTGTATTTTCGTGAAGCGCTTGCGAAAGCCCAGGAAATTGAGGCGCTTCCATTCGTGGAGGGGGCTAGTAAGGGCGACAGTGCTAATCAGTTCTTCGAGGCTGCAGATCTAATAGAAAGCGTTGCTGGAAAAAAGAAATCCCCCCTTTATGATCCAAGTATTCCCGCGCTTCTGAAGGACATTGGAAATGAAGTTAGGAGCATTGAAGAAGAAGAAGCATATACTTTTAATGATGAAAGGCGTCGTTCCTTGCGGCGGCAGAAAGTTTTAGCCATCAAGAATGGATCAATTTTTGTGGGTAGAGTATTGTTTTTCTCCTCATTGTTTTTGGTTGTGAGTCCCGGCGCTTTGGCTTCAATCGGGAGTGTCGCATCAATCTTGGGCCTGGTGGACGTGGTGGTTCCCGGTTCGATGCGTCAAGTTTATGAACGGCTACGGATTTCATTGCCGATACTTCCGAAATTACCGACAAAGGATCGATAATCAGCAACCCGTAGGGTGCGCATTCATGCGCACCAACCCGCTATCCACCAAAAGCCACACCGTAATCTCTTCCCCGGACAATGGTGCGCATGAATGCCCGCCCTGCAGCGTGACGACCTGTTACGTTTACCTCCCGCGCTCCCGGGGCTCCGCCCGTTCGCAGGCGAAATCGTCCACTGGACGATTTCCGGGGAGCCTGCTTACCCCCCACTACCCAATCCCACATCCCTCCCATATACCCCGTCCTGACCCCGAACCTCAGGACCATCCCCATGCCTTGCCCCCTCTGCACCGCCGACGCAAACCTACCTGCCCACCGCGTCCCCGGCGGCGATGCGCCTGCCAACAAACCGTAGGGTCTGCGGCCATGCGCATTCCGCTGATGTGTCCGAGGCGACTCATATGCAATTCCGATAAAAGTCCGACGCTATTCCGATACCCCAAAACCCTCAAAATTCCTCCAACGCCCCCGCCACCAGCTCCAGCAAATTCTGCGCCAGCGGGCTGATCATTTGGCCACGTTTTGTGATGACGTGGTAGGGCGAGATGATGATGGATTGGCGGGGTTTCACCGTGGCCATTCCGCCCACTTGTGACGTCTGCAACAGCCCCGCCACCTCGCTGGACACCGGCGATATCGCGTCGGAGGTTTGCAGATAGGCGATCATCACTAGCAAGGATGTCGTGTTCACAATCTCTTGCGGAATCAATATGTTGTTCGACAGAAACGCCTCTTCAATGGCCTCGCGCATCGGCGCGCCGGGGCCTTGGATGACCCAGCTATAGCCGCTTAGGTCTTGCAGCGACGGCGTGGCGACTTCCAGCAATGGGTGCCCCTTGCGCACCAGGAATTCCGTCGTCTCTACCCGCCCGCGCAGGATGTCGAACTGCCGCGTGTCATGTTCCGGCGGCACCCGGCACAGCACGAAATCATACTCGCCATTCAGCAACCCCTGCACCAGATCGCCACTCGGCCCAACCCCCACATTTATCTCCGCCCCCTCCGCGTTTTCCTTCAGCGTCTGGATCGCCGGCACCAGATAGGCCACCGCTGCGCCGGTGACCGATCCGACCCGCACGCTGCCGGTCTTGCCGGCCCCAAAGGCGCTGACCTCGGACACGGTCGCGCTTAATCCCTGCAGCAATTCGGCGGCGTGGCGGATCAGGACTTCGCCGATGGGCGTTGGCGTCATCCCCTTGGGGTTGCGGGTAAAAATAGGTTGGCCCACCATTGCCTCTACCTCTGCCAGCATCCGCGAGGCACCGGGTTGCGTGGTCGCCAGCCGGTCTGCGGCCACCGAAAGCTGGCCGTATTCGTCTATCGCGTGGATCAATCGCAGATGCCGCCATTGCAGCCGGGTCAGGAGGTCTCGCATACGCCGCTGCATATCAAAAATGTAATGCAAAATCCAGACAATGTAATTTGATTGTTATGCTGTATATTGCATTATGGAAATCTGGGCGGCTTTGATCCGCTTATAAAGACTGCCCTTGTTGGGGGCGACAACCGCCATGACGGCGGATTTTGGGAGGATACAATGAAAAAATTGACTTCGGGGCTGACCGCCCTGGCACTTGGCGTGGGCATGCTGTCGGCACCCGTGTTTGCACAGGACAAAGGCACCATCGGCATCGCGATGCCGACGAAATCTTCGGCACGCTGGATCTCTGACGGCAATTCGATGGTCGAGCAGTTCGAGGCCGCAGGATATGCCACCGATCTGCAATATGCAGAGGATGACATCCCTAACCAGTTGAACCAGATTGAGAATATGGTCACCAAGGGTGTCGACGTTCTGGTTGTGGCCGCGATTGACGGCACAACGCTGTCGAACGTATTGGAAAACGCGCACTTTGCGGGCATCAAGACCATCGCCTATGACCGCCTGATCCGCGACAGCGCCTATGTCGACTATTACGCCACCTTCGATAACTTCAAGGTTGGCGTACAGCAGGCGACCAGCCTGGTTGACGGGATGAAGGCGCGATTTGCCGACGTAAGCCCGCTGAATGTCGAACTGTTTGGCGGCTCGCCTGACGATAACAACGCCTATTTCTTCTATAACGGCGCGATGTCGGTGCTTCAGCCGATGATCGATGACGGGTCCATCAACATCGTCTCCGGCCAGATGGGCATGGACACGGTCGGCACTCTGCGTTGGGACGGTGCGGTTGCCCAAGCGCGCATGGATAACCTGCTGTCGGCGCATTACACCGACGCAACCGTTCAGGGCGTTCTTAGCCCCTATGATGGTCTGTCGATTGGTATCCTGAGCTCGCTGAAGGGTGTTGGTTATGGCTCTGGCGATCTGGCGATGCCGATTGTGTCGGGGCAGGACGCTGAACTGCAGTCGATCAAGTCGATCATCGCAGGCGAGCAGTATTCAACCGTCTTCAAGGACACGCGCGAACTGGCGCGGGTGACTGTTGGTATGGTTGATGCCCTGCTGCAGGGTGGCGAGCCGGAAATCAACGATACCTCGACCTATGACAACGGCGTCAAGATCATCCCGTCCTACCTGCTAGAGCCGGTATCGGTTGACGGCAGCAACTATGAGGCCATCGTGATGGACTCGGGTTACCACTCCAAAGACGACCTATAAGTCTTTGCGCCTTGGGCGCTAAATTACGGCACCCGCCTGCATATTGTGGGCGGGGCCACAGGATAACCTTGGGAGGGGGCCGCGCCGTGCAGACACTGCTGGAAATGCGCAATATCACCAAGACCTTTCCGGGGGTCAAAGCGCTGGATGATGTAAATCTGAAGGTGCAAGAAGGCGAAATTCACGCCCTTGTTGGCGAAAATGGTGCCGGGAAATCGACCCTGATGAAGGTGTTGTCAGGCGTCTATCCAAAAGGCTCTTACGAGGGCGAAATTCATTATGACGGGCAGCTTGCCGGGTTTGCGGGCATCGCAGACAGCGAAAAGCTGGGCATCATCATCATCCATCAGGAACTGGCGCTGGTGCCGCTGCTGTCGATCGCGGAAAACCTGTTTATCGGCAACGAATGCGCCAAAGGTGGCGTCGTCAACTGGCCGGAAACCTTTCGCAAAACCGAGGGGTTGCTGAAGAAGGTCGGCCTGGCAGAGGCACCAGCGACGCAGGTTGGCAAGCTGGGTGTCGGCAAGCAACAGCTGGTTGAGATCGCCAAGGCGTTGTCCAAAGATGTGCGCCTGCTGATCCTGGACGAACCCACTGCGGCCCTGTCGGAATCAGACAGCAGTGCGCTTCTGGATCTGCTGTTGGAACTGAAATCGCAGGGCGTGACATCCATTGTCATCAGCCACAAGCTGAACGAAATCCGCCGTATTGCTGATACCATCACGGTCATTCGTGACGGGGCCAGTGTCTCGACCCTGGATGCCACGACGCAGGAAATCACCGAAGATCACATTGTGCGCGACATGGTCGGGCGGGATATGTCGCATCGGTATCCGGAACGCGACCGCAAGGCGGGTGATATGCTGCTGGAAGTGCGCGACTGGAACGTCTGGCATCCGGAACACCAGCGGCAGGTCATTCGCGACATCAACTTTCACGTCCGCGCCGGAGAGGTCGTCGGCATTGCAGGGCTGATGGGGGCAGGGCGCACGGAACTCGCGATGAGCCTGTTTGGCCGCAGTTATGGCCGCAACATTACCGGCAACGTCGCGTTGCGTGGTCAGCCAATTGATACCTCTACCGTGGCAGCCGCCATCAAGAACGGCCTGGCCTATGTGACCGAGGATCGCAAAGAACTGGGCCTGATCCTGGAAGAAAGCATTCAGCGCAACATCACGCTGGCCAATCTGGGGGATGTGTCCAGCAAGGGCGTCATCAATGAGGCCGAGGAAACCAATGTCTCCGAACGTTATCGGCAGGCGATGAACATCCGCACGCCCAGCGTGTTTCAAAAGGTGGTGAACCTGTCGGGCGGCAACCAGCAAAAGGTCGTGCTGTCGAAATGGCTGTTCGCGGGGCCAGAGGTTTTGATCCTTGATGAACCGACCCGCGGCATCGACGTGGGGGCCAAGTTTGAAATCTACGGCATCATCAATGAACTGTCGGCGCAGGGCAAAGGCGTCATCATGATCAGCTCTGAGATGCCCGAACTTTTGGGCATGAGCGACCGGATTTATGTCATGAACCAGGGCGGTTTCGTCGGCGAGTTATCCGCCGAAGAGGCCAGCCAAGAGCGCATCATGTCGCTCATCGTAACGGAATAGGGAAGCGGCGTTATGACGGATACAACAACGCAGACGAAGACCACCAAAAGCGTGGCAAGTTACCTAAGCAGCCATTTGCGCGAATACGGGCTGTTGTTTGCGCTGATCGCGATCATGGTGTTCTTTCAGGTGGTCACCAACGGCACGCTGCTAAAACCGGTGAACATCACCAATCTGTTCCTGCAAAACAGCTATATCATCATCATGGCTCTGGGCATGTTGATCGTCATTGTTGGCGGGCATATCGACCTTTCGGTGGGGTCCGTCATGGGCTTTGTCGGTGCGCTGGCGGCGGTGATGATCGTCAACTGGGATGTGCCTGTCAGCTTGACCATCATTGTCTGCCTGCTTGTCGGTGCCTTGATCGGTGCTGCCCAAGGATACTGGGTGGCATATTGGAAAATCCCCAGCTTTATCGTGACCTTAGCTGGCATGTTGGTGTTTCGCGGTCTGTCGCTGTGGCTTTTGGAAGGCCAGTCGATTGGCCCGTTCCCCAAGCCGTTTCAGCTACTATCCACCGGCTTTATCCCCGATGTATTCGGCGTCGGGCGGCCCAATGCGACCGCGCTGGCTGTTGGTATCATCGCCGCCGCTGCCATCGTCTGGATGGGCCTGCGCAAACGCGCCCGCAACAAGGCCTATGGCATTGAGGACGAACCGGCGGCGTTCTTTGTCGTGCGCAACGTCATCGTCGCCGGGGCGCTGCTGTTCGTGATGTACAAACTATCGACCTTCCGGGGGCTGCCGAACGTGCTGATCACCATGGGCGTGCTGACGATCATCTACGCCTTCCTGACAGAGCAAACGACGATTGGCCGCCGGATCTACGCGCTGGGTGGCAATGAAAAAGCCGCCAAACTATCGGGTATCCCGACGGAACGGCTGACCTTTCTGACCTTCGTCAATATGGGTCTGCTGGCGGCGCTCGCCGGGCTGATCTTTGCCGCACGGTTGAACACGGCGACGCCCAAGGCGGGCTTTGCGGTTGAACTTGACGTGATCGCGGCTGTGTTCATCGGCGGTGCATCGATGTCCGGCGGGGTCGGCAAGATCGTCGGGGCTGTCGTCGGTGCCTTCATCATGGGGGTCATGAATAACGGCATGTCCATCATGGGCATCGGCATTGACTATCAGCAGGTCATCAAAGGCCTCGTGTTGCTGGCCGCCGTCATTTTCGATGTCTACAACAAGCAAAAGCAGGGCTAGGTCATGACGTTCAAACCCGCCGAATGGCCCCGCAGATTACGCTCGCAAGAATGGTACGGCGGCACCTCGCGCGATAATATCTATCACCGGGGTTGGCTGAAAAATCAGGGCCATCCGCATGACCTGTTTGACGGACGCCCAGTGATCGGCATCCTGAACACCTGGTCTGATCTGACGCCCTGTAACGGCCATCTGCGAGAGTTGGCCGAAAAGGTAAAGGCCGGTGTGTGGGAGGCTGGTGGTTTCCCACTGGAAGTCCCGGTGTTTTCCGCGTCTGAAAACACCTATCGCCCCACGGCGATGATGTACCGCAACCTTGCCGCCCTGACGGTAGAGGAAACCATGAGGGCGCAACCGATTGACGGCGCGGTTTTGTTGGTTGGTTGTGACAAGACCACGCCAAGCCTGCTGATGGGCGCGGCCTCAACCGATATTCCTTCCATCGTCGTCACCGGCGGGCCGATGCTGAACGGCTGGTTCCGGGGCGAACGCGTCGGCAGCGGCACTGCGTTGTGGCAAATGTCTGAGGACATTAAAGCCGGGAAAATGACGCAAGAAGATTTCCTGGACGCCGAACAAGCGATGAGCCGCTCGTCAGGCACCTGCAACACCATGGGCACCGCATCAACGATGGCCAGCATGGCCGAGGCGCTGGGTATGGCGTTCTCCGGCAACGCAGCCATTCCCGGCGTCGATGCGCGGCGGCGGGTGATGGCGCAGATTTCCGGGCGCAGAATAGTCCAGATGGTCAAGGATGACCTGAAACCATCTGACATCATGACACGCGACGCCTTTGAAAACGCGATCCGAACCAATGGGGCTATTGGCGGGTCTACCAATGCGGTGATCCATCTGCTGGCGATTGCGGGCCGGGTTGGGATTGATCTGACGCTCGATGATTGGGACCGTCTGGGCCGTGATGTGCCCACGATTGTCAATCTGATGCCCTCGGGTAAATACCTGATGGAAGAGTTCTTTTATGCTGGTGGTTTGCCCGTCGTCATCAAACGGCTGGGCGAGGCCGGGCAGTTGCACAAGGATGCGCTGACCGTATCGGGCGAGACCGTCTGGGACGAGGTGAAGGATACCAAGAACTGGAACGAAGACGTCATATTGCCGGTTGAAAACGCGCTGACGCCGCAAGGCGGCATCGCCGTGCTGCGCGGTAATCTGGCCCCTGATGGTGCGGTTCTGAAACCTTCGGCAGCGACGCCATCGCTGTTGCAGCACCGTGGCCGCGCCGTCGTGTTTGAGGATATCGACGACTATAAGGCCAAGATCGACGACGACGCGCTGGATATTGATGAAACCTGCGTGATGGTCCTGAAGATGTGCGGCCCCAAGGGCTATCCGGGAATGTCAGAGGTCGGCAATATGGGCCTGCCACCCAAGGTTCTGAAAAAGGGCATCACCGATATGGTGCGCATCTCTGACGCGCGCATGTCGGGCACCGCTTATGGCACGGTTGTCTTGCACACCAGCCCAGAGGCCGCCGCTGGTGGTCCGCTGGCCATCGTGCAGACCGGCGATATGATTGAACTCGACGTGCCAAACCGCCGCCTGCATCTGGACGTGCCGGATGATGAAATCGCCCGCCGTCTGGCCGCGTGGCAGAACCCGAATGAGCCGCCGACCAGCGGCTATGTGCGGATGTTCCATGACCATGTGCAGGGGGCAGATACCGGGGCGGATTTCGACTTTTTGTTGGGCTGCCGGGGCAATGACGTGCCAAAGGATTCCCACTGATGACTGAAACACACTGGAACATCGCCATCATCGGCGTCGGCAAGATTGCCCGTGACCAACACATCCCGGCCCTGTCGGAAAGCGCGTCGTTCACGCTGGCGGCGACCGCCAGCCGCAACGCCAATATCGGTGGCATCGACGGCTATAGCTCGCTGGCCGATCTGCTGGCGGCGCGCGATGATATCCCCTGTATCTCGCTTTGTACGCCGCCGCAGGTGCGCTATGACGACGCCCGACGCGCGCTGTTGGCGGGCAAGCATGTGATGCTGGAAAAGCCCCCCGGTGCCACGCTCAGCGAGGTCGAAGACCTGATCGCATTGGCCAAGGCGCAGGGCGTGACGCTGTTTGCCACATGGCACTCGCGCTACGCCGCCAGTGTCGCGACGGCCCGTGAATGGCTGGCCGATAAGGCCATCACCAAGCTCGATATCATCTGGAAAGAGGACGTGCGTCGCTGGCATCCGGGGCAGGAATGGATATGGGAGGCTGGCGGGCTGGGCGTGTTTGACCCGGGCATCAATGCGCTGTCTGTGTTAACGGAAATCCACCCGCGCGCGCTGCATCTGACGCAGGCCGAGCTGACCTTCCCGGAAAACCGCGACACGCCTATCGCCGCCGATCTGCGGTTCGCCGACCCCGACGGCGCGGACATCACTGCCGAATTTGACTGGCGTCAGGAAGGCCCGCAAACCTGGGACATCCGGATTGAAACCAACGGCGGCACCGCCGTGCTATCGGATGGGGGCGCGCGGCTAACCATCGGCGGCCAGGAAATTCAGGCCGGACCAGACCGCGAATACCCCGGCCTTTACGCCCGTTTCGCCGACCTTCTGGCGCAGGGGGCAAGCGACGTTGACCTGTCGCCAATGCGCCATGTCACCGATGCCTTCACACTTGGGCGGCGGGTCACAACCGCGCCCTTTGACTGGTAACCGAACCTAAGCAGGACCCTTATTATGGATAGATTGACTGGCATTCTGCCGGTAGCCCCAACGCCGTTTCACGCAAATGGCGTTGTCGATGAAAATGGCATGCGCCGCGTGCTGGATTGCCTGATTGACCAAGGTGTTGACGCGATTTGCATCCTTGCGAACTATTCCGAACAGTTCCTGCTGTCGGATGAGGAACGCGCGCTGCTGATGCGGATCAGCCTTGAACATGTCGCCGGGCGGGTGCCGGTTATCGTCACCACCAGCCATTTTTCCACAGATATCGCCGCCGCCCGTGCGAAGGCTGCGCAGGATATGGGCGCGGCGATGGTGATGATGATGCCGCCCTATCACGGCTCTGGGCTTTTCCCTGCCGAGGCCGGGATTTATGAGCATTTTCAAGCGGTGAGCAAGGCGATCCAAATCCCGATCATGGTGCAGGACGCGCCGTTGAGTGGCGTGACATTGTCCGTATCACTGCTGGCTCGCATGGCAAAAGAGCTGGAAAATGTCAGCTACTTCAAGATGGAATGTCCTTTTGCCGCCGACAAACTCGCCGCGTTGCTAGAGGCTGCTGGCGACCATATCCTCGGTCCGTTTGATGGCGAAGAGGCCGTGACGCTGCTGGCCGACCTGGATGCAGGCGCGACCGGCACCATGACCTCTGGCCTGCAATGCGAACACATCCGCCCCATCGTGACCAACTATCTTGCGGGCAACCATGCGGCGGCGCTGGCGCAGTGGCAGAAATGCCTGCCGCTGATCAACCATGAAAACCGCCAATGTGGGCTGCGCGCTTGCAAGGTCGTCATGGCCGAAGGCGGTGTGATCGAAAGCGCCTATGTCCGCCACCCGCTAAAGCCGATGTCAGACCGCACCAAGACGCGGCTGTTACAATTGGCTGGTGATATGGACCTGATCGCCCTTAAGTGGGGCAAATAGAATAATGAGCGGAGCGCGGAATATGAAACTGACAGGCAAACATCTGATCGCCGGGGAATGGCTGGGCAATGAGGCAAAGTTCACCTCGACCCCTGCCACCGGCCCGGCGCACGACTTTAGCATTGGCACCCCGGCCGAGGTCGACAAAGCCTGCGCCGCCGCCGAGGACGCGTTCTGGAGCTTTGGCGCAACCTCGCGCGTGGATCGCGCCGCGTTCCTGCATGTGATTGCCGATGAAATAGAGGCGCGTGCTGACGATATCACCGAAATAGGCGCGCAGGAGTCCGGCCTGCCCACCGCGCGTTTGCAGGGCGAACGCGGACGCACAACGGGCCAATTGCGCCTGTTTGCCGACCACATCCTGAAGGCTGATTACCTTGATCGTCGCCATGACGCGGCGATGCCAGACCGCGCGCCGCTGCCGCGCCCTGACATCAAGATGGTGCAACGCCCGATTGGTCCGGTCGCCGTCTTCGGCGCATCCAACTTTCCGCTGGCGTTTTCCACGGCGGGCGGCGACACCGCAAGCGCGCTGGCCGCAGGCTGCCCCGTTGTGGTCAAGGGTCACCCGGCGCATCCGGGCACCAGTGAAATCGTCGCGCAGGCCTTTGCCGCCGCCATCGACCGTTGCGGCATGCATCCCGGCGTGTTCAACCTGATCCAAAGCAATGGCAATGACGTGGGCGGCGCACTGGTACAGCACCCGCTGATCCGCGCCGTTGGCTTTACCGGGTCTTTGGGCGGCGGCAGGGCGCTGTTTGACCTTTGCGCCGCGCGTCCCGAACCGATTCCGTTCTTTGGTGAACTGGGCAGCGTCAATCCGATGTTCCTGATGCCCCATGCGCTGGCGGCGCGCGCGTCCGAGATTGGCACTGGCTGGGCCGGATCGCTGACCATGGGGGCGGGGCAGTTCTGCACCAACCCCGGTGTGGTTGTTCTTATCGATGGCCCGGATGCCGACGCCTTTGTCGCCGCTGCCACCGCCGCGTTGGACGATGCCGCCGCGCAGGTCATGCTGACCGATGGCATCGCCAATGCCTACCGCAGTGGCCGCGACCGCATCGCGAGCTCTGCTGGCGTGCAAGAGGTGCTGACCAGCACCTGTGACATGCGCAACGCAACGCCCTATCTGTACTCCACCACCGGTGCCGACTGGCTGGCGAATGCCGATCTGGGCGAAGAGGTGTTCGGCCCACTGGGTCTGATCGTGCGCGTGGCTGACTTTGCCGAAATGCAGGCCGTGGCGAAGTCATTGCAGGGGCAACTGACCTGCACGCTGCAAATGGATGACGGTGACATCGCCGAGGCGCGCGCCCTGATGCCGGTGCTGGAACGTAAGGCGGGCCGCGTGCTGGCCAACGGCTTTCCGACCGGGGTCGAGGTTTGCGACGCCATGGTGCACGGCGGGCCATACCCGGCCAGCACCAACTTCGGCCACACCTCCGTCGGCACGATGGCAATCCGCCGCTTCCTGCGCCCGGTCAGCTATCAGAACCTGCCGGACGCCCTGTTACCCGCCGATCTGACCAGTTAACCTGTCGCGGAACCCCGCCACAGGAGCCCTGGGATGACGCAATCGGTGAATTTGCAAGACTGGGTCGGGCGCAGAATCGAAACGAGTGACGTTTTGCGCCCGCAGCCCGCCTGTTTCATGCAGGCGACGCTGGACCGCGAAAGTGATCTGGCCGAGGGCGATGCCCTGCCGCCCCTGTGGCACTGGCTGTATTTCCTAGAGGCCAAGCGCGCCAGTGAACTTGGCCGCGATGCCCACCCCAAACGCGGCGGGTTTCTGCCGCCTGTTGCGTTGCCGCGCCGTATGTGGGCCGGCGGGCGGTTCGCCTTTCACGCGCCTTTGGTGCTGGGGGGTAAGGCCGTCAAAACCTCTACCATTAAGTCCGTCACCGAGAAATCAGGCCGCACTGGCACGCTGTGCTTTGTGACGGTCGAACATGCGATCCGCCAGAACGGCGAACTGGCCCTGACCGAAGAACACGACATCGTCTATCGCGAAGACCCAGCCCCCACTGCGTCCACGCCGAAACCAGCGCCCGCACCTGACAATGCGCAATTCTCGCAGCAGATCACTCCAACGCAGGTCAAACTGTTTCGCTATTCCGCGCTAACCTTCAACGGCCACAGAATACACTATGACGTCGATTACGCCCGCCAGGTCGAAGGCTACGACGGTTTGGTGTTTCACGGGCCTCTGACGGCCACTTTTCTGGTTGATTTGGCGAGCACCCAAATGGGCCGCACGCCGAAACATTTTGAATTCCGAGGGTTAGCCCCCATCGCAGGCATGGCGGCATTTCAAATCGAGGGACGGCAAGACAATGATGCCCTGACGCTGTGGGCCAGACGCCACGACGGAGCATTGGCAATGTCGGCCGCCGCGATATTCTAGCGACCGCGACCCAAAGCCTCAGCAATCACCGCCTCAACCCCCTCGGCTGTCAAAACGCGCGGGTTGGTGCCCGCCGCGCTGTCTTGCAGCGCCTTGGCCGCGATACGCGGTGGACAATCCGCCGGAATACCAATGTCAGACAGGCTGCGCGGGATGTTTACCTGATCCAGCAGGGCACAGACCCCGGCATAAAACCCGTCAAAGCTGGTGTCGTGCAGCCCCATCGCCTGCGCCATCGCCGCGACCTTGTCTTCAATCGCGGGGGCGTTGTGGCGCAACACGGCGGGCAGCAGAACGGCGTTGGTCAGCCCGTGCTGCGTGTCGTATTCCGCGCCGATCATATGGGAAATCGCATGCACCAGCCCCAACCCTTTTTGAAACGCGACGCCCGCCAAACAAGACCCCGCCAACATCGCACCACGTGCCTCTAGGTTGCCCGGTTCCGCCACAGCCACCGGCAGCCATCTGGCCACCAGACGCAAACCTTCCAGCGCCAGACCGTCACACAGCGGGTTGAAGCCCGGCACGCAGTAGGCCTCTATCGCGTGAACCATCGCGTCAACGCCGGTCCAGGCGGTCAGATCGGCAGGCAGGCCGAGGGTCAATTCCGGGTCCAGCAGGGCCACTGCAGGTTTCAAATCGGCGTGCCAAACGCACCACTTCATCTTGCGCGCGGTGTCGGTGATCATCGCGGTGCTTTCGGTTTCGGCCCCGGTTCCGGCGGTTGTAGGAATGGTGATCAGCGGTGGAAACGGCTGGCCCGAAACATCCGGCGGCACCTGCTCATATTCAAACGCCCAAAGATCGATGTCAGTGTTCGCCACCAGCGCAATCGCCTTGCCTCCGTCCATGCCGCTGCCGCCGCCAATCGCGATCACGCCGTCATGGCTGCCCGCGCGATACATGGCACGGCCAGCCGCGATCTGATCATCGCGTGGATTGGGCGAAATGTCGGAATAAAGCGCAGACTTCAGCCCATCAGCCGCCAGATACCCCTGCAATTCAGCCATAAATGGCAACCTGGCGCTGCCGCGATCTGTCACAATCAACGGCCGCGTCATGCCCGCCTTCGTGCAAAACTGTGCAATCTCGGCCAGACGTCCGGGGCCATAGGCGATGGGGACAGGAAAGCTCCAGTCTTGTGGGTCGATGAAACGCATTCGGTGTCTCCGTGGGTGGCCTTGCAGCAGGAAACCACGCCCGCCCGCGCCGCTTCAAGCCCGAAAGACGCACCTAGGGCAGGCTGGACACAAAACGCTAGGATGGATTTACAGTATTGGGTCAAAATGACCGCTATTTACGCCTGTGAGGTCCGTCGCGCAGCGGCCTTTTCAGGCGTCTTAATGGAAACGGAATATCAGCGTCTGAGCGTCTCGATGAGATAGGCGGTCGTCCTTTTCCCCGGCATGCAAAAGCAGGCCCCATGCGCACTGTCCGCTCTTTTTCGCCAAATCGGTCCAGAGCGCGGACGACAGCCCGATCACGCCAAACCGCCCGGTTTCCAATTCTGGCGGGCCACACACAAGGAACGCCTCGTGGAGCAGATCAGCGGATGAAAGCATTCGCGGTGCGGCGCATCACCACTGAAAAGGCCGACAACTACGATTACATGGATTTTGTTGAATTCTACCGGGTGCACCTAATGCATGGCGCGACTTGGGGTCAGGTGTGTGAAGACCTGGAGGAGTTTCTGAAACGATTTTTGGAACGGGGCGAAACCCGGCGTGTGCGGTCGTCTGAATGGCTGCAACTTGATGGCAGTTTGGGCTAGGAAATGGCGGGGATGTTCGACCACGCCTGCGCCCATTCCGAATGCACCGCCAGCACCGAGTATAACGGCCCGCAATCCGTAAGCGCAGCCCTAAGCCGGGCACGTGGGCCAAAATATGAATGAGGCCTTGGATCGCGATCGCCGTGCGCTGGACCGTCGCGTTCTACCGAGGCGTGGATGCCTGCCATATCCGCTCGGGGCCGTTTGTTCGGTCACTGTCAAAGGATAATATGTTCTCTGGCGGCTCTCTGGAAATTATAGCCTCTGAGTTTTGTGCAAGGGCCGCCGGTTTTCAGGACGCTGGAACGACCCTGCTCAATGTTTTCGTGCCTCGGGATGGAAGCTCTTTTCCATTGGGTAATTACCGGGCGATGTGGGCTGGGTCTGCCTCAGGGCGTATCGACGATAGCACGCCATTGCGATGCATAGGCTTGATGGGCGGATATGTTTACCGGGCTGTTTTCGGGCCGTGGTGCGACCAACCCCGCGCTATTCCCAAACAAAAGCGCGGCACCGATGCTTGTCCCCGTCGCGGCCTCGCTTGTCAGAATGGGGCGGCCTGTTGCGGCACCCAGCATGGCGGTGAACGCAGGGTTACGCGCGAATGGTCCTTCGACAATGATCGGGCCATCCGCACCGGTCAGCCTTAGGCAGGTATCGGTCATCATGGCCAGATAAAACGCCAAGGCGGCGGCCCGCAGGCCGGTTCCAACCGCTGGCACATCACCCATCCAGTCCATTGCCCGCCCTTTAAACGGCCCGGTCCTTGGATCGACGGCAGGCAGGATCATCAATTGATTTGCCAAGGTTTTGTCGATGTCAGCGGGTGTTGGGCTTGTGCTGTGGCCCTGTTGGATCAATTCATATTCCCGACCGCCCATAAAGCGCGCGCTGGGCACGGCCTGACCACGGGCGTTTACGTTGATCAAGGTATCACGGGCCGGATCAAGCGGTATCTGTGCGCCACCCATCGCCATCACGATCACCCAAGTTCCTGTCGAAACAACAGAAAACGGTCCGTCCTGCGTCAGGATATGCGGATATAGCGACGCGTTTGAATCGTGGATGCCGACACAGACCCGGGTGTCTTTCGGCAATCCGGTATGCGCTGCCACCTCCGGCAGGATCGGGCCGAGGATGTCATCAGATTTGCGTACCGGCGCGATCTTCTCCTTGATGCCCAACCTCGCCGAAAGGTCAGAAAGCCTGCCCTCGCGCGGCAGCCAAAGGTCCGTGTGACAGCCAATAGAGGTCACATCGCTCGCCGCCACACCGGTCAATCGGTGGCCCCAGTATTGTGGATAGGTCACGATCCTGTCGGTGCGGTCGCGCAGGCCCGGATCGGTCAGGAACTGCCAATGCAACTGTGCGCCGACGTTCAGCCCAGCCGCGATCCTGGGCGAGCCTGTTTGGGCGAAATCCGGCTTTATAGCGTCATAGGCAGCGACCACATCTGCCGGATATTCATGCTCATAGTCCAGGATCGGGGCTGCCAATCCGCCGTTTTCATCCAGCAAAGCGGCACAGGCCCCGTGGGTCGTGACAGATATCGCATCGATGCCGTGATCGCGATGAAACTGCGCCAAGCCGTCCAACAAAAACGCCCAATGTCCGTCAACGTCGTAGTGCGGCCAGGGCGGGCCGGGTTGCACAACATTAGGCCGGGTCACGACCGCCACTTCGGTTAGCGTCACCAGATCAACCAACGCCAGCTTTGCGTTCGTCTTGCCTATATCAATGACGGCAATGTGGCGCGGCGGGGTCATGGCATGTGAAACAGCGGCGTCAGCGGCACGGCAATTGGCGAATTATCCGCTGCGGTCTCCATGATATCGCCCATATAGGCCCACCATTTCTGCATCACCGGATGGTCCGGCAGCGCGTCCATCCCGTGATCATCGGCGCGGATCAGCACGCCGATCAGATGCCCGGTTTCCTCATCCAGATGGATCGAATAATCGCTGACGCCAGCGCCCTGCAGCAGATCCACCAGCTCTGGCCAGATCGCATCATGACGGCGGCGATATTCCTCTGCCATGCCGTCATTCAGCCGCATACGAAACACATAACGTTCGCTCATGCTCTGCGCCGTTGTGCAAACATCGCCCAAAGCCGGGGCAGGGCGATGACGCCGATCAATAACAAGCCGATAAAGATCGACATGACGATGCCCGGCACGTTTAACAGCCCCAGCCCAAATGTCACCAACCCCATCACAAACGCCGCGATGACGACGCCCGGGATGGTCCCCGATCCGCCCAGAATGTTCACGCCGCCCAAGACCACCATAGTCACCACCTCAAGCTCCATCCCCGTCGCGATACTGGGCCGCGTGGATCCAAGCCGCGAGGTCAGGCAAATCGCCGCGACGCCGGACATCAACCCGGTCAGCAGGAACAGAATGAACTTGACCCGCTGCACCCGGATGCCGCTGAACAGCGCGCCGGTTGGGTTGTTGCCAATGGCGTAAACCGCCCGGCCAAAGTTGGTTTTATGCAGCAAGACTCCGTAAATCACGGCAATCACCACGAAAAACAGCATCTCTACCGTGAAGACCCAATAGATATAGCCCTGACCGAACCACGCGAAACTGGCCGGGTAGCCGCGAAACGCGTCATCCCCGAGGATGATATAGCTGATGCCGCGAAACAGGCTCATGGTGCCGATGGTCACGACGATGGACGGCAGGCCCAAAATGGTCACAAAGACCGCATTGAACGCCCCGCATAGCAACCCGACGCACAGGCCAATGATCACCAATTCCGGCGTGCCAGCACCATATTGCACGGCAAGGCCCATTGCCGTGCTGGCCAGCGCAATGATCGACGCCACCGAAAGGTCGATTTCACCCGAGATGATCAGCAAAGCCATGGCAAAGGCAATCATCGCCTTTTCGGTGAAATTGAATGTCGCGTCGCTGAGATTCCAGGCGTTCAGGAAATAGGGCGAGGCAAAGCTGTTGATGATGAAAATCGCGATGGCCACGGCCAGCAACAGCGCCTCCCAGCTCTTGAACAGGCGCGCGGCGCGGCTGTTCAGGCGGTCAGGCACATGGCGGGTTTGGCTGACGTCCGTCATTGCGGAACCTCCGCCGATTTCAGGATTATGCGGCCTTTGGTGCGCCCGGCGCGGGCGTTAAAAGCCACCGCGATCAGAATTGCGCTGCCGGAAATCGCCAACTGCCAGAACGGTGAGATATTCACCACCGGCAGCGCGTTCTTCACGACACCCAAGAACAGCGCGCCCAGAACGGCCCCGCCCACCGACCCGACGCCACCCGCGATGGAAATGCCGCCAATGACGCAGGCCGCCACGACCTCAAGCTCGAACCCGCCGGCGATATCGACATAGGCCACCGCATAGCGTGCGACCCACAAATAGCCGGTCAGCCCCGCCAAGGCACCAGACACGACAAAGGCCCAGAATTGCGTTTTGCCCACATTGATACCGGTATAAACGGCAGCGTGCGGGTTGCCACCGACAGCAAATATCGCCCGCCCGAACGGGGTGCGGGCCATCATGATGCCAAAGATCACCACCGTCACAATAGCCACCCAGGAAAGCACGGGTAGGCCCAGGAAAACTGCGCGGGGAAAGCCGGTGAAGGCCGCGCTCATCTCATGGCTGTTAACCCATTTTCCGTCTGATATAAGAAAGATAATCCCGCGAAAGATCGTCATGGTGCCAAGCGTTACGACAATCGGCGGGATCGACAGTTTCCAGACCAGAACACCGTTGATCGCGCCCATAGCGGCCCCCAACAGGATGGAAATCATCAAGATGACAACAATCGGCAGGCCGGGCATCGCCACGTTGATCATTGCCGCGACCATGCCGGTCAGCGCCAGATTGGCCGCCACCGACAGATCAATGCAACGGGTCAGAATAACCACCATCTGCCCAAGCGCCAAGATGATCAGCGGCGCGGTGTCATTGAACACATTCGCCAGGTTGCCCGGCGCGACAAAGCCCGCGAACCGCGACGCCACCAGCACCAGCAGCACCAAAATGGCCCCGCCAAGGATCATCTCACGAAGGGGGATCATACGTTTCATGCCAGGGCACTTTCCGTTGGTGTGGTGATGCCCGCCGCATGGCGCACAAGGGTCTCTGGGCGCAATTCATCGCCCGCCAGTTCTGCCGCGATCCGGCCGTCTCGCATGACGATCACCCGATCAGACATGCCGATGATTTCCGGAATTTCAGAACTGACCATGATGACAGACAGGCCCTGACTGGCCAGTTCCGCCATGAATTCATGCACGGCGGCTTTGGACCCGATGTCGATGCCTTTCGTGGGCTCATCCAGAATGATCACCTGCGGTTGGGTCGCCAGCCATTTGGCGATTACGACCTTTTGCTGGTTGCCGCCCGACAGGTTGCCAACGTCCTGATCCAGCGACGCGGCGCGCAGGTCTAGCCGCTCTGAATATTCGCGCGCCAGCTTGAATTCCTCGGCCAGTTTCAGGAAGCCCTTGCGCGATGTGCGGCCAATGGATGGCAGCGTGATGTTTTGAAAAATCGGCAGACCAATGATGGCCCCCTGTTTGCCGCGATCCTCTGGCACGTAGACAATGCCGCCGTTCACCGCCTCGGCGGGCGAACGGATAATGCTGATGTCGCCATTGATCCGGCATACGCCTTTGGAGGGCTTGGTAATGCCGAACAGCGCCTGCATGACCTCTGACCGCCCGGCACCGACAAGGCCATAAAACCCAAGGATTTCGCCCCGGTGCAGATCAAAGGTAATCTCTGCGAATTCAGTCGGATGCGCGTATCCGACGACCTTCAGAACCTCTTCGCCGGTATTTGGCGTGCGGGTCGGGAAAATCTGGTCAACCGAGCGGCCTACCATCATCGTCACCAGTTGATCCTCGGTGATATCGGCAATCACGCCGTCGCCCACAAAGGCCCCGTCGCGAAACACGGTATACCGGTCGGCGATGCGGAAAATCTCATCAAATTTGTGGCTGATAAACAAGATGGCTTTGCCCTGCGCTTTCAGGGTCTCGACCAGTTCGTACAGCTCTTCGATTTCCTTGTGCGACAGCGCCGCCGTGGGTTCATCCATGATGACCACGCGGGCGTCGACGGATAGTGCGCGGGCAATCGCCACAAGGTGTTTGTTGGCAATGCCGAGGTCGCGCAACTGCGTATGCGAGCCAAAAGGCGCGCCGATTTCCGTCAGCAACTTACTTGCCGCCCTGTGCATTTCGGCAGTGTCGATCAGGCCAAACCGGGTGCGGGGCGCGTGACCGATATAGATGTTCTCAGCGACGGATAATTCATCAAACAGCACGGTTTCCTGGTGGATCGCGGTGATGCCAGCGTCTGCGGCGTCATTCGGCGTGGCAAAAGTCACTGGCGCGCCGTCAATGCGGATCGTGCCGCCGTCAGGTCGGTAAATGCCGGTCAAAATCTTGACGGTTGTGGATTTTCCAGCACCGTTTTCGCCAACCAAAGCAGTGACTTGCCCCGGAAACAGATCCAGCTTGACCTGATCAAGCGCTTTAACCCCCGGAAAGGTCTTGGTGATCATGTCCATCGACACAGCGGGCGGGCTGGCAGGCGCGGTGTGCGGCGTCATCGGGGATTACTTTCAGTTTTAAATTGGGTGGGTCGGCGGTGCTTGGCCCGGGGCAAACGCACCGGGCCAAGCAAACCAATCCTAGAAGATCGACTTGAACTGCTCGATGTTGCTGGCGTCATAAACGAACGGATCCGCCATCGCGCCTTCGTTGTTGTCATCCAGCGTCAGGCTGCCCATGCGACCCATCGGGATAACCGCACCGGGGCCGGCCTCGACACCGTTTTGGCTTAGCTCATAGGCCAGCATCGTGGCGGAATACCCCAGATCAATCGGGTTCCAGATCGCAAAGGACTGCGACGCGCCGGATGCCACCGCGCCAGCCATTTCGGACGGCAGGCCAAGCCCGGTCACGTTGACCTTACCAACCTTGCCCGCATCAACCACGGCCTGCGCGGCGGCCACGATGCCTACCGACGTTGGCGCGATGATGGCATCCAGATCGGGGTAGGATTGCATCAGGCCAGTCGCCTCGCGGTAGGACTTATCGGCCAGATCGTCACCGTAAACCGTGGCCACCACGTCGATGCCGGAATAGTCGCCCATCACCTTGTTCATCTCTTCGATCCAGATGTTCTGGTTCGTCGATGTGGTGGTCGCCGACAAAACGGCCACGTCGCCGCCCTCTGGCAAATGGTCCGCCGCCAGCTTGATGATCATGTTACCGATCAGCGCGTTAGACGATGGGTTCAGGTGCAACTGACGCCCCTCTGGCGCAACGCCGGAATCCCAGCTGATGACCGTGATGCCACGCTGCATGGCGCGCTTTAGCGCCGGCACCAGCGCGTCAGTGTCATTCGCCGAAATCGCGATGGCATCGACCTGCTGGGCGATCAGCGCGTTGATCACCTCAATCTGGCCCTCGGCTGTGGTGTCGGTCGGACCGGTATAGATGATCTCGACATTGCCCAGCTCATCCGCGGCTTCCTGCGCGCCCTCTGCGGCGGCCTCAAAGAAGCCGATGCCAAGCGCCTTGACCACGACGGCGATGCGAACATCGGCGGCAAACGCAGGCGACGCCATCAATACGGCGGCCATTGCTGTGGTGGTTAGTTTCTTGAATACACTCATGTTTTCCTCCCTGGAATAGTGTTTGGTCAGGCTGGCAGTGTCGTCAGCCCCTCTTTTTGCGTGGCCCCGGCTGGCACCACGATTAGCGTCACATCAGCCCGCTCCAGCATCGCTGCCGTGCGGTCATCAATGCCGTCGTCGGTAATGATGGTATCGATCCGATCCAGCCCGCAAAGCACCAGGCTGGACCGGGCTTCAAACTTTGAACTGTCGACGAGAACGATCAGTTCATCCGCCTGTCCGATCAGCTTTTGCTCGGCTTGAATCAACAGCGGGTCCTGTTCCATCAGGCCCAGCGGCCCGATGCCATGCGCGCCCATAAACATGCGTTTGGCGTAGAAATTGCGCGTCACGTCGTTGTCAAAGGGCGACAGAATGATGTTTTGCTCGCGGTAGATGATCCCGCCCGACAACATCACGGTATTGGTGGTATTCTTCAGCAAATGCTCGGCAATCGGGAATGAGTTGGTGAACACCTGCAACCGTCGCGACGCCAGCGGGTGCACCATCTGAAACGTGGTTGTACCGCCGTTGATAATGATCGGCTCGCCATCTTCACACAGGTCAACGGCGGCGGCCGCGATGGCCTGTTTGGCGGCGCTATTCAGCGACTCGTTCACACTAAACGGCCGCCCGGCGAGCCCGACAAACGGCTTTGTGGTCAGCGCCTCGGCACCGCCGCGCACCCGTCGCAGACGTTTCTGACCGTCCAGCGTATTGATGTCGCGCCGTACTGTCGCCTCTGACGCGCCGGTCAGTGCGCACAGGTCCACAACCGTGACCAAAGCACGGTCTTGAACGGCAGACAGGATAACGCGATGGCGGTCTTTTTCGTGCATAGGGCTCCCCTTCAGTTCGCTTACCGTGGATTGAGTCGCGACACTTTGTCAATCAATTTTTGTCATAAACTGTCATTCTGCACCGCAGCATGACTAGTAATGATCGAAAATGATTGACTTGCCGGCGCGGCACCGTCAGCTTGCCCGCAACCCAATCGCAATCCTACGCCGTCCACGGAGACTAAAATGACCTCTGACCAAACCGACCAACGCCTTGAAAATAAATGGGATGCTGCCAAGGCTAACGGGATGAGCGAGCCGGAAAAACTGCTCTATCGCTCCAACCTGCTGGGGTCAGATAAAAGAATCACGAACTACGGGGGCGGCAATACATCGGCAAAGGTCATGCAGGACGATCCGCTGTTGGGGGAACAGACAGAGGTTCTGTGGGTCAAAGGCTCTGGTGGTGACGTCGGCTCTATCAAGATGGACGGGTTTTCGACACTGTATATGGACAAGCTGAACGCGTTGCGCGGCCTGTATCGGGGTGTGGACTATGAGGATGAAATGGTGGCCTACCTGCCGCATTGCACCTTTAACCTGAACCCACGCGCCGCCAGCATCGACACGCCACTGCACGCCTATGTGCCCGCCAAACACGTCGACCACATGCACCCCGATGCAATCATCGCCATCGCCGCCGCCAAGGACAGTAAGGCCCTGACGCAACAGATTTTTGGCGACAGCATCGGTTGGCTGCCGTGGAAAAAGCCGGGGTATGAGCTGGGCTTGTGGCTGTCAGAGTTCTGCGAGAACAACCCGGATGCCAAGGGCGTCGTGCTGGAAAGCCACGGGTTGTTCACTTGGGCTGATGACGCGCGTGATTGTTATGATCTGACGCTACAGATCATTCAAACCGCGATGGATTGGTTCGCCAAGGAAACCGCCGACACCGCCGCGTTCGGCGGCGCGATCCACACCAGTCTGCCCGCCGATCAACGCCGCGCCGCCGCCGCGCGATTGATGCCCGCGATCCGGGGCATGGTGTCGGGCACACAGCATATGGTCGGGCATTTTACCGACAGTGACGAGGTGCTGGAATTCGTGAACGCCAAGGATATGCGGCGTCTGGCTGCCCTCGGCACCTCCTGCCCAGACCATTTTCTGCGTACAAAAATCTGCCCCCTGGTGGTCGATTTCGACCCCGCGAAACCCGATATTGACGCCACGCTCGCGGGGCTGGCCGGGGCCGTCGCAGACTACCGCGTCGGCTATCAAGCCTACTATGACCGCTGCAAAAAGCCGGATAGCCCCGCCGTCCGCGACACCAATGCGGTGGTCTATCTGATCGCCGGTGTGGGCATGATCACCTTTGCCAAGGACAAAGCCACCGCGCGCATCTCGGCCGAGTTTTATGTCAACGCAATCAACGTGATGCGCGGTGCGGATGCGGTTTCGGAATATCAGGGTCTGCCAGAGCAAGAGGCGTTCGATATCGAATATTGGCTGCTAGAAGAGGCCAAGCTGCAGCGCATGCCCGCGCCCAAATCCATGGCCGGCCGCGTCGCGCTGGTGACTGGCGGGGCAGGCGGCATTGGCTCTGCCACCGCCGCGCGCTATCTGCGCGAGGGGGCTTGCGTGATGCTGGCCGATATTGACGATGCTGCACTTGCAGAAACCGCCAAGGCGCTAAGCGCGCAGTTTTCGGCCGACGTGGTGCGCACCGTGAATATGAACGTTACGGATGAGGATGCGGTAGCCGCCGCCTACGCCGACATCGCGGCAGAATTCGGCGGCGTCGACATTCTGGTCTCCAACGCCGGTATCGCCAGTTCCGCCCCGGTGCAGGAGACTACTCTGGAGCTGTGGAACAAGAACATGGCGATCCTGTCGACGGGCTATTTCCTTGTCAGCCGAGAAGCGTTCAAGATGTTTGAGGTGCAGGAAATGGGCGGTGCCGTGGTCTTTGTCGCGTCCAAGAACGGCCTTGCGGCCTCGCCCAACGCCTCGGCCTATTGCACCGCCAAAGCGTCAGAAATTCACCTCGCCCGCTGCCTCGCGCTGGAAGGCGCGCCAATGGGCGTGCGGGTGAACGTGGTCAACCCGGACGCGGTGCTAAAGGGCAGCAAAATCTGGCAGGGCGAATGGCTTGACCAACGCGCGGGCACCTATGGCACCGACAAGGATGGGCTAGAGGCGATGTATCGCGACCGCTCTATGCTGAAGCGGTCGGTCTTGCCCGAAGACATCGCCGAGGCGGCCTATTTTCTGGCCTCTGATCTGTCGTCAAAATCGACGGGCAACATCATCAACGTAGACGCGGGCAACGTGCAGGCATTTACGCGCTAAGGGGGAAAGATCATGATTAACTCGGACGTCATTGCGCAGTCAAACGACGATGCGACCGCGAAACTAACCTGTGATTACAACGCTTTGGGCGAACATCTTGACCGGCGCGGCATCGACATCGCGGCGATCAAGGCCAAGGTCGCCGCATACGGCGTCGCCGTGCCTAGCTGGGGTGTCGGCACCGGCGGCACGCGGTTCGCGCGCTTTCCGGGCACCGGCGAGCCGCGCGATATTTTCGACAAACTCAGCGACTGCGGCGTCATCCAAAAACTGACCCGCGCGACCCCATCCGTGTCGCTGCATATCCCGTGGGATGCCCAGCCCGCCGCCGATTTGAACAGCAAGGCCGAAGAGGTCGGGCTGGCGTTTGACGCGATGAACTCCAACACCTTTCAGGATCATGCCGATCAGCCGCACAGCTACAAATTCGGCTCTCTGTCCCACACCGACGCCGCGACCCGTCAGCAGGCGGTAGACCACAACATCGCCTGCATCGAACTTGGCCAGCAGATCGGATCAAAGGCGTTGACGATCTGGGTTGGCGACGGGTCAAACTTTCCCGGCCAAACCAACTTTACCCGCCAGTTTGAACGCTATCTTGATGCCGCCAAACAAGTTTACGGCGCGTTGCCCGACGACTGGACGCTGCTGACCGAACATAAAATGTATGAACCGGCGTTTTATTCCACCGTTGTGCAGGACTGGGGCACCAACCTGCTGATCGCGCAGCAGATGGGCGACAAGGCGAAATGCCTTGTGGACCTTGGCCATCACGCGCCGAATGTGAACATCGAAATGATCGTCGCGCGGCTGACGCAATTTGGCAAACTTGGCGGTTTTCACTTTAACGACAGCAAATATGGCGACGATGATCTGGATACCGGCAGCATCGACCCTTACCGCCTGTTTCTGGTGTTCAATGAACTGGTAGAGGCAGAGGCCGACCCAGACTTCAACCCGATGCATATGCTGGATCAAAGCCATAATGTCACCGACCCGATCGAAAGCCTGATGGTCTCGGCAACAGAGGTACAGCGCGCCTATGCGCAGGCGTTGCTGGTCGACCGCGCGGCTTTGGTCGGCTTTCAGGAAGACAACGACGCACTGATGGCCACGACGACCCTGAAACACGGCTTTCGCACCGATGTCGAACCCATCCTGGCCATGGCCCGGTTTGAATCCGGCGGCGCAATCGACCCCGTCGCCGCCTACCGCACGTCAGGCTACCGCGCGCAGGTTGCGGCGGAACGCCCGGCGGTCAGCGGCGCGGGGGGCGGGATCGTCTAAACCCCCCACGTCGCTTTTTGTTTGTGCGATCTTCGGTGTCTTTTGGCATAGCTGGTATGGCACTGGGCGCACACGGGGGGCATGAGTTTGGATATGTTGTT
>Ga0315339_1000698_pt1 | contig 37906 bp, 36 predicted proteins | sample ASW17metaG_FD_204514 | JGI IMG/M metagenome (GOLD analysis project Ga0315339, IMG submission 204514) | Ammonia-oxidizing marine archaeal communities from Pacific Ocean, United States - ASW #17 | ecosystem: Environmental > Aquatic > Marine > Oceanic | place: USA: California | collected 2016-12-05 | reverse complement strand
TCAAAGACGGACCCGACGTATCCTTGAATGGGTCGCCGACTGTATCGCCGACGACGGCGGCCTTATGGGTGTCGGAGCCCTTGCCCCCCAAATTGCCCTCCTCAATATACTTCTTGGCGTTGTCCCAGGCCCCACCGCTATTGGCCATCATCAACGCCAGCAATACACCACTGACTGTGGCTCCGACCAGCATGCCGCCCAGTGCCACGGAGCCAAGACCGAAACCGACAACGACCGGCGCCAATACCGCCAACAGACCCGGCAGAATCATCTCGCGCAAAGCAGCGGTCGTGCTAATATCTATGCAGCGTTTGGTATCGGGCTTGGCGGTGCCCTCCATCAGACCAGGAATTTCGCGAAACTGGCGGCGAACCTCCTCGACCATCTTGAATGCGGCTTTGCCAACCGAAGTCATGGTGATGGCGGCAGCCAAGTAGGGAATCATTGCGCCGATAAAAAGCCCGATGACCACAGTTGGCGTCGTCACATCAATAACGATTGGCTCTCCGGTCTTAGCTGCAATGGCCGAGGTATAAGCCGAGAAGAGCGCCAAAGCCGTCAGGGCCGCCGAACCAATGGCGAAACCTTTGCCCATGGCGGCTGTGGTATTGCCGAGCGAGTCGAGGCTATCGGTGATCTTGCGCGTATCTTCGCCGAGGCCCGCCATTTCGGTGATACCACCGGCGTTGTCGGCAATGGGACCGTAGGCGTCGACCGACATGGTGATGCCCACCGTCGCCAGCATGCCGACAGCGGCGATGCCGATGCCGTAGAGCCCAGCGAAGTGGAACGCCAAACCGATCGCGAGAACAATCCCTATCGTCGGCAGCGCAACGCTCTCCATCCCGACAGCCAAACCAGAAATGATATTGGTCGCCGAACCGGTCTTGGACGCTTCGGCGATATTCCGCACGGGTTTGCCGCCGGTATAATACTCGGTTATAAGCCCGATGGCGATACCGGCCAAGCAGCCCGCACACAGCGCCCAAACCGGCTGATTGGAAAGACCGATCGTGCCGGCAACCCACCAAGAGCCGACCAGCATCAACGCGGCGGCGACAAAGGTCGAATAGCGCAAAGCAGCGCCCGGATCCGAGTTTTGCAGAATCCGCACCGTCAACACTCCAAAGAGCGACGCGATCAGACCGATCGTGATGACGATCAGCGGGAAGCTCATTGCAGCGAGTTTGGCGCTCGTCGGATCGGAGATATTGGGAGCAAGAATATTGAGCATGGAAGCGGAGGCCACCGCGGCGATCGCGATAGTGGCGATAACCGAGCCAACATACGACTCGAAAATATCGGCGCCCATTCCGGCGACATCGCCGACATTGTCGCCGACATTATCGGCGATAACGGCGGGGTTGCGCGGATCATCTTCGGGAATCCCGGCTTCGACCTTACCCACCAAGTCAGCACCGACATCGGCGGTCTTAGTGAAGATACCACCGCCAACGCGCGCGAACAGAGCGATTGAAGAAGCGCCCATTGCGAAACCGCTAATCGTCGATGCCTGACCCACGTCCTTCCAAACACCAAAGGCTATGGCCAACGCCCCGACGCCAAAGAGCCCCAAGCCGGCTACGGCCAGCCCCATAACCGCGCCACCCGAAAACGCCATGTTCAGCGCCTGACCTTGGCCGTGTTCGCTGGCGGCTTGCGCGGTGCGCACATTGGCGTGGGTCGCGGCGTTCATGCCGGTATAACCGGCGAGGATCGAGCATATAGACCCGGCCAAAAAGGCATAGGCCGTATTGGCGCCAATAAAAACAAAGAGCAACGCGAAGACAATAACGATGAAACCGGCGAGGATGGTATACTCGCGCTTGAGAAAGGTCATCGCCCCTTCGTGGATCGCTTCAGCAATCTCCACCATCTCCGGAGTACCCGCCGGAGCTTTCTTTATATAAAAGTATATCAAGAGCGAGCAGAGCAATCCGCCCAACCCTACAAATGGTGCTACTGTTGTCCACGTTTCCATATGTATAGTCACCCTCCCACGGGAACTTCAGGATCCGTTAAAACTATTCATTGCCGCCTCGACCCCCTCGGCATAATACTTTTCGAGCGCCTTTTCACAGCGTTCGAACAAGTCTTCTACCTCATCTTCCGGGGAAAACGAGTCCAGCACATAATCGATAATCTCTTCGCCTTCGGGGGGGGAACCAATCCCCATCCGCAACCGCGGCACGTCTTGAGTATTGAGCCCTTCAAGCACCGAGGCCAGGCCATTGTGCCCGCCGTCGGAACCCCCACGGCGAAAACGCAAACGCCCAAAGTCCAACAGAAAATCGTCGAAAACAACCAGTATGTCTTGCGGCTTTGTCTCCCATCGGGCACAAAGGGCGGCCGCTGCCCTGCCGCTGTTGTTCATAAAGGTCTGAGGCTTGACCAGCATCACCTCCTGACCGCCCAACTCGACTTCAGCGACTTCGGCAACGGCGTCTTCCCGGTGCTGCCAGTCGACACCGCGCCGGGCAGCCAAGTGATCTACCGCCATGAAACCTATGTTGTGCCGGGTCAACGTATAGCGCGCACCGGGATTGCCCAACCCTAGGGCGATCCGCAAGGTTACTCTTCGCCGCCCTCGCCATCAGCGGCTGCAGCATCTTCGCCATCGGCTTCGGCTTCGGCTTCGGCTTCCTCTTCCTCGTCTCCAGCTTCGTCGTCAACGATCAGACGCGGCACCAATACATTGGCGACCGTGCGCACCCCTTCGCTGGTGATGCGTGGCTCTTGCTCTATTAGGTCACTCACGTGCAAGCTGTCGCCAATCTGCAGCGAGGTGATATCGATCTCCACGGCGGAGGGCATCTCGGAGACGACGCATTCCATTTCTAGTGCGGTCAGAGCCTGTTGCAAGGACCCGCCTTCGGTGCGCACGCCCTCGGGGACGCCAACGGTTATGATCGGCACATTCGCGCGCAGTGTTTCGGTCGGATCAATGCGCAAAAGATCCAAGTGCATCGCATCACCGCTCACCTTGTGGTATTGGATCTCGCGGATCAGGGCCTGCTCGGACTCCTTGCTAGACTCCTCATGCTCGATAAGAATGATCGCATTCTGACCGCCCTTGCTCAGAATGCGTTCCAAGCTATGAGCATCGGTCTTGATGCATTCGACGTCCTGCTTGTGGCCGTAGATGACTCCGGGCAGCTGACCGTGCACGCGACGCATCTGGCCTACAGGCCCCTTGCCCTGCTCCTTGCGGGGCGCGACCTTGAGCGAAACCTGCTGGCGTGCGTGGATCTTCAGCGGTACTTGCGGCATTGGAACATCTCCTCGATAAACGAATTTTAATTGGCAGCCCGGCGAGGACTCGAACCTCGATAAGCGGACCCAAAATCCGCTGTCCTACCAATTGAACGACCGGGCTACCTAAACCTCTCGATTACTAAATTATATTGACCGGCACAAAAAAGACCGGTAACCTTGCTCTTGCAGCGCTTGTTGCGCCTGAGAGGCGGTCGTCCGGTCGTCGAAGATACCGTAAACGGTGGAGCCACTGCCCGACATCGACGTGGCGCGAGCACCGGCTCGGTCCAGTTGAGAACGAAGTTCTGCGACGATGGGATAGGCGCGTTCTATCACGGGCATGAAGTCGTTCTCCAGCACTTCAAAAAGCCTATCGTGGTCAACGCACCCGCCGCTCAAGGAGGATGTAAATCTAAGATAGGGTGTATCGTCTGTCAAGACAGGCCGGAATTGACCATAAGCCCACGCCGTACCCACCTCAACTTCCGGATAGGCCAAAACGTAAAAGACCGCGCCGGCCCAGCCCAATGGTTCAAGAATCTCACCCCGACCCCGCATTAATGCGGTGCCTCCTTCTACTAGAAAAGGGATGTCCGAGCCTAGTTCAGCAGCGATTGCGCCGAGCTCTGTGCGATCTAATGGCTCTCCATAAAACCGGTTGAGCGCTCTCAGCGTCGCCGCCGCATCGGCGCTTCCGCCTCCTAAGCCTGCTCTCATTGGGATGTGTTTTTCCAAATGGATGCGGAAATGCCGAATAGGATGGTCCAATCGGGCGCGAAATGAATCAACGGCGCGACGCACTAGGTTACCGGGACCCGTCGATAAATCTCCGACATTACAGGTCAGTTGATCAGAGGGTGCTGGTTCAAAATACAATATATCGGCTAGATCGACGCATTGAGCGATGCTGAGAATATCGTGATATCCGTCGGAACGACGACCCAGGATTTTGAGTCCCAAGTTTATTTTCCCGTATGCTTTTTCCGCCAGAGGTCCCTCTGTCATTGGCGTACCTTGACCTTATTTCATTAATATTCTACTATAAAACGATGACCGTGACATGAAAAAGTGACATAATGGCACATTATAAATTCAATGTATTCAGTCTAATACTCCTTTTTGCCCTATGTTGCCCTGCTCCCAGCACGGCGCAAACAGGCGCAGAAGAAGATGACTTCAAACTTGCCCGGAATCTTTTCCGAGACGCGGGCGATTATGCTACGGCCGCCGCGCTCTTCGCCGATTTCATTCGCAACTATCCCGCCAGTCCGCAATTAGCCGAAGCTCGCCTGATGCTATCTCGCGCCTATCGTCAAAACGGTCGTTGCGATTTGGCAGTGCCGGCCTACGAGCAATTCTATATAGAACATGCCGATCATTTAAGTACGGCCGACGCGCGTCGCGAACGGGCTGCTTGCCTTTCGCAGCAAGGTCAGTTTCTACCGGCCGCTCGCGCATTTGAAGAGGTTCAACGCCGTTTTAGCGCAGGCGCATTTGCCGCTAGCGCACTGCTCGACGCGGGCGCCAATTATAATCAGGGTCAGGACTTACGGCAAGCCATAGCTGCTTATGGACGTATACTTGCCGACTATGCAACTTCGCCGCAAGTGCACTTGGCCCGTTATCGATTGGCCCGATTGCGCTTTGCCGCCGGCCAAGCCGAAGAGGCCCAACAACTGCTCAGTCAAATTATCGCCACTGATCCCGCGCCATCCGAAGCGCCCAGTGCCCTACTGCTCAGCGGACGCATCGATCTTTTCTTGGGCAACCGCAAAGCCGCTGAGACCCGCTTCAAATCGCTGGAAAAACACTTTCCCTCGGCAGCGCAGACCGATAGTGCCTATCTGCATCGCGCAAACCACCTCTATGGGTTGCGCCTCTTTAGCCAAGCAGGTGACGCCTACCAAAAAGCCTTCGACAAAATCGGCAACGCGACCCTCAAAGAGAGCGCCCTCCTAGGTCTCGCCGGCGCCCGACGCCAAAGCCTGCATACACGTGAAGCGCTCGACCACTACCAACGGTTGATCGCCGGGCTTGAACACGGCCACCCGGCCTATCTCAAAGCACGCTTGGGACAGGCCATCGCCTTGGGACAGGCCGGACAGTTCGCCTTGGCGGTGGGCATGTTCCAAGGGCTGGTCCAAATCGATGGCGCACCTGAAGCCAAGGACGCGCTGCGCGAATTGGGCGTGCTCTACAAGCGGCGCGGCGACCACAGCCGCTCAATCACTTGGTATCGCCGCTATTTGCAGGAAACCGACACGGCTTCCGACGCCGTCCGCTCCGACCTGGCCGAACTCTATGGCTCGACCGGCTATTACGAAGAGGCCATCGCGCTCTATCGCGAACTGGCATCGGGTCAGGGCGAAATCGCCGCCAAAGCGCAATTCGGCTTGGCCCAAGTCTTTGAAGAAAGCAGCCAACCCCGCGCCGCGCTGCGCGAATATGTCGCCTATCTCGAGCTCTTTCCCGCCGGCCTCCAGAGCGAGGCCGTGCGCGAGCGCATTGAGTATTTGCGCGAATTCACCGTCATGAACCAGGCCGACCTCACCCGCGCGCTCCAAAAGGCCTGGATCGACGAATTGAGCGGCACCCCGCGTCAACTGGCGCAATTAGACGTAGCACGGGTACTTTTCGAGTACCACGATTTCGAGGCCGCTGCTAAATCTTTCGAACACTACGCCGCGGCTTATTCCAACGACCACCACAACAGCGAGGCACAATATTTCCTGGCCGAGAGCTTGCTCAAACTCGCCCGCCAACGCCAACTCGAAGCTCAGCCCGCCAGTGCCGATTCGCTGCGCGCCCTAGCACTACAAGAATACCGCATTCTCGCCGCGCTACCCGCAGAAGCTACGACCGACAACTCTTGGACCCAGCGCGCACAAATTCGTCTTATCGAAACCCTGGCCGAAAGCGGCCCCGACTCATTGCGCCTATTTACACTAGAAAAGGGGTTTGCCGCCTTCGTCGTCGAAGCTGTCGCAGGCCGGAGCCCGCAATTGGACCAGGCGCTCCTACAGCTAGGCGACGCGCGACGCCTGCTCGCGGCCATTGACTCTACCCAACTCGATGGCGCCGCCGAGGCTTACCGCCAGCTCCGTCAGCTCACACCCGACAGCCGGCTATTACCTCAAGCACTATTGGGCGCCGGTCTTTATCACGCGCAAAAAGGCCACTACCAAGCGGCAGCCGATTCACTCGAACGCCTTCTCGGCGACTATCCCGACAACCCGCTGACAGCGCAGGTCCTCTTTGAGTTGGGCCATATCCGCCTGGCGCAAGAGCGGCCGCAAGAGGCCATCGCCCGTTTGCAAGAGCTGCGCTGGGGCTATCCGGCCTTTCCCAAACGCCGCGCCGCGCAAAAACTCCTAGCTGACACCTATTTCCAACTCGGCGAATTCGCCGGCGCCATCGAGCTTTATCAGCCGCTGGTCACCGGCGCGACAACAACCGACGACGGCGGCAGGATTCTCCGCCGCATCGCCCAGGCTTATCATCGGCTAGGTCACCACGGCGAGGCATTGGAGGCTTATCGACAAGTGCTCACCGACGGGGAGGACGCAGGCTTGGACAGTATTTATTTCGCGCAAGCCGTATTGCAGTTACAACTCGGACAAGAGGACGAAGCCTTTCGACTTTTTCAGCAGGTGAGGAAAGAATTCGCGTCTGGAGATCTGGCTGTCGAAGCCTCGACCCGGGCCGGTCATATTGCCTTTGTGCGGGAGCGTTACGTAACGGCTTATCAAATTTATCAACCCCTATTAAAACATAGCGAAGATCCGCTGGTGCACGGACAAGCCGTGCTTGTCCTATTTCGGCTCAAAAGACTAGAAGAGGGACGTAAGGCGGGCAAGAACTTCACTAAGCGGTTTAAAGACGCGACAGAATGGAAGCAGCGGTTTCAACTAGAGGAGGGACAATACTACTTACGGGCAGGCAACTACAAAAAAGCTCTTGCAGCCTTCCAAAAAATAAAAGAGGGCGAGTGGGCCGATGATGGGGCCTTTCGGGTCGCAACGACGCTGTGGATGCAAAACAAAGCAGCGCCTAGCGAGGAAGGCGCTGCTCGCGCATTGGAAGCCGTATCGCGCTTCGTGCAGGAACATCCTACGAGCCCGCATGCGGCCGATGCCTATTTGCGCTTGGGCGATTACCAGTATTCGCTGCACAACTACCTGCAGGCCGCGGGTGCCTACAAACGCGTTCTCGACGCTCCACAAGTCGCCCGCGACTCGGCCCAGGACGCGGTGTGGAAGCTGCTTAAGAGCTACCAGGGCGCACACGAATATGAAGCGGCCCACCAGGTGGTCAACCAGCTCATGCACCAGTATCCCGAGCATCCAAAAACTGTCGCCGCGCAACTTGAACTGGGCATCATCCTCAAGGATAAGGGCCATTATCCCCAGGCCATAGAACAGTTTGCCGAGTTGCTTTCCCAACAACTGCTCGAAGCCAACAGCGCCTCCGAAGCCCGATTCTATATCGGCGAATCGTATCAAAATATGGGCGAATACCGCAAGGCCATTGAAGCCTACTACAAAGTCAGCTATCACGGCGCCGAGGGGTTCAGCCAGTGGATCACGTCGGCGGATTTCCAGCGCGGGCGCTGTCACCAGTCGCTGGGCGAACACGCTACAGCCATCACCGTCTACGAGCGCATCGTGCGCCGCGAAGGGGGCCAAAGCCCCCAAGGGGAGATGGCCCAAGAACAGATCGTTGCCTTGCGTCGCAGTTTAGGCAATCGCAACTAAGGCGCCAATGGCAGGAAGAAATCCGATGACCCATATAGATTTTCTGCGCAACGTGTCACTCTTTGAGAGCCTGGACCAACAAGAGCTGGAAGCCCTCTCTGACGTAGCCTTTACCCGCACCTTCAGCAAGGACAACGTCATTATCCTCGCCGAAGAAGAGGGCGACACGCTCTTTATCCTCAAAAAAGGCCAAGTAAAGGTCAGCATTGTCAGCGAAGAGGGCCGCGAGGTCATCCTGTCTCTTCTGGGGCCGGGATCGGTTTTTGGCGAACTATCACTCTTGGACGGCAAGCCGCGTTCGGCCAATGTCGTGGCCACCGAAGAAACCGACCTTCTGATGCTGCGTCGCGCCGATTTTCTGCAACTGATCTACAAAACTCCGCAGATCGCCACCGCGCTCTTAGCCGAGCTAGCAACTCGCATGCGCAAAACCGATCGCCAAATCGAAGGCCTGGCCCTGCTAGATGTGACCAGTCGAATTTCCGATACCTTGCTACAACTGGCCACTGAGCAAGGCGCGGAGACGACCGATGGCGTCACGATCGAAAGTCGGCCCACTCAGCAGGAGTTGGCCAATATGTCGGGCACTACCCGCGAGACGGTTTCGCGGGTGCTCAAGCGCCTTGAGAGCCAGGGCTATATCAACCGCAACGGGCGCAAGATCACGATACTGCGCGGGGAGACGTGGAAGGCCTGATCCGGTTATGGCTACCTCTTCCCGACATCGCATTCTGCTGCTAACCCAGCACCCGGCGCTAGAGGCGGAGTTTCGATCCGCTTGCAATAGCGCGCGCCTGAAGGTGATCGACATACCCAATAGCGGCACCCTCGATCCGCTGTTGAGGCGCGGAGTCGACTTGGTCGCCTTCGACTTGGCGCTCTCGAACGAGACGCTAGCGGCAGGTATTACCGCGCTCGACGGGTTCCGCGACGTGCCATTACTAGGTTTGGGCAAAGCAACCGAGGGCTGGCTCCAGCTCCTGCGCGGCTCGCCGCTTGAAGACCAGGTCACGCCGCCCTTCGAAGAAGGCGCACTACAACAAAAACTGGACCAGTTGGTCGAACGAGGGCGTTTCTTGCGCGGGTCCGAGCTAGTCGGCGAATCGATGGCGATGCGCCAGTTGCGCGAGCGCATCCTGCTTATCGCACCCACACCGGTATCGTCGATCCTGCTGACGGGCGAGAGCGGTGCCGGCAAGGACCTGGTCGCCGAAGCCCTACACCGCTACAGTGTCCGATACGAGCACCCCATGCGCCCGCTCAACTGCGGCGCCATCCCCGAAAACCTGCTGGAAAATGAACTCTTTGGGCACGAAAAGGGGGCCTTCACCGACGCCCGCGCGCAACATCAGGGCATCTTCGAGCAGGCTAATAACGGCACGGTCTTTCTCGATGAAATCGGCGAGATGTCGCTCGCCGCGCAAGTGCGGCTGTTGCGCGTGCTCGAGCAACGCGAAGTCACCCGCATCGGCGGGCGTACGACCATACCGGTCGATATTCGCATTATCGCCGCGACGAACCGGGACTTGCAAGAGGCGGTGGCCGAGCGCGCGTTTCGCCTCGACCTCTATTATCGGCTCAACGTCGTCGAACTCACCATTCCCCCGCTACGCCGCCGCAGCGAGGACATTCCCCTACTGATCGAACGATTCACCGGCGAACTAAGCCCGGGCAACAAAAGCCGTCTCGAAGGTTTCTCACCAGGGGCGATGGACCTTTTACGAAACTACGCCTGGCCCGGCAACGTGCGCGAATTGCGCAACATTATCGAGCATCTAGTCTTCCTCGCGCCGCGCGCCATCGTTGAACCCGAGGACCTTTTCCCGCATTTGGAAAACCCGCCGGCCTCCGCAAGAAATTTGCCGGTGCCCACCAACAAGACACCGGACCAATCGGAGCGCGAGTTAATCTACTTCGCCCTCCTAGATCTCAAACGCGAAGTTGCCGAGTTGAGGAATGCCGTTGAACGCACCGCGCAATCGCCGGTAGCGAGCGATATCCCACCCTTGCGGGACCCACTCCCCGCAACGCCTGGACCGCCTCAGCACCACACACCCCAACCCATTGTGCAACCCGTCTCATCGGACAGGCCCCACCAGATCGTCTATCCGGCCGAGGACATGCCCTACGACACCGAAAACGACCGCCCCCAACACGCGGCCGTCGAACGACTGCGCACACTGAGAGACCTGGAGAAAGAAGCCATTGAACAAGCGCTCGACCGAGTCGGCAGCAACCGCCGGAAGGCCGCGGACATTCTCGGCATCAGCGCCCGTACGCTCTACCGGAAGCTAAAAGAATACGGTCTCGAATGAACCGGCTCCCCAGGCTACCGCGGTTTGCGATCGCCTCTTGCACCCTTCTGCTCTTTGCAACCTTTTCCTCTAAGGCACAAAATACAACAGATAGCATGCAATGGCTTGAAGACCTCAGCCAGGCATTCCGTAACGCCTACGAACAAGTGCGGCCGGCCGTTGTCCTCATCGCGACGACCCGGTCCTGGCAACAACACCTTTTACCCCGCTCCCATCCGAGAATTCCGGATCTTCCCGAAGAAGATTTCCGCGGTATGGGATCGGGTACTATCATCAGCGACGACGGTTATATACTCAGCAACTACCACGTCATCGCAGGCGCCGACTCCATACAGGTCACCCTCTCCGACCGCCGCATCTACCAGGCCACGGTCGTTGGTTTCGACTCGCTGATCGACATCGCGCTACTCAAGGTCGACGCCGAGAAATTGCCCACCGTGCGTATTGCCGATTCGGATCTTTTGCGAGTCGGTGATTGGGTATTGGCCATCGGCCACCCTTTGGGCATGGGTTCAACACTGACCCACGGTATTATCAGCGCCCTTGGACGTCAAGCGGGCGTTTTCGACCTGAGCACCAATGAGGACAAAGGCTATGCCATCGAGAGCTTTATCCAAACCAACGCCGTCATCAATCCCGGGAATTCAGGCGGCCCCCTGCTCGATTTACAGGGCAGGGTAATAGGTATCAATACCGCCATTTCGACGCGTACCGGCTACTATATCGGTTATGGATTGGCCGTACCGATCAATCTGGCCAACGAGGTAGTGGACGACCTGTTGGTGCACGGTCGGATCGTCCGCGGCTATCTTGGCGTAAGCATGGAACCTGAGATGACTCAAGACCTGATCCACAAACACGGCCTGGATATGGATCGCCCGTACGGCGTTTACCTCACCGGTGTTAAACCTAATAGCCCCGCCGAGCGCGGCGGCCTACTCGTCGGCGACATCGTGCTATCCGTCAATGGCACCGAGGTCGACCACTCCAACCAGATCCAGACCCTGATTTACAATCGCGACCCGGGCGAAACAATCGATCTGCACATTCTGCGCCAGGGCCAGCGGCAGTACCTCGGTGTCGAGCTCGGCGAGCGCGCAGAAGACCGCATCCTAGCCCAGGGCCATCAGCGGGTTTCACAGTTGGGCTTTTCGGTCGAACCACTGCCTTCTGAACTGGCCTTCGAGCTGGGTTTTAACAGCCATGTCGCCTCCGAGCTAGGTTTCGACCAGGACGAGGGACCCGTCGTCGTTGTCGCGGTCGATCCGGAAGGCCCCGCAGCCGCCAAGGGCATCCAGACGCACGATGTGATTACCGAGGTCGACCAAGAGCGCGTCACCTCGCTGCAACAGTTTATGCATTTTGTTTCGGGATTGGAACAGGGACGCTCGGCATTATTTTGGTTTTGGCGGCCTGAAAACGGCATTGATGTGCGAGCGTTGAAAATCCCAGAATGAGAACGTCAACTACCGCCCCCCCAAGCGCCCGCGCTCTATGGTGGTTTTGTCATACCGTCCTTGTGCATCTTTGCAAGCTAGCCGAACTGTCAGCGTATGGGGATTTTGGCGAAAGGACCTAAAGTTTGAACGCGGTGAGCTCTAGCGATCCCATAACCCGCGAAGCACTGCGTTATTTTCAGGGTTCCGAAGGGTGCGAGCTGTTAGTACAAGCCGCCGCCACAGACCAAAACCCCCTGCGCATACAAGAAAAACTGCGGCGGTCATTTCCTGCCGAGATGTGCCGAGCGGGACTAGCGCTCGTCGAACTACGACAGCGTGCCGGGGAGAAATTTATGCGGGCAGAAGAAATGTTCTTCGATCGCGAGGGCTTAGAGATGGCCACCCGCGAAGAGATCGCCTGTTACAGGGCCTGGCGGCTGCGCGACTGTGAAAAGATCATGGATTTGTGCTGCGGCATCGGTGGTGATTTGCTCGCGTTGGGGCAACAAGCTGAAGTCTTAGCCGTCGACGCGGATCGGCGACGACTGGCAATGGCCCAGCACAATAGTCAGGTATACGAGTTGCAACAGGTGCGCTTTATCGCGGCTGAGGTACAGTCGTTGCGCATGAACGTCGATGCGGTCTTCGTCGACCCTGCACGCCGGTCCGGCCAACGCAAGCGGCGAGGTGAGGGTTACTCGCCTCCGCTAGGTTGGGTTGCCGATCTGCGCACAAAAGTATCGCGGCTAGCCGTTAAAGTCGGACCAGCTATTCCGGAGCAAGACCTACCCCCAGATTGTGAGGTCGAATTTGTCTCCTCCGGGGGCCAGTGTCGCGAGGGAGTGCTCTATTTCGGCCAACTGGCCACAACAAGCCGCCGCGCGACGCTCCTACCCGAACGCCACACCCTCGAAACCGCCGCCGGACCCGACGTTGTGGTGGCACCGCCCGGGGCCTATCTCTTCGATCCCAACCCCGCCGTGGTGCGTTCACATCTACTCGACGAATTAGCGCGGAGAATCGGCGCGTGGAAGCTTGATCCACAGATCGCCTATCTCAGTAGTGACACGGCCACCGATTCCCCTTTTGTCCGTGGTTATCGCCTCATCCGTTGGCAGCCATTCCAGCTCAAACGACTGCGCCAAACCTTGCGCGATGAGGGGCTCTATCCGCGAGAAATAAAGAAACGCGGCTTTCCCATCGAACCACCCGAACTCAGACGTCGGCTCAGCCTCCCACCGGACGGCCGACCCATAACTCTATTGCTGACTCGGTTGCGGCAAAAACCGGTTGTGTTCATTTGCGAAATGCAGGAGGATTAAGCACATTCTAGCTGTGTAATACACGCAGTAGATTCCCTACAGTCTTCTCAAAAGCCTTACGATACCCTTATGAGACGCCATAAATTCACACTCGGCTCTATAGTTATCGCTGCTGGCTTGCTCTATCTCTTCGTCGCCAGCGTGCAACAATCGACCGCTACCCACCTGACCCTGCAAAACCTGATGATCAAGTCCCCAGGCGATAGCCAGCGCATCCAATTGGGCGGTGTTACGGTTGTACCAGGCTCGATCGAATGGGACCAATATCACTCCCGTCCAGAGTTCACGATTACCGACGGCGAGCACACCCTAAATGTGCGATATACCGGCAATGCGGTCCTGCCCGACACCTTTAAAGACAAGGCGCTGGTCGTGCTCGAAGGCGAATATCACCAAACCAACAACACCTTTACAGCCGACGTCGTTTTCGCCAAGTGCCCCTCCAAATACGAGGGGCAGAGTTACGACGGCCATGTGCAGGCAATGAATGACGGCAACAGCTAGTCGACGCCGCACCTTTTATTTCTCCTTTCACATTATTATATGATTGATATTGGCTATTTCGCCCTCTGCTTGGCACTGCTGGCTTCCGGGTATGGGGTCATAGCCTCTGCTGTGGGAGCCCGGCGCGGTCAACTCGGGCTGGTGCGCTCGGGCGAAAACGCGGTCCTGGCGACTTGTGCCTTATTGACGATTGCGGTGGTCATTTTGTGGCAGGCACTGCTTTCCCACGATTTCCAGGTCGAATACGTAGCTGAAAACAGCAATCGCAGCATGCCGCTATTTTATTTGGTAACGGCGCTGTGGGGCGGCCAAAACGGGTCATTATTGTTTTGGGGCTGGATTCTTTCGCTCTACTCAGCCTCCGTCGTAGCGCTCTATCGCCAGCGCTATCGCGAGTTGATGCCCTATGTCGTAGCGACCCTGGCCTTTACCAGCTTCTTTTTTTGCATTGTACATCTCTTCGCCGCCGATCCTTTCCAGCGGCTGTCTTTCACGCCTCCCGACGGCCGCGGGCTCAACCCAATCTTGCAACACCCGGTCATGGCCATTCACCCGCCGTTGCTCTACCTCGGTATGGTCGGCATGGTCGTACCCTTCGCCTTCGCCATCGCCGCATTGTTTTCCGGCAAACTGGACACCACCTGGTTGAGGGCCTCCCGTCGCTGGACGCTCATCCCTTGGACATTTCTCGGTTTCGGCTTGCTTTTGGGTGGCAAATGGGCCTATGTCGAACTGGGTTGGGGCGGATACTGGGCCTGGGACCCGGTGGAAAACTCCTCACTTATGCCTTGGTTGGTCGCCACCGCCTTCTTGCATTCGATTATGATCCAAGAGCGCAAAGGCATGCTCAAGGTTTGGAATGTAGCCCTGGCTATTCTCACCTACGGGCTCTGCATTTTCGGCACCTTTATCACCCGCAGCGGCATTATCTCTTCGGTTCACGCCTTTGCGCAATCCAATATTGGCCCTTTCTTCGCGACCTTTCTGATCTTTAGCCTGGTCTTCTCCTTCGGGCTTTTGTGGCTGCGGCTGCCCCTGCTCAAGGCCGATAACCGCCTCGAATCTTTCGCTTCGCGCGAAACAGCTTTCCTGCTCAACAACTGGGTTTTGTTGGGGATGCTCTTTGCCGTGTTCTGGGGCACGGTTTTTCCCTTGGTCTCCGAAGCGTTTACCGGCGAGCAAATTACCGTCGGCGCCCCCTTCTTCAACCAGGTCAATATCCCCATCGGCCTAGTGCTACTACTCCTGACTGGCGCCGGCCCACTCTTTGCCTGGCGCCGAACTTCAAACGAGAGCCTGCGCAAGAATTTTATCACTCCGGTAACGGCTGGCCTGATCTTCGTAGGATTCCTCTACGCCCTTGGTCTGCGCGATCTCTATGCCCTGCTCTCCTTCGGGTTATGTGTGTTTGTCACCATCTCACTTGGTTCCGAGTTTCACCATGGCACCCGAGCACGAATGCGCAGTTCCAGCGAAAACTATCCGGTGGCACTCTATCGTCTCTGTGCCAAAAGTAGGCGGCGCTACGGGGGGTATCTGACCCATCTGGCCCTGGTTCTTCTCTTTGTCGGATTTACTGGCAAAGCCTTTACTCAAGAGTTTGAATTCGTACTCGAAAAGGGCGCATCTCGCCAAGTTGGCGACTATCAACTCTCTTTTGAGTCGCTTGCCTTCGCCGAAGCTTCAAACCACAGCACCACCGCGGCGGCCCTTGGTCTGCACCGCGACGGCGAGTTCCTCGGGACCTTGCTGCCAGAGCGGCGCTATTATCCGGCATTCGACCAAGGCACCACCGAAGTCTCGATTTATTCTACATTGCGCGAGGATTTTTACGTTATACTAGTCGGTTCGGCCGCAGATCGCAGTGCTAAATTCAAGGTCTACATCAATCCGCTGATCAATTTTGTTTGGCTCGGCTCCATAGTCTTCGTCCTAGGCGCGTTATGGGCGATGTGGCCCACGCCCCGTGACCGACGACTGGCTCGAGTCGATCGCGAGAGCGCCGTTGGTTTGCTGGTGCTGCGAAAACGTCCGCACCATGCTTAGCGCGCCATTACTCACCGCATTGCTGCTGCTCGGTTTCTCGCCAGCGCAAGCGGCCACAAGGGAAGCGATCAAGTCCGTCGCCGAAGAGCTAGTCTGCCTCTGCGGCAACTGCAGTCGCGAGTCCTTAGCGACTTGCGTATGCACCGACTTCGCTGTACCCGAACGCGAAGCCATCGGTCGCGCTTTGGACCAGGGCCAGACCCGCCAACTGGTCATCGATGGCTTTACCGCCCGCTTTGGCTCAATGGGTTTGGCCTCACCGCCAAGCGAGGGATTCAATTTGCTAGCCTGGATAGCGCCGGGCGTAGCCCTGTTATTCGGCATTGCCTTGGTCCGCACCTTGTTGGTCAACTGGAAAGGGCGAGATAATGACGAGGTTGCACAAGCCAGCTCTGCTCCCGCCGATCGCAGCCAATACCAAGACCGTTTACGGCGCGAATTGGACCAGTTCGACGACGATGATAAATAGTGTCCGCAAAAACAATATCCGTGTGGCTCGACAAGAGTCCGTGACGTAGACGCGATGGATCTCTTCTCCCTATTTGGCTCACTGGCTTTGTTGTTTGGGCTTATGCTCTATCTGGGTCGTCCGTTGCTGCGCGAAGGGCAATCGCGCGCCGCGCCGATGGATGACGGCACACAACAGCTTTACGAGCGCAAAGAGCAGCTTTTGGGCGCAATTGTCGAACTCGAACTCGACCACGAGATCGGCAAGGTGCCCGAGGAAGATTTTCAGCGCCTCTTTAACCAGCTCGAATCCGAGGCCCTTGCCACCATCGGCAAATTAGACCAGCTCAATGGCGGGGGCAGCAGCGAGCTCGAAAGCCGCATAGAAGCTGAAGTCGCGGCCCTGCGTCAATCCGCGGCAATTCCCTGTTGCACCAAGTGTGGCGCTCCGCGACGCGACGGCGACCAGTTTTGCCCACAGTGCGGAACTGCCCTGGCAGAGCTCAGTTAAACTATGCCCTTACGCCTGATTTTCATTGCCATACTCCTATCCGCCTGTGAACTCTGGGGCGCAGCAGTCAATGGTTATGTGCTCAACCCGCTTACTGAAACGCGGCTTCCCGACATCGAAGTGGCCTTCTATATCCGTCAGGAAGGGGACGTCAGCGAGGTCCTGCGCAAAAACACCGATGCCGAGGGAAATTTTTCCTTTGCCGGTCCTTTTCTGCAAGACGGGCTGCTTTTTGCATTGGCCGCCTTCTACGAGGGTGTTCCCTATTTTTCTTCGACCCTTGAGGTCGGCGCGCAACAACAGGTCATCCTTGAAGTCTACGAAAATGCCAACGATGCATCCGCGCTCCATATAACTTCCCACCATCTTTTTCTCTCGCTGAGCGCAGAAGCGATAGAGTGCGTCCAGCTCTTGCAGGTCCACAACTCTTCAGATCACACCTATGCCGGTAGCGGTAGCGGTAGCGAGCGCAGAGTAACCGAGTTCGCCCTGCCGCCAAACCTCTTTAACCTACGAGGCCAGTCGGGCCTGATACAGCAAGCCGGTCCCGGCCAATTCTTTGATAACCAAGCCTTGCCACCCGGTAGCTCACAATTGAGTATTTCCTTCAATCTCAACACGCGCGATCTCGACGACGCCTATGTGCATCAGGCCGTTTATGCCACCGAGAGCCTAGTGGTTTTTCTCGATCCCCCCACCCTCGAGATAAGCGCGCCCTTTATTGACCAGGGCGTTATCGAATTGCACGACCGACAGTATCGGCGGTTCGTATTGCAAGAATTGTCTCCGGGCCAGCGTGTCAAAATTCCCCTGCCGCTATCCTCTTCGTTGCGTTGGGTGCTCAAATGGGCCGCGTTGGCGGGCGTATTTCTCGTTAGCGGCCTTGCACTGGTTTTAAGCAGTGGGCGGCCTTATGATGCGAGCAATGTGGACACTCCCTCACCGGAAGACCAACAAATACTTCTCGCGGAAATCGCCCGGCTCGACGACGCCCATGCCGAGCAACCGCAAGACCAACATTATCTCGACCAGCGGGCGCGCCTGATACATGACGCTGTCGCTCTGACCCGGGCGCTGGGGAACTGATGGACGAGGACGGCGAGATCGTCCTGATCGACGCTGCCAAGCGTTTTGGGGCTTATACGGCCCTGCATCCCACAAATCTTGTAATCTCTCGCGGCCAAGCGGTATTGCTCGTAGGTGCCAACGGTGCTGGTAAAAGCACTTTGTTGCGATTAGTGGCCGGTCTTAGTCGCCCCTCGGACGGCGAGGTGCATATTAACGGCCACGACCTTCAAGATGCCCCCGAGGCACGATCAGCTATCGGCCTGCTATCACACCAAACCCTACTCTACGACGAATTAACCGCGCGCGAGAATCTGCGCTTCTTCGCTCGACTTTACGGATTGGACAATGTGCAAAAACGGCTCGACGAAGCTTTGGCGAAGGCTCGTCTAGGTGATCGACAGCATCACCGCGTGAGTTCATTCTCGCGCGGTATGAAACAGCGCCTGGCGCTGGCCCGCGCGACATTGCACCGGCCCTCGATTCTTTTGCTCGACGAGCCTTTTACCGGCCTTGACGTGGGCTCCGGTACCGCATTGCGGGAATTCCTGCACCTCTTCCGAGGAAATGGCGGTACCTGCATTTTGGTGACCCACCGCCTCGACGAAGCCGATGGTATAGTCGATCGCCTGCTAGTGCTTGAACGCGGACACCTGCGGTTGGACCAGGCCCTAAGCGGTGACCTTAATCAGTTATATGCGCATTGCGCGCACTACATGGACTCGGCTTTATGAGTTTTATTGATCGGGCGCTGGCAATACTGCGCAAAGACCTGCAGGCCGAGTGGCGCACCAAAGAACGCCTGAGCCCGATGGTCTTTTTTGCCTTGCTGGTATTGCTGATTTTCAACTTCTCCTTCGAATTGGGCGGCGCTGCCCTGCGCGAAATAGGACCCGGCGTGCTGTGGTCCTCCTATGTCTTTGCCAGTCTGCTGGGCTTGGGCCGCTCTTTCGCCGACGAACGCGAAAACGACGCACTAGACGCATTGCTTTTGGCACCTGGGGACCATGGCGCAATCTATCTGGGCAAAATGGTGGGCAACCTGGTTTTTCTCTTGGCCATCGAGCTCTTGAGTTTGCCTTTTTTTGCCCTCTTCTTTAACCTATCACTAGGTTTCTTTTTAATGCCCCTACTGGCCGTCTTCGTCCTGGGATCGGCCTGCCTGGCGTCGGTCGGTACACTCTTCGCGGCAATGTCAAACAATATGCGCCTGCGCGAACTATTGTTGCCGCTTTTGCTGTTGCCGATGATCCTGCCCGCGCTGATCTCCTGTGTCGCGGCGACGAAAGTCGTGCTGGCAAACGGTCATTTCACCGAACTGCTCCCGCATATGCAAATACTCGGGGTGTATACGGTAGTTTTTACTGTGCTCTCATTGATGCTTTTCGAATACGCGATCGAGGAATGATGCGCTCGGCCCTTGTATCTTATGTGCTATTTGCGGCTATGCTGATTGCTCTAGCCGCGGTCTTTCTCTGGGTCCCGACCGAAAAGGAGATGGGCATTATTCAGCGCATCTTCTACTTTCACGTGCCTTCGGCAATGTCTGCGTTTCTGGCCTTTTTCTTGGTCTTTATCGGTAGTATCCAATATCTGCGTACCCGCGAGGAGAAATGGGACCGCTTGGCCTTCTCTGCCGCCGAGTTGGGGGTCATGTTCGGGTTGATCGTCCTAATCACCGGGCCACTGTGGGCCAAACCCGCTTGGGGGGTCTACTGGCGGTGGGAGCCGCGCTTGACCTCTATGCTGATTACGTTCACCATCTACGTGGCCTATCTGATGGTGCGCGATTATGGTGCTCAGGCCAGTCAGGCACCGCGCCTAGGCGCTGTAATGGGCATTCTCGCTTTTGCGAATGTGCCCCTGGTCTACTATGCGGTCGACCTATGGTCCGCCGACCAACAACTGCACCCGCCGCGCAATGTAGGCCTTGAGCCGAAGATGGAATACGCAAAATGGATCTGCTACGCGACTTTTTTCCTCTTGCTCTTTCACCTCGTGGCCCAACGCATGGAGTTGGCCCGTATTGAGTCAGCCGTAGTACGTCTGCGGCAGAAACTAGACGACGCATAGAAATTATGGATAATCTCCACTATTTGTTCGCCGCCTTTTCAACCGTCTGGATCGTAATTTTCGCCTACCTGATGCGACTTACTAAACGCACCAAAGAGCTAGGTGTCCAGCTTGAGGAACTCGAATCAAAGATACGGGAGAAAAAGGGGGATTAAACTGATCCTAAAGGACCAAAACCGGTTGACACCCAATCCAAGGCCGTATTATATTTTTTTACACGTTGGCTGGTATTATCTCAATAAAGCCTCCCCGCAGCAAGCTGCGGGGTATCTGGGTTGGAGTAGCGTCAGCTGCTCGTGATGGAGCTGTTTATAGTTGGCTTGGGTGCCTTGCTTTTGGACATACTGACGGACCACCTCTTCGCTGACAAGCTTGCCGACCGTGGCCACGAAATAGCCGTCCGACCAAAATTGACCGCCCCATAACTGTCGTTTAACCGAAGGTACGCGCTTGAATTCTTCCCGACCCGTCAGACTTTTGATCAGCTGGACTAGGCGCTTGGGGCTGTAGGTGAGCACCGACTGGACCAGGAAATGGACATGGTCGCGGTGCCTACCAATCTCTGACAATCGAATTTCATAGCAGTCTGAAATCTCTATGCAGATGTCCCGTAATACGGCATCCACCTCTGGATCAAAGACGACCTTTCGATATTTAGCCGGACAGACCAAGTGGTAGATCCGAATCGAGACATTATGACTTTTGAAAATACGTTCGCTCATCCGGACAAGTATAGATCCGCCCACAGAAGCGTAGCAAGCTACGGGGTATCAGACCCTACAAGGATGGAATAAAAAAATAGCGTTCTATAAATATGGTACTGATGGAAATTAATGGGGTTTTTAGCAGCAATGCTCACTCCTCATACCCCCAGGTCGTACTCAAAGAAGCTGACGGTAACGCCTATTTGCATATTGTCATCGGTCGCTTTGAGGCAGCCGCCATTTCAATGGCCCACGGCAAACAACAACCCGCACGCCCTATCAGCTACGATCTAGCCCATCAGATTCTCGTCGGCGTCGATGCCCGGGTTGCAAAAGTCGAAATCACCGATCTGCACGAGAGCACTTATTACGCGGAGGTCCATGTAGTAGACGACGAGGGCGAGACCCACGTGCTCGACGCACGCCCTAGCGACGCGATTGCTCTGGCGTTGCGCTTCAGTGCACCAATTTACGCCGCCGCCGAGATCTTGCAAGAAGCCGGGCACGCCCTTCCCGGCAACGAAGAACAGCTCCAAGCCGAGAGGGCCATTGAGCCCGATCGAACAATCGACCCTGAGCCCATGGCCGAATCCATTGCCGTATCGCAAAAAGAACTATCGATAGTCACTACTCCGGCCGTTGATCATCTAGAACAACTCAAAAAACGCATGCGCCAAGCTATTGCCGAAGAGGTTTACGAAGAAGCAGCGCGTCTACGCGATGAGATTAGTCGCCTCGAAGAGGAAGAGTGATCTAGCCTTGTAACAGGACGGCATGTTCGCATCCCTTCAACGACCACACCTCAACATACCGCTTGATTCCAGTGGATAACATTAAGCGGCAACAAGGAACGATAAATAAATGGGTGAAGCTTCCTTAGTCGAGATGACCGTGGTCAAAGTCAGCCCTTATTTGCGAGAGGACAGGCCCTTGGTGTGGCTGAGCGAGAAAGAAGGCGGACAACCGCGGCTCCTGCCTATTGCCATTGGTGAATTCGAAGCCGCCGCGATCCAGATGCAACTGAAAAACCACGAACCCATCCGGCCCATTTCCTACGACTTGCTTACCTCCATGCTCGACTGCCTCACCGTTGGCGTGCGGCAGGTGATCATCCACAATGTGCGTCGCTCGATCTACTACGCCAAAGTCGTCATCGAAAAAGATCACAAGATCAAGGACATTGACTCGCGCCCCAGCGACGCGATCGCCTTGGCACTACGCACCAGTTCCCCTATCTATGTCGCACGTGAACTGCTCGATAAGGTCGGTCTAGAGCCGCTCGAAACCGAATTGGATATCGAACACACGCTGGACCGCTTCTACGAACTTGAGCCACAAATTTCCGAACCACTCAACCCAGACGCCGAGGCGCCCAATATCAGTCTACCCGAATCACAATTCGCACAAACGGCCGATCTCTGCGAGGCTGATCCGCCTGCTGAAAAGGAAAAAAGTGAACTCACTCTGCTCCAACACCAACTACAACAGGCGGTTCTCTGCGAAGAATACGAAGAAGCCGCCCGACTGCGTGATGTAATTGATTCGCTGGAAGATAAAACCAGCCCCTAAGCACCGTGTGTGCAATAATTTACCGTACTGAGTGGAGCCGCTGTGAAATCCCCCAAACACTAGTTTCGTCCATCCGTTTGTTTCTCGTCTCCTTGCAAAAGTTGCCCATGTCCTTAACGTCTATTGTTTTTCTCGCCCTTTTAGTTTTCGCCAGTTGCAGCAGTGAAGAGGCAAATCAACGCTTCTCCGATCCGGCCGCTACTTTCCAAACGTACAAACAAGCTCTGGAAGACAGTAATTTTGACCTATTATGGGAGTGTTTTAGTCTTTCGCAAAAGGAAAACAACGAACGCCAGGCTTGGACCGACGACTGGCAACAAAAGACGCAGAACGAAATCAAATCCCATCTCCGGCGCGAAATCGCACAAGAACAGATCATCAATGAGCACATTGCATATTTGCTCTTTGATACTTCGACCCTAGGCGATAAGCGCGCTTCGCCGTTTTTCTATTTTATCCATGAACCCGATGGCTGGAAAATCACCTCCCACCTCGATAGTACCTTCCATCAGGAGCTAGAGCAGGCGATCGAACGCGGGGAGTACAAACTACCCGACTTTTAGAAATATTCAGGCTAAAACGAGACCGGCCGAATATGGGCATGACGTTTAGGTCTCACACACTCGGGAAATTGTTCCGTCCAAGCTCGGCCAAACTGGCGATCGGCGACAGGCATGGTCGAATCTGCGGCTTCAAGGGTGGCCGACATGGGCCATAGAAGGATGGCAATAGCCCGCGGCCAAGGCAAAACCCAAGGCTACCGGCCGCAACCAAGTCCACGCCTCGCGGTAGACCTCCTCTTGTAAGCGATTGTTCAATATCAGCTTGAAACCAGCCGACGGCTCCGTTCCCCCCAGATTATGTAACGCCATACGAACTTGGCGCATACCCGCAACAGTCTCTCCGCACGCCGAACAGAAGCTCAGGTGATCTTGTAGGTGACCGACGGACCAAGGGTCTAGCGTTTCATCGATATAATCAGAGAAAAATGATTCAAACACTTCGCAATTCAATGCAGATACAACTCCTTTCGAATCGACTACCAGATAGAACTTTTGCTCGGCTCCAGTAGTTCCCAACGCTAATTGCTGTAGAGTCCGCCAAAACTACCGATAAGGAGTATATGAGAGACTTGGTACGACATAAATTGCCCGAACAGGCTAGTACGGATTCTCGCCGCTGGTTCGTCTTGCTTTTGGGCTCCATACTGCTGCTGGGTGCATCGGGCTGCGGGCTGCGCACTATACCGCCGATTCGCTATCTCCCGATATTGGGCAAAGAAAAAGACATCACCACTACGCATGTCCTGGCCAAGGCCCTTAAAGACCGCGATTTAGCAGTCCGTGCCCAGGCCGTAAAACTATTGGACATTCTCAGCCAGAGCACCAACAAAAAGATAAGGAAGGCGGCGGCTCAAGTCCTCGGGATAGCGGCCAAAGATAGTGACCCCGGTATCCGGCTCCAGGCCATCGAAACATTGGGCAAGATGGAGGAGAAGTACGGTAATAAGTTTCTTCTGCATGCACTAAAAGATCCGAACCCCTTTGTGCGTGAACGGGTACTACAAGTGCTCAACGAACGCCAAGCCCAATTGAGCAACTCTTCTTAGGACTGTAACATTCTTAAGTGGGCGGGTCTAGTCCCATTGTTCCCATAACAGCTGTTAACGCTCCCCACTGTTTGTCGTCCATCGTCACCCCCAAAGATAGCCAAGCCAAAACGTCGCGTTTGTTCTGCATCTTGCGCGCTTTGCCAATTGCATCTAGCCACGCCCGGTCACTAAGCAAGGATTGCGTCTCCGCATCAGCGAGCGCATCCAATAGAGCCGGTTTTAAAGGCTCCTTACTAGCCAAAAGCTGACGAACGACCGGATCGGCCAATGAACGCGCCATCTTCGCGAAAAGCGCACGCCCCTCCTCCGAACCTGCCTTGGCTTCATAAGCGGCGAGCAACACCTCGCTTGAATCCAGTTCTAAAACTTCGGCCAATTTAATACACACTTTATCAGAAGGGACTTTCTCTCCCTTCTCGATCTGGCCTATATACGTTGCCCATACGCCTTCGGGTTTTTGCGCCGTTATAAGTTGCTCCGCTAATCCGCGCTGACTGAGGCGGGTTTGTAACCGAGCTCCTTTGATCATTTCTGCAAACTGCATTTTAAGATTCCTCTACAACGTTTATCTTTCATATGATGAGCGGTTTAATCTTAAAAGAAATAAGCTCTATTGCAAGATAAATATGCCCACTTACAAGTTTGTGTGCAAGCCTGAGTCGTGGCTTTTCAAAAGTGATTTTTCTACTTGACAACACAATCTGGCGTGTGTATCTTTCCAAAAGATCGAGTTGGCTTTGCGGGCCAATGTGCACACTATGCAGTGTGCGGGTTAAGAGGCTAGATGATATTTGAGTGTGGCGGTCCGCTACGTGGCTAAAGTCCTGATTCGCAAAGCCCGGATTCCCCTTTCTGGGTCTTTGAGGTCTTCAAAATTACCTCCCCACACCGCCTCGTTTGAAGGTCTCAATTTGCGGTTCAAGATCACACCATCTGGCCGCCACACTCTTGTTTTTCTTTTTAGAACAGCCCATCTTTGATGGGCTGTTTTTTTGCTCTCTCATTTCTCTCTACCAAATTCCTTAGATAACCATGCGCATTTGTATGGTCGCCTTTACCGACCTACACTTCGACTATCGCATCTACCGCGAAGCTACTGCTCTGTTGCGTGCTGGTCATGAGGTCGCTATCGTTGCCTCTTCATTCAATCCAGCTCCGCTCGAGGGGTGGGATGATTTCGAAATCCACTTAATCCCAATAGACCGCGGCCGATCACTGCGCCGTCTCTACCCCCTTTTTTGGCGGCGAGCTTATCGACTCTTGCTCGAAACCCGCCCAGACGCCTACCACGCCCATGATCTAGACGCACTGTGGCCAGCAGTTCGGGCGGCGCGACGGTTACGCCGCCCCTTGGTCTACGACTCACATGAATTCTGGATAGAACAATCTTCGTTGGTCAACCGACCGCTCATACGATTTTTCTGGAGCTTGTTAGAACGTCATTTAATAAAACGAGTCGACCGCGTTATCACTGTCAGCCAATCTATAACCGAATCGCTCAAGACGCGCTATGGGCTGGGCGAGGTCGTCATTTTGCGCAATTTTCCGCTATTTCGGGAGAAGGTGCAAAGTGATTTGATTCGCGAAACTCTGGATCTGCCTGCGAACCGCCCCATCGTGCTTTATCAAGGAGGTTTTCTCACCGAGAATGGCCTGCGCGAGCAGATTGAAGCCGCTGCCGGTTTCGGCGATGCTGCGCTTGTCTTGATTGGAGATGGCCCGAGCGAAAAGGCATTGAAAGAGCAAGTGCGCGCCGGCGGTTTGCAGGATCGGGTCTTTTTTATAGCTAGAGTGCCTTTCCACCAACTCCACGATTATACTTGTTCGGCCGATTTAGGGCTGTGCCTAATCAAAGGCGCGGGCAAAAGCTTCTACTATTCTTTGCCCAACAAACTTTTTGAGTATATGATGGCCGGTCTACCGGTCGTCGCCAGCAATTTTCCCGAAATGCAGCGCGTCGTCAGCAAGACCGATACGGGCGTCACGATTGATCCAACCGATATCGACGCTATCCGGCAGCAAGTCACCGAATTGTTGTCCGACGATAAACGACGGGCAGCCTGTAGCCAAGCCTGCTTGGAGGCGGCGCAACACTATCACTGGGAGCGGGAAGCCGGTCAACTCACAGATCTCTACTCAACCCTGGGATGAGTACTCTGCTATCAATCAGTCTAGTAATGCCAACCTTCGACGAGCCGGAACGCCTCGAAGCAGCGCTTAAAAGCCTCTCACAACAGGATTATCCCCTTGAGGCGACCGAAATCATCGTGGTCGACGACGCCTCTCCGCATTTGAACACAGAGCGACTCGATACAGCGCTAACCCCATTTGAACTGCACTTGATCCGCAATGAACAAAACCAAGGCCGAGCTCGGGCTCGCAATTCGGCCTTGCGTGTGGCGACGGGCGATATCGTCATTTTTTTAGATAGTGATATGACGGTGGAGCCTGATTTCCTCCGCGCCCATGCCGAACGGCACCAAGCCCACCCTGAAGCAATTTTCATCGGTAATATTCGCTTCTCCAGCGAAATACCGACAACCCATCTAACGCGTTATATCGAGGGGCGAGGAGTTCACGCAGCGGATAAAGAAAAACCGATGCACTTCAAATGCTTCGTCACCGGGAACTCCTCTGTTCGCCGGTCGTCCCTAAAGCGCGTGGGATTTTTTGACGAAGATCTCACCGCCTATGGTGGCGAAGACCTTGAATTGGGCTATCGACTTCATTTAGCTGGTATTCCGTTCTATTACGCTCCAGAAGCTCTATCCTACCACCACCATCTGCGTGCTTTTGAACCTTTATGCCGTCTTATGCAAACGTATGGCAAGCAATCGATTCCCATCTTGTTGCGTAAACATCCCGAGTTGGATAACGTCCTTCGATTGGATGCGATTGGAGCCGCTGCACTCTCACCACGTCGCCTTGCCTTCCATTTAGCCTTGTCGCCACTAATTCACTATCCGATTCGCTGGTTAACCCGCTGGTTTGTAGAATACTATGTCCCCGGTCTGTTTTTCAGCTATCTTTTCTGGTATAGCCGTACACGAGGTTATCTACAAACACTGCAGACGCGCTAGACCGGGGATTCAGATTGCGAATTTCGCGGCAACATCTATCTTTTGTGAAACCATTCCAGACCTAATAAAATCCGGCCTTCTGGCAAAGGAGGGATCGCATTGAAACATGTATCGTTCGTCATATCCGCTCTTATCGCCACATTCGCCCTAGCACCACACGGAAATGCGCAAGCACCTAAAAAACTAGGCCAGACGATCTTCGGCGAAGATCGCAAAGCGACCATGAAGGCCATGCGCGGTATTTCAAAAGCGCTGGGAGAAAAATGCACCTATTGCCACGTCAAAGAAGGTGGTAAGGTCGTCTACACGACAGATACGCCGCACAAACAAGCCACACGACAGATGAAATCTGCCTTTATCGACAACCTAGTGGCGAATGGCCAAGCGGAGGCGTCTTTTGATCACCATGGCAAGAGCAAAGTGATTAAAGCAAGCTACATAACCAAAGGCGATGATGCCGGCATCCATCTGATGGCCCAAGAAGGCGAGGGCGAACAACGCACGCTCTTTATCAATTTGCCCAAAAAAGGGGAAGCACTTAACTGCAAGACTTGCCATGGCGGCAGGGTGCATATACTAGAGCTCTATCAATACTATCTAAAGAAGAGGAAAAAATAACGCCTTAGGGCCATAATACTTGCGCAAAGACCTTCGGTATTTCCGGAGGTCTTTACTCCCTTATGAACACTGCCTACCCCAACCTCGGTCAAATTCTCCGCGTAAGCCTACCAGCGCTTCTACTGGCGCAATTCTTAATATGGCCCATCGTCGGCTTATCCCTCCCTTATATAGGCATAATCGCTGCCGAAATGACCCTGCTTTGGTTTATGATTCTTTATATCCGCCGCAATCGCCTATCGTCTGAAAATCTGCTGCTGCTCAACGCCACACCAATTTCGACTCTACTACTGACAATTCCCATCGCCATTTGTTGCAGTTTAGTTGTTGCAGAACTTGATCTGCATATAGCGAATCTCTTGACTATACTGGACTTAGGGATGCCGCTGGCCTTTCAGAAAAATCTATTAGAGCTACAGATCTTCGACGAAATTACGGAGGTCCCTGGAGGATTAACAGCGTTGGTATTAGCTCCTGCATTTTGCGAAGAGCTTTTCTTTCGCGGTTTTGTGCTTTCCGGCCTCTATACCCACTATGGCCCACGCTGGGCTTTGTTCGGGTCCGCCTTGCTCTTTGCCGCCTCGCACTTTAACCCTTGGCAGTTCATCCCCCTCTTCATCTTTGGGCTCTTTTTGGGCGCCTTGGTCTACTGGACCCATAGCATCTACCCCGCCCTCTTCGCGCATGCAATCAATAATCTGGCCTCAGTCACGGGTATCAATCTCCGCACCCATTGGGGAATAGAGGAACTCGGCCCCACACAGCATCTGCCCATTTCAATGACCCTATGCGCAGCCCTAGCTTTATTGGCCGGCCTCTCCTTGCTCAGCCGGCAAGTGGCCATCATGCCGCTTTCAATAGGCAAAAAAACCAGCGCAGAATTTCCCTCCGCCGACCCAACTAGTCTTAACTAAATTCGTTGGGTGCCGAGCGGCGACAGGGAGCATGCTCCGCATTATCAGGTCTCATTTTGTTTAGATCCCTTAGAACACAGAAAGCCCCACCGACCATGGTAGATCGATGGGGCTTCCTTTTATGCTTTTTTATTCCGCTTAGCCCAGCGCTTTCTCCACGGTCTCGCCAATCTCCGCCGGACTCTCACACACGTGAATCCCCGCGTCTTTCATGGCCGCCATTTTGTCGTCCGCGGTGCCTTTACCACCCGATATAATCGCACCCGCATGGCCCATCCGACGCCCTGGTGGTGCCGTACGACCGGCGATAAAGCCGATAACGGGTTTGTCGTAATGCTCTTTAACATAGGCTGCGGCTTCTTCTTCGGCCGTGCCACCGATCTCCCCGATCATTACCACAGCATCGGTCTCCGGATCGTCTTTGAAAAGAGCAAGAGCATCGACAAAGCGCGTACCGATAATTGGATCGCCGCCGATGCCGATGGCCGTGGACTGACCCAGACCCCGGTCGGAAAGTTGACCCACTGTTTCATAGGTCAAGGTGCCGCTGCGGGAGATGATACCAACTCGGCCTGGCTGGTGGATAAAACCAGGCATAATGCCGATCTTGCATTGGCCCGGGGTGATGATACCCGGGCAATTAGGCCCAATCAGCCGCGTATCGCGCGACTTGATATAGTGATAAGCCTTAACCATATCCGCTTCGGGAATGCCTTCGGTAATACAGACAATCAACTCGAGGCCAGCATCTGCCGCTTCCATGATCGCATCCGCGGCAAAAGGCGGCGGCACGAAAATGATGGAGACATTTGCACCCGTCGCCTCGACCCCTTCGGCGACGGTGTTGAAGACAGGCACACCCTCAAAGTCTTGACCGCCCTTACCCGGTGTTGCCCCACCGACGACTTGGGTGCCGTATTCGATCATTTGTTTGGTGTGGAAAGACCCTTCTCGGCCTGTAATGGCCTGCACGAAGACTTTCGTATTTTCGTCAACTAAAACACTCATGCCCGATATCCCCTATTGAATGGCTGACGCGCACTTTTCAGCCGCGTCCTTCAGCCCGTGCCCGACACTAAAATCCATGTCGGACTTTTCCAACATTTCAGCGGCGACATCCGCATTGGTGCCGGCGAGCCGCACCACCAGGGGCACGTTGACCTCAATGTTCTTGCGGGCTTGGATCACGCCTTCCGCGACGCGGTCACAACGCACAATGCCCCCGAAAATATTAATAAGAATTGCTTTCACATTGGGATCGGAAAGCAAAATCCGGAAGCCGTTCTCCACGGTTTCAGCACTGGCGCCGCCGCCGACGTCCAAAAAATTCGCCGGCTCGGCACCGGATAGCTTGATTATATCCATGGTGGCCATTGCAAGGCCTGCCCCGTTGACCATACAGCCAATATTGCCGTCGAGCTTGATATAGTTCAGATCGAATTTCGAGGCTTCGACCTCTAACTCGTCTTCCTCGTCCAGATCGCGCAATTCGGCAAGGTTGGGTTGGCGGAAGAGCGCATTGGCGTCAAAGTTGATCTTGGCGTCCAGCGCTAAAACCTGTCCGTCGGCAGTAGTAACCAACGGGTTGATTTCCGCGATAGAGCAGTCGGCGCCGATAAAGGCCTTGTAGAGATTGAGAATAAACCCGGCCGCCTGGCGCACTTGTTTCCCTTTGAAGCCGAGCCCAAAAGCTATGCGCGTCGCTTGAAAAGGCAGTAGTCCTACGCCGGGGTCGACCGTTTCCCTGAGAATCTTTTCGGGGGTTTCAGCAGCAACCTCTTCAATCTCGACCCCTCCCTCCTTACTAGCCATCACCACCAGCTTGCTCTGCGCCCGGTCCAGCGTAATGCCTAGATAGAATTCGTGCTCGATATCCGAAGCTTTTTCTACCAAAACCTGCTTGACCTTTTGGCCTTCGGGACCGGTCTGGTGGGTTATAAGCTGCATGCCGAGAATTGCGCTAGCCGCCTCGCGAGCTACCGTCGGATTGGTAGCGAGCTTAACGCCCCCGCCTTTACCCCGCCCTCCAGCGTGGATTTGCGCTTTGACTACGACTTTACCACCCAATTCGGTGGCAATGCGCTCAGCCTCATCAGCCGAGGTCCCCACCGATCCTTCGGGCACGGCAACGTTGTATTGCCGTAGGATTTCTTTGGCCTGATATTCATGGATTTTCATTACATATTACCTTTGGTAGCTGAAAATAAGAGAGTACGAAAACTTTGCTATGCGGGCAAGACAGGCTTGAGATTCAATCACCGATTAGATCATATCGTTGCAAATTAGTGGTTTTATTGTAGATGGAGTATTATCTTCCTCTATTACACTCCTAAGCCGACACGGAAGTAAGACAAAGCATGCCGTCAAAACTTTTCTCCTCGCCAATCGGCAAGAAGATGGGGATGGCCCTAACGGGGTTGATCCTCTACGGCTTCTTGATCGGGCATTTGTTGGGGAACCTGCTATTACTCAAGGGGGACGGGGGTCAGGCCTTTAACGCCTACGCAGAATTTCTGATCAACCACCCCTTGATCATCCCTGCCGAGCTCTTTCTCGTGGTCGTATTCGTCCTGCACGTCTATCTAGCTGTTAGTGTTACGCGCGAGAACCGTCGGGCACGTCCCGTCGGCTATCAGGCCACTCAGGGCGTAGGCGGCAGGAACTTAGCCTCATACACCATGATCTACTCGGGCATAATTGTCTTGGTTTTTCTGGTCTTACATCTCAAAGCCTTTAAATACGGAGACAGAGCCGAGGGCACTCTTTACGATCTGGTTTCCGCTACGTTTCAACAAACCGGATATCTGGTGTGGTACGTAATAGCCATGCTGGTTTTGGGGGTTCACCTCTGGCACGCATTTCAGAGTGCTTTTCAAACTTTGAGCGTGCGCTCCGATAAGATCAGATCCCTGGGTCTCATTCTCTGCTTGAACCTAGCTCTTGGCTTTGGCTTCTTGCCCGTGTATCTGGGCATCCTTAAGTGAGGTAAGGCATGGCATTAGACGGACATATTCCCAGCGGTCCGCTAGCGGAAAAGTGGGAAAAGCACCAATTCGAGCTCAAGCTGGTCAACCCTGCCAATAAGCGCAAACACAATGTAATTGTCGTCGGCACTGGCTTGGCGGGCGCCTCGGCGGCGGCCACGTTGGCCGAACTGGGGTATAATGTCTTCTCCTTTTGTCTCCAGGACTCTCCGCGCCGCGCTCATTCAATCGCCGCTCAAGGCGGTATCAATGCCGCTAAGAACTATCAGAATGACGGCGACAGCATATATAGACTCTTCTACGACACGATTAAGGGCGGCGACTACCGGGCCCGGGAGGCCAATGTCTATCGCCTGGCGCAAATCAGCTCGCATATCATCGACCAATGCGCCGCGCAAGGCGTTCCTTTTGCCCGCGAATACGGCGGCACACTCGCCAATCGCTCCTTTGGCGGTGCCCAAGTTTCGCGCACCTTCTATGCCCGCGGCCAAACCGGCCAACAGCTATTACTCGGCGCTTATAGTGCCCTGATGCGCCAAGTTGAGATCGGCAAAGTCACACTCTTGCCGCGGCGGGAGATGCTCGAGCTAGTTATGATTGACGACAAGGCGCGCGGCATTGTCGTGCGCAACCTGATCAGCGGTGAGATGGAGCGCTATGTCGCTGACGCCGTTATTATAGCTACCGGCGGCTATGGCAATGCCTTTTTTCTGTCAACCAATGCCAAGGCCTGCAATGTTACAGCCACTTGGCGGGCCCATAGAAAAGGTGCGTTCTTCGCCAACCCTTCTTTCACCCAGATTCACCCCACTTGCATTCCCGTTTCGGGCAATTACCAATCCAAGCTCACGCTAATGAGCGAAAGCCTGCGCAACGACGGACGCGTTTGGGTACCCAAGGTACAAGAAGATCAGCGCGCACCGGAGCAAATTCCCGCAGACGAGCGCGACTACTATCTGGAACGCCGCTATCCCAGCTTTGGCAATCTCGTGCCCAGAGATGTCGCTTCAAGAGCTGCTAAGGCCGTCTGCGATGAGGGGCGGGGTGTCGGATCGTCGGGACGAGCGGTCTACTTAGACTTTGCCGATGCGATTAAGCGCGACGGAGAGCATGTTATCAGCCAAAAATACGGTAACCTCTTCGACATGTACCACGAAATCACCAACGAAAACCCCTATCAGACGCCGATGCGCATTTATCCGGCCGTCCACTACACGATGGGCGGTTTGTGGGTAGACTACAACTTAATGAGCAATCTGGCCGGACTTTTTGTGCTGGGCGAAGCCAACTTCTCCGATCATGGGGCCAATCGTCTGGGCGCGAGTGCTTTGATGCAAGGCTTGGCAGACGGCTACTTCGTCATCCCCTACACCATCGGTGGCTATATCGCGGCCAATGCCGACGACGACGTAGGGACCGATCACCCGGCCTTTGATCAAGCCGAGCAAGCAGCTACCGAACGCATCGACAAACTACTAGCCATAAAGGGCAAGCGCACTGTGGACGATTTTCACCGAGAGCTGGGGCTTTTGCTTTGGGACCACTGCGGTATGGCGCGTAATGCCGAAGGACTGAGCAGTGCAAAGCAGAAGGTCCATGAGATCCGCGAAGAGTTCTGGCAGGATGTGACCGTCGCCGGAACGGTTGGCGAATTCAACCAAGTCTTAGAGCGTGCCGGACGGGTTGCCGACTTTATGGAATTCGCCGAACTGATGATCCACGACGCCTATGAACGCAACGAATCCTGTGGGGGCCACTTCCGCGAGGAGCACCAGACCGAAGAAGGCGAAGCCAGACGCAACGACGATGACTTCACCTATGTATCCGCTTGGGAATTTCAAGGAGTGGGGACTGATCCTGCCCTGCACAAAGAAGAGCTGGTCTTCGAGAACGTGCATTTGACGCAAAGGAGCTACAAGTGACCGAGGAACAGGGCCGACGCAAGAGAGACGGTGGCCAAAGCGATTGCCTGAGCTTTACGATAAGTATCTGGCGTCAGCAAGGCCTAAACGATAAAGGCCAGATGGTGTCTTATCCGCTCAAACGCGTCCGCCCGGAAATGTCTTTTCTTGAGATGCTTGATGTGCTTAATGGCGAACTTGAGCGCAAAGGCGAAGAACTGCCCATTTCCTTTGACAGTGATTGTCGCGAAGGTATTTGTGGTATGTGCGGCTTGGTCATCAACGGCGTCGCTCATGGACCCGGACACGGCACTACCACCTGCCAGCTCTATATGCGCAGCTTTGCCGATGGATCCACTATAACCATCGAGCCTTGGCGAGCTGCTGCTTTCCCCGTCATCAAAGATTTGGCCGTTGATCGCTCTGCTTTCGACCGCATTATTCAGGCCGGCGGCTATGCTTCGATAAACTCCGGTTCCGCCCCCGATGCCAACTCAATGTTAATCTCGCAGGAACTGGCATCCGAAGCCTTTGATGCAGCGGCCTGTATCGGCTGCGGTGCTTGTGTTGCCTCTTGCAAGAATGCCTCGGCAATGCTTTTTGTCAGCGCCAAGGTCAAACACCTCAATATCCTGCCCCAGGGTCAACCCGAACGTCACAAGCGCACTGTCACCATGGTCGAAGCGATGCAAAAAGAGGGTTTTGGCAACTGCACCAACGAATACGAGTGCGAGGCCGTCTGCCCTAAGGAAATTGCCGTTGAGCATATCTCGTTTCTCAACCGCGAATATCTCAAGGCTAAGGTGGCTGGTAAATAGCCACTATTTCGTTCGTTTCGTTATAGTGCGAGAAGCTCCGAAATGATAAACGGGCCTCACCTGAAAAAGTGAGGCCCGTTTATTGTCGCTATTTTGGTGCTAATGCTTACGCAGCGGCGCAGACACTTACTCGCTTGCGCTTTTTGCCAAAGTTTTCAAACTTCACGTGGCCATCAATCGTGGCGAAAAGCGTATCATCACCACCCTTCATAACATTAGTGCCTGGATGGATCCGCGTCCCACGCTGGCGCACAATAATCGTACCGGCGTTGACTTTCTCGCCGCCAAAGCGCTTAACGCCCAATCGCTGGGCATTACTATCGCGATTGTTCTTAGAACTGCCGACGCCCTTTTTATGAGCCATGGTATTTAGTCCTTTCGCGCTTAGTTCGGGAGAACGATGTTCTCGACCTGAATCTCAGTATAGTCCTGACGATGGCCGGTGCGCCTACGGTATTTTTTGCGCTTCTTCTTTTTAAAGATGACGATCTTGTCGCCGCGGCCGTGGCCGACGACGGTCGCCGAAACGCTAGCACCTTCGACCGTGGGGCTACCCACCTTGGTCTCACCTTCACCGGAGACCATCAGCACATCGGTAAACTCCTGAGTGCTACCCTCTTCAACCTGTAACCGAGGCACCCGAAGACGCTGACCTTTGTCGACCTTAACCTGATGACCGGCAATATTGACAACTGCGTACATAACCTAAACTCCTAAAACGATTTTGCATTTAGCAAAGAACGGGAAAGATAAGGGTCAGCGCCCAGTCTGTCAAACCATGAATTCGGCTGTTACGTCCAAACTGCGCTTAGTCGAGAAGAAGCGATAATCCTGCGGCCCCAAAGTGGTATCGGTTTCCACCTTAACACGGGCTTTGGTCGCTTTGCGTAGTGATTTAAGCCGCTCTTCCCGATTTGCCAATATATAGGTGGCCACATCCGGATGGACTTTTAGTACATAGCGTTTCTCGCGGGTAGCGGCGTACGATCTTTGTAGCCAGCGTTCGATTCTGGTCAGCGTCGTATCCGGTCCCATAATCCGGCCGGTACCATTGCAGATTGGGCAGGGTTCGGTATGGTCGTGTAATAGATTCGGGCGTACGCGCTGACGGGTCATTTCGACTAGCCCAAATTCACTGACATGGGCACTAATAGACACCTTGGCCCGGTCATTTTTAAATTCATCGATCAAACGCTCAATGATCTTCCTGCGATTTCGCTCCGCGTTCATATCGATAAAATCGATTACGATGATGCCGCCAACATCCCGCAACTTGAGTTGTCGAGCAATCTCGCGGGCGGCTTCCAAGTTGGTATTGAGGTTATTCTCCTCTTGATCGGCCGAACCAACATAGCGCGCTGAGTTCACATCAATAAAGGTGCCGGCCTCGGCATAATCGATAACTAAAGCCCCACCACGATGCATCCACACCGTGCGATTGGCCGCTTTTTCGATCTCTTCTTCGATCTTGAAAGCGTCAAAAATAGGGCGTCGATCCTTATGATATTCAACTCTTTTTCTCAGTTCGGGCGAAACCTGGCGCAAATAGGATGTAATCTCTTTATATAGCTCTTTATCGTCGACTACCAACCGATCGACATTGTCCGTAAACAAGTCTCGTATAATACTGGACGTCATGCCCATCTCTTTGTGCGCTTGCGCAGGACACGTGGCTTTTTTATTCACCTTGATCAAGCGTTCGTAGTTTCTCACCAATTGTTTCATATCGCGTTTAAATTCGCGATCACTTTGGTTTTCCCCCTCAGTTCGCACAATTACCGAATAGCCACTGGGTTTGATTTTTGTAACGAGATCGCGCAATCTCCTGCGTTCATTCCAGCTGGAGATTTTGCGTGACACGCCAACCCAGTTACCGCCTGGCACCAATACCATAAATCGACCGGGAAGCGAAAGCTGGGTTGTAACACGGGCCCCTTTGGTGCTAATGGGCTCTTTGGTGACCTGAACGAGCACCTGCTCGCCCTTTTTAATCAGGCTTTGAATATTGGGAAAAGTGCGATGACGGGAACGACGGCCGCCACTTGATCCATCGGAATCGGAATTTTCAGCCTCAATCATATCACGCACTTGAAGGAATGCGGTTCGCTCATGACCGATTTCTACAAAAGCTGCCTGTAGGCCGGGTAAAACTGCCGTTACAGTACCCTTGTATACATCTCCAACCATCCTCTCGTTCTCTGGTCTTTCAACCCAGATCTCAGAAAGACGGCCATCTTCCAAAATGGCAATCCTAGATTCGTGGATACCTTGGTTAATAAAAATTTCTGTTCGCATAATGCGATACCTATCTGGTAAGTCATATTATTGATGGCCCAATGGCTATGTTGCCGGCCAAGACTTACCTTGCGGGCGCACTTTGATAGGTGAAGGGATTAGATCTTTTTCAGGGTGGGAAACACAGGCGTGAATACTATAAACAAATTCGTCGTCTGAACTCTACGATACTTGGTCAGAAGCCTATTAAGACCCGTAAATCACGGTCCCGACACGTCAAGCGAGTCTGGATCCCGACGGCAAATTGAAAGTAGAGCAATTAACAGACCTGACGAGACTATGCCCTTTGCGGGTCAAATAGTCCTAAGCACAACATCTGTGTGGAATTGCTTCTAAAGGAACTCCACAGAGCTCTTCGCAAATTACAACATCAATAAAAACAGCTAAATATATCTATTTCCGCTCTGCGGATTCCCAATTGATTAAAACCCTGAAAAAGGGACCCTTGACTAAGTGCGTCCCTCTGTGAAAAACGTGTAAAAAGGTTAACAGTAATACTTTTATTTATAGAAAAGCCAGTAACTTAAGTCTGAATATCCTCCTATAAAATACTAAAGTTATCAGCCTCAAGCAACCCTTTATCAATCACTTGATTTTTTATCGACAAGCGCCTCTAAATACTGATCTTGATTCCCGAGAACCTCAATCGCCTTTACCAGCTGTTGGTCGTCTTGTAATTCTTCGAGAAGTTGGACCTTTCTTCCCTTAAAACGCAAGACCAATTCCCGGTGTATCGCATTGCTTATATACGGTTTTAGCTTGCTGCCAAGGGGCTGATTCCATTCTTGCTCAACCGATGCCCGCAATTGCCGAATCGACTCCTGTACCTTGTCACCCCAACCCATGTCCTCGGCAAAACCCTCAATCTCTTCTATTTGGCTCAGTCCCGTTTTTATTCTTACTTCATCCTCGTCCGTGCTTTGCGCAAACTCGATAAAGGCATTGACCATTTCATCGTCCACCACCAGCAATTCTAAATGGTTCTCAACCCAAGTCGAATCGGTTGATACATAATCAATGGCAAAATCAAAAAATAGTCGACGGCGTTCCAAGTTTCGAATATAATCGGGGATAAAAGCCGGTTCAATACTGATATCTGGCTTGACCCCTCCCCCTCCAAAAACTTCACGCCCCTTCTGAGTATGATATTTTCGATCCGTTAGGGTGTCGAGCTGTCCTGCTTCTCTGCTCATCTTTGTTTTGCCTGCTAAGTCACCTAAGCGAGTCGCTAGAATTTGCTGCGCCGACTCTGAGTTTAGATCAAAATGAGCCTGCAATGCAGATAATGCCCCGTTCACATCACCGGACCTCAGAATAAGGCCCATGACCAAAAGCGGAGGCAATTCTCTATTCCCCAATGGTATATACTGCATCGCACCTGCGCCACCGCTTTGGTCTCGGTGAATACTTCGACCGCTGGGTGAATAATAAAGCGCCGTTGTCAATTTTAGGGCACTAGATTCCACTTCGTGTAGATCAAAAATGGTCTGGACAGAACCCTTGCCAAACGAAGTTGTCCCAATTATCACCCCCCGATCATTGTCCTGAATGGCTCCTGCGACAATTTCAGATGCACTTGCGCTACCCTCGTCAATCAAAACGACAAGAGGCACCTCCCCTGCTATCGGCTGCCGTTGGGACCGTCGAACTTCCTCTCGGCGGCCTTCTCGTTCCTTGATC
>Ga0315339_1000697_pt1 | contig 37926 bp, 35 predicted proteins | sample ASW17metaG_FD_204514 | JGI IMG/M metagenome (GOLD analysis project Ga0315339, IMG submission 204514) | Ammonia-oxidizing marine archaeal communities from Pacific Ocean, United States - ASW #17 | ecosystem: Environmental > Aquatic > Marine > Oceanic | place: USA: California | collected 2016-12-05 | reverse complement strand
TCTGAAAAATATTATAAGATATTTTAAAAACAGTACCTTATAATATTATTTCTTATTTGTTATTCAAACGCCTCGTAGACCATAAATTGACGCGTATTCTATACGACACATGACAAACCTATTTAAGGAGCATCGATTAATCATACCATAAAGTAATTGTTTATAAATAGCATTTAACACCATCGGATAAATACTGTAGATGTGGATTCACACTGTAGATTTAATTACACAATTTAACATATCGCATCATTGTCCCACCTTGCACCTCGCGCCGACTCCCGTATTTTATAGGATATGCCCGCACAAAAGCTTCATATCGGCCTCGCCCTGCTCTTAGTGAGCTGCATTGCCTGCTCAGCCAAATCGGACAATGGCACCGAATCCGTCGAAGCATCGGTGCAAGCCCAGCCGCAAACGCCCGCCGAGATCCCAATCTATTCCTATCGAATCGTACATAGCTATCCGCACGACCCCGGCGCATTCACGCAGGGGCTGGTCTTTCTTGACAGCGTGCTCTACGAGGGCACCGGCCCGAACAACGGCCGCTCGGGACCTGGATCGTCGATCCGCAAAGTCGACTTGGCTACCGGCGAAGTGCTGCAGCTGCACTTCGTCGAAACGGAAATCTTCGGCGAGGGCATCGCCGTCTTTCTCAACCGTCTGATCCAGCTCACCTGGAAATCGGGTACGGGCTTCACCTATGCGCTGGATTCCTTCGAACCACTGAGCCAATTCAACTACCCGACCGAAGGCTGGGGCCTCACCTGCGACGGCGAGCGATTGATTATGAGCGACGGCACCGCCACGCTCTATTTTCGCGACCCCTTCAGCTTCGAAGAAATCGGTCGGGTCACCGTCACCGCCGCCGACCGCGCAATCCACAATCTCAACGAATTGGAATGGGTCGAGGGTGAAGTCTTCGCCAATATCTGGGGCACCCATACCATCGCTCGCATCGACCCGGCGACAGGCCGAGTCGTCGGCTGGATCGACGGCTCGGACATCTTGAACGACGAAGACCGCAACGGCCGACGAGTCGATGTCTTCAATGGTATCGCCTACGACGCGAAAGACAAACGCCTCTTCGTCACCGGCAAATGGTGGCCCAAACTCTACGAAATCGAATTAATACTCCCATCACCATGAGGTATCCGCATGTCTGAAGCACGTGTCCCGGTCAATATCGCCATACTCACCGTCTCCGACACCCGCGACGAATCGACCGACAAATCCGGCAAGCTCTTAGTCGAACGCCTCACTGAAGCCGGGCACACCCTGCACGAAAAGTGCATCCGGCCCGACGATATGTACCAGCTGCGCGCCCAGGTATCCCAATGGATCGCCGCCGACAAGGTGCAAGCCGTAATCACCACCGGCGGCACCGGTCTCACCGGCCGCGACGGCACGCCCGAAGCGCTCCGCGTATTATTCGACAAGGAGATCGAGGGTTTCGGCGAGGTTTTTCGCATGCTTTCCTACGAGGAAATCGGCGCCTCGACTCTGCAGTCGCGCTGCGTCGCCGGCGTCGCCAACGGCACCTACATCTTCAGCCTCCCCGGTTCCTCAGGCGCCTGCGCCACCGGCTGGGACAAACTCATCGGCCCGCAACTAGACTCAACCAACCAGCCCTGCAATCTCGTCGATCTGATGCCGAGATTATTGGAACCCTAAGACCCTACGGAAAAGTGGCACCGCCTCCGCCGCGTCGACGTAATCGTCGTGTTAAAGAGCAGCTCTTCAAGCAAAGCTTAAACAACTGAAAACAATGGAGAAGCTCGAAATCCGCCTTTAGGCCACTGCATTTTCCCCTGGCGCGAGCGCGCTTTTTACTCCATACTTTATCTCTGGCCGCAGTGCAAATATAGCGGCCACTACAGCAACATAGATCGGTCTAGGTGCCGGGTGTGTAAACCCGGAGAATAGGGAAGGCAGTGCGAATCTGCCGCGGTCCCGCCACTGTGATCGGCCGACGGATACAATCCGTCCTTGCCCCCGTTCTATTCCCACTGATCCTATGACTGGGAAGGAGGAACGCAAGAAGAGCCGAAAGTCAGGAGACCTGCCTGGACTACAAGGTCGAGCATACCTTCGAAGGAAAGGCGACTCACCGGTGCAAGCCAATTTTGGCCCGCCCCGCCCTAATCTGAGGCCGGGGTTTTTTTGTAAGTATATAATGCGCTGCGGCATTTTGTTGCTGCTGGCAACTCCGACCTCAGCCCTGCGTGGACAAGTGCGCGACGCCAACACCGGCATTGCCCTTTCCGGTGCTCTACTCCGCGTTGAGTCACTGACCTCCGCCCTTGCACCACCTTCCCAGACCACCTACTCCGATACCAGCGGCGTATTCTCGCTACGACTGCCTCCCGGACATTGGCGACTCAGCATCGAACATCTGGGTTACACTGCCACCCGACGCGAGATCACAACCCCCGTCGACACCCTACTGGCCATCCGCCTCGAACCCCGCCCACTGCTAATGGACGAAATGATCGTGCAGACTCGCCGGGCGGGCGACTCGGCCGAATCACCCGCCTTTGTCGAACGCATCGCCATCGCCAAGGAGGGCACCGCCGGCATCGACCTACCTCGACTGCTCGAAAAAGCGGTCGGCGTGCAGATCCGCCGCTACGGCGGCCTGGGCAGCTTCAGCACCGTCTCAATCCGTGGCTCCACCGCCGAACAAGTGTTGGTCTTTCTCGACGGCGTACCGCTCAACCAGGCACAGGGCGGCGGCGTAGACCTCGGCGACTTGCCGCTAGCCGGCATAGAGAGCATCGACGTCTACCGCGGAGCGGTGCCCGCCCGCTTCGGTGGCAACGCCATCGGCGGCGTAGTGCATATCCGCACCAGCGCACCCGGCGACAAACCCCATCTGCGATTGAGCGCGGGCAATGGCTCCTTTCGCACCCGCCAGTTTGGCCTGAGCATCAATGGCCGCTACCGCGCCTATCGCTATAGCACACTGCTCGACTACGGCGCCAGCGAAAACGACTTCCGCTTTCTCGACGACAACGGTACCGAATACAACGCCAACGACGACCAACATACCCGCCGACGCAATAGCGACTTCGCTGGCCTACGGGCCCTGAGCAAGATCCAGCGTGACTGGCACGGCCACCGCATGCAGACCTACGCGACTTTCGACCTCAACCACCGCGGCATCCCCGGTATCAGCAATAACCAATCGCTGCACACCCGCTACGACACCCGCCGCCAAGCAAGCGAAGCCGAACTCTTCGGTCCACTATTCGCCACCGCGGGCTATCGTCTTAAAGCCTACCGCCTCACCCAAGAAAGCGAGTACAAAAACCTACACGGCGAAGTCGGCGCCGGTACCCAACACAATCGCAACACCATAGGCTCACACGGCATGCGTGCCGAAATCAACACCTTACTATCCAATAGCGCGCTACTCACCAGCTTCGCGGAAACCCGCCGTCAGACCTTCCAACCCGAAGACCTCCTGCAATCCGGTCAACAGCAGCGGAAAAACCGGATAGGCACCGAAATCGAACCACCATTCCAACGCATAAAGCTAACACTCGGAAGCGAAGTCGAGGTCCCGCTCCGACGTTTGTCGCTTATCGCCGGAGTACAGACCGAAAGGCTCGACGACCGCTTCCGCGGTCCGAATGCCTCCGTCTATAGCCAGCTAACCCCAGAGCGCCAGAAAAACCAGTGGCTCGGTAGTTGGCGGCTGGCCTTCCGCCTGAAACTCGGCCACGGTTTCGCGCTGAAAGGTCACCGCGGCCACAGCCAACGCCCCCCGAGTTTCCAGGAGCTTTTCGGAAACCGCGGCGCCGTGATCGGCAATATTGACCTCAAAAACGAACGCGGCGACAATTCCGATGCTGGGCTGGTCTATCGCGGCACCGGAATTTTGTCCCTGGCCGAGATCGCCTATTATCGCAATTCGGTCGATGACCTGATCCGTTTTATGCAGAATTCCCAATCCGTGTCCCGCGCCCTCACTGTCGGCCGCGCCCGACTCAGCGGCGTCGAAACTCGCCTGCAAACCCGCCCCTTAGCCAAAACCCGGATCGACTTCAACTACACCTACCAACACGCGGAAAACCGCTCCGGCTTCGCCTACGAACGCGGCAACGAACTACCCAACGCACCGCCCCATACGCTTGAAGCTCGGCTGAACATCGAACAAGGCCGCCATTCCACCCACTACGCTTTCAGCCGCGAAAGCCGTCACTACCTGGACCGCGCAAATTTGCGACCTGTGCCCAGGCGGCTGGTCCACAGTCTCGGCGGGCGCATCGTCCTAACCACGCGCACTGCCCTCAACTGGGAAGTGCGCAATTTGACCGACAACCAGGTCGCCGATCTCTGGGGTTATCCTCTGCCCGGCCGCGCCTTGTTTCTCTCTATTAAGCACAACCTATTCACTCCGTAGAAAGGATTCGTCCGTGAACATTTTATTCACCTTTATCACCTTCGCTGCCCTTAGCAGCGGTGCACTCGCGCAATCTGGACTCTTCGTGACCACCACCGACTTCGCCAGCGGCAGCGCCGCTTATTTACCGTCGGGTGCCGCAGAAGCACAAACGAACTTGCTCAATCTGCATTCAGACACCATCGCCCGCTATTACCATGGCCAGATCTATGTCGTCAACCGCCTCGGCCAAGACAATGTGTTAGTGCTCGACGAAACCGACCCGCGCACACCGGTTCTGCAATTTTCAACCGGCAACGGCACCAACCCGCACGACATCGCATTCGTCTCCCCGAGCAAGGCCTATATCTCGCGCTATGACGATACCCAAGTGCTGATCGTCAACCCGCAGGACGGCAGCGAAATCGGCACAATAGACCTCAGCGCGTTCGCCGACTTCGACGGCGCACCGGAGATGTCACAAATGGCCATCGTCGGCGACCGCCTCTACATCGCCTGCCAACTGCAAGACCGCGATGCGGGTTATGTACCCGCCACGCAAGGCATCTTAGTCGTCGTCGACACCAACACCGACCAACTCATCGACATGGACCTGAACACCGACGGCGTGCAAGCCTGGTCGCTAACCGCCGGCAATCCCACCAGCTTAGTAGCCGCCGGCAATCGACTCGTTGTCGCCGAAGTCGCGGGTTACGGCGATATGGCCGGCGGCATCGAAGTGCTCGACCTGGCCAATGGCACCAGCCAAGGCCTCGTCATCTCCGAAGCCGCCCTCGGCGGCGATATCAACTTCCTCGATTTGGCCTCCGCTGATAAAGCCTATGTCATCGCCTCCGACGAAAATTTCGCCAACCACGTCTTTCCCGTAGACCTAGCCAACGGCATTGTCGGCGAAAAACTCGCCAACCACTCCACCGGCTTCACACCTAGCCTTGCCATCGACGGCAAGCGCCTTGTCGTCGCCGACCGCGGCACCTTCTCCGACCCCGATACCGGCGGCTTACTCTTCTACGATACCGACACCGACCAACTCATAGCCGGTCCCATCTCCACCAGTCTGCCCCCATCGAGCATCGCCGTGCTCAGCGATGCCCCAGTGCCCGTGCCCACCGCGGTCGAAGGCGAGCCCGGCCTCGCCTTGCCCGAGCAAAGCGACCTCGGGCTCGCCTACCCCAATCCTTTTAACGCTGAAACGCTGATTCCCTTCGATATCGCCAGCGCACATACCTCGGTCGAATTGACCGTATACGACCTCTTGGGCCGCCGGGTCCGCACGCTCTTCGCCGGCGTATTGCCGGCCGGCGAGCACCGCTACACCTGGGACGGTCGAGGCGATGACGGAATTACGGCGGGCAGTGGTTCTTATTTGGTGGAATTGCGACAAGGTGAAAAGCGTCAAGCGCAGAAGATGACGTTGCTGAAATAAATTATGTGAGATGAGGATAACACCTACCGGATTGTTCCCCCGATTTTGCAGGGCAGCAAAATCGAGGAAATATCCTCGGAGCCCGCTATAGATGGAGGGCGAGAATGGGCGAAGAGATACTCTTAACTGGGCCACCCGCAACTAGTCTACCAGAAGTACTTATATTTACCATACGTTCCAACCGCCCACTGCTCAACGAAGCCTGGACCGAAGCCGGCTTCGGTTTCGGCATACCTACCACGCCTCGCTGCCCTTCCCACGTATCGACGCCGTCCTGCACAAGGGTTTTCGCACCTTCTCCGCCGAGGTCGTCAAAGTCTCGAATAGCGATCACTGCGGTTTACATGTAGTATTAGAATCGGCCCGCTGAATTTTGCGCCGTCGGCGCAAAAACTTTATTTAGTATTCCCATTCTTTCAATTCGTATCCAAGGAAAACCATGTCCAACACTCCTGCCATCCAGACTACCACCATCGGCTCCTATCCCGTACCTGAATGGCTGCAAGGCCTGCCATCTGAACAGGGTGTGATCGACGCCACCCGCGTCGTCTTCGACACGCAGCGCCAGGCCGGCATCGACTTACCCACCGACGGCGAACTCTACCGTTTCGACACCAACCACCCCGACACCAATGGCATGATCGAATACTTCGTCCGGCCAATGGGTGGGACCCGCGCCGATTTCGGCCGCAGCGAGACCGAGGAGTTCGCCGCCAAGCAAAACATGGGTTTCCGTGCCAAACCAGCTGCAGTGGTCGACAGCGAGCTTTCCGAGGGTAGCCTCGACCTACTCTCTGACTGCGCGCGCGCCGGGGCCGTCGCCGGCGGTCCGTTCAAGTTCACTCTGACTAGCCCTTATATGCTGGCTCGCACCCTACTCGACCACCATTACGGCGATTTCGAGGCGCTGTTGATGGGTGTCGCCCAGGTCCTCGCCGAACAAGTGCAAGGCCTACCCTGCGACTGCCTACAGATAGACGAGGCCAATATCCCCGGCAACCCCGCCGACGGCCCCCTAGCCGCCCGCGCGATCAACGCCGTGCTCGACCAAGCCGACGAGAGCACCAAGACCGCCGTGCACTTCTGCTTTGGCAACTACGGCGGCCAAACTATCCAGCAGGGCGAGTGGAAAGCGCTATTGGCTTTTCTCAATGAATTACACACCGATCATTTGGTATTGGAATTGGCGCACCGCCCGGCGAGCGACCTCGACGCACTGAAAGAAATAGACCCGCGTATCGGCATCGGCATCGGCGTCGTCGATATCAAGGTCAACCACATCGAAACCCCCGAAGAGATCGCCCAGTCGATCGAAGCCGCCGTTCGGGCCGCCGGCCCCGACCGCATCCAATACATTCACCCCGACTGCGGTTTCTGGATGCTCAGGCGCTCCATCGCCGACCGCAAAATCGAGGCGCTGGCCAAGGGACGAGATCTGTATTTGGGAAGCTAAAAACCGCCAAGCTGCCTGCCAAAAATCCGGGCAACTACGATTTACGCAAAACCCACTCACCCCCAGTCGCACCCCCGCACTCGGAGCGTGAGCCGTACACAAAAAAAGTGGCGCCAGCCTTTCAGCCGACGCCGCTTGACACTCCATCTGCTTTTCCGCTATCTCAACTACTTAAGCATCAACGCGACCTCTTTGGCAAAATACGTCAAAATCATATCCGCCCCCGCCCGCTTAATCGAAGTCAACGTCTCCATAATCGCCTTCTCCCGATCAACCCACCCCCGCTCCGCCGCCGCCGTAATCATGCCGAATTCCCCCGAGACATTATACGCGGCAATCGGCACATCAAAAGCCGCGCGCGCCGCCGCGATCACATCCAAGTAGGCCAACGCAGGTTTGACCATCACCACATCGGCGCCTTGCTCGATATCGAGCGCAATCTCCACCAGCGCCTCGCGACCATTGGCGGGGTCCATCTGATAGGTCTTCTTGTCGCCCTTCTTCGGCGCCGACTCTAACGCGCCGCGAAACGGCCCGTAAAAACACGAGGCATACTTAGCCGAATAGGCCAAAATGCCGACATTGGTATGCCCCTTCGCGTCCAACGCCTGGCGAATACCGCCCACTCGACCGTCCATCATATCCGATGGCGCCACCCAATCGACCCCGGCTTCGGCGTGCGACAGCGCCATCTTGCATAAAACCTTCACCGTTTCGTCGTTTATAATCTCATCATCGACGACCAACCCGTCGTGGCCGTGGTTGGTATAGGGATCGAGTGCTACATCGGTTTGCACGCAAAGCTCAGGCACTTGCGCCTTAATGCCGCGCACCGCCCGTTGGATCAGTCCCTCAGGATCGTAGGACTTGGTGGCCATATCATCTTTCTCGGTCGAATAACCGAAGAGATTGACCGCCGGGATACCCAAATCCCAGAGCTCCCGGCATTCGGCCACCAGTTCATCGACGGTAAAACGATATTGCCCGGGCAGCGAGTCGATCGGCTCGCGCGTTTTTTCACCCTCAGTGACAAACATCGGATAGATCAGATCATCGACGCGCACGCTCGTCTCGCGCACCAGGCTGCGCATAGCTTCCGAGCGGCGCAGACGCCGGGGTCTTTTTATCAGGTCCATGAGTACCTCCAGTTGAATTTTATCGCGCAGGCAATGTAAATACTTCACTGAGGCACAGCAACGCCGCTGCTGATTTCAGGCCATACGGAGGTAGACCATGTACCGCATAAAATGCCTGTACGCAGCGTTGTTCCTATCGGCCTGCGGCAGCGAGAAAGAACCTTCTCTTCCGCCCGACCGTCCCGGCGGCGCCTGCCCAAGCCGTAACCGACGAAAACGCAGATTCCAGAGCACCTGGCAAGCCTGGCGCACCCTCCTCCCTAAACCGAGATCCTGACGACCGATACCGGCTATTCGCGCGGCTACGATAGCGATATCGATATTACCAGCGGCTACACCCAGCCCACCGAGGTGTGGTGCCCGCAAACACCGGGCATCGGCGACGGCAACCATCCCAAACACATGGTACTCCGGCTACTAGGCGAAGACACAGCCAAGGCCTACCCCTTCTCCAAGCTCGAAGCATGGGGCCAACGCGCCGTGGTCAACGACGATTTTGAAAATCGCAAGATCGTCGTCTTCTTTCAGGCGGACGCGGGCACGGCGCTGACCCTGGACCACCGGGTCGGCGAGCGTACGCGAGTTTTGAACTGATCGAAAAGAGTGTAAGTAGTTTTAAAAGGCTTTGGCGCCAGATCACCTTCGCCATTATTATTGATTAAGTAGCCACTACTTAACGCAAAGCGATCTATGATAGCCAAAAGCCTAGCCGCATTTCTTTTTATCGCCCTGCCGCTGCAAGCCAAAACCTCGATAGAAACCGCTTACGAATCCGGCGAACTCGACCTCGCAACGGCCTTAATCTATCAAGTCCAGAGCCTGCGCGCCCCCGACGTCCTCCCCACGGCCTATCGCCAAACGCATACTCGCGCCCTGTGCGGCACCCCACAACTGGTACAAGCCGTAAACGCCATACCGCAGCTCGACGCAGATGACCAACGACGGCTCGGAAAACTGGTGCAACGCCGACCCAACAAACAGCAGGAAACGCTCTCGCTTTCCGGCCGTTTCCTGCTGCACTACGACACCGAAGGCTCCGAAGCCGTGCCTACCGAAGACCTCGACGGCAACGGCGTCTCCGACTATATCGACCTGGCCGCCGTGATCCTCGACAGCACCTGGATCCTCGAGATCGACGAATTGGGTTATAACACACCGCCTTACGACAATGGCCTCAACGGCGACGAATACGACGTCTACTTCAGCGACCTCGGACGCGGCGCCGCCTACGGCTTCACCTATCCCGAAGAAAGCGGCAACACCACTTATAGTTATCTCGAACTCGACAACGACTATACCAACCCGATTTACCAACAGACCAAGGGCAAAGACGCGCTGCGCGTGACCATCGCGCACGAGTTCCACCATGCGATACAGTTCGGCTATTACCAGGGCAATGACGGCATCTGGTGGCAGGAATCGACCTCGACCTGGATGGAGGAAGTCGCCTACCCACACGTCGATGACTATCTGCAATATCTGCCTAGCTTCCTCGATGTCCCGCACCGCGCCCTTAACTCCGGCAGTCGCCTCGGCGGTTTTCACATCTACGGCACCTCGATCTTCTCGCACTTCCTCGACCAGCGCTATGGCCGCGAGGTCAACCTGCAGATCTGGGAAGAGTTGGCCCGGCGCAGCAGCGCGCGCCTTGAATACTTCGACCACGCCATCCGCCAGGTCGAGCCCGGCGGTTTGGGCGGGGCCATCAGCCAATTCGGTATCTGGAACTATTTCACCGGCCCACGCTATCAACAGGGCTTCTACGCCGAAGGCGGCAAATACTCGACCGTGCCAACCCGTGACATCACGCTCAGCGAGAGCCTCGCCGTGCGCGACTCCAGCGACCTCGACGCCACCGGCAGCGACTACCTGCGCCTCGAACCACAACTGCGCTCGGGCGGCGTTACTATCACCTTCGACGCTCGCCGCGGCAACTTCAACCGTAACCTGCTGCTCATCGGCCGCGACAGCACCGAAGTCCGCCCGATCAACGCCCCGACCGTCCGCATCGTCGGCTGGGACCAATACGATGAGATCGTGCTCGTCATCTCCTCAGCCGAGAATTCGGGTTTCGCCTACGATTACTTATATGGAGTGGAATTCGATCCAGATTTAACCGACGCACCTCCGGCGTTGGCCACCGAGTTACGCCCCAACTATCCCAACCCCTTCCATCCCAGCGAGCACCAACAGACCCGGCTGGTCTTCGACCTGATTTCGCCAAGCGCCGAGACCCGCCTTTCAATCTTCTCGACCACCGGCGATTTGGTCTGGCAACAAGACCTGGGCACTCGCGCCGCGCGCGAAGGCCACGCCGCCATCTGGGATGGCCGCAACCTCTCAGGCAAACTCGTCAGTACCGGCGTCTACCACTTGCTACTCGAAACCGATGGACGACAGACGACTCGTTCTTTGGCCGTCGTCCGCGACTAAATGTCAATCGCCGGTAAAATTAGTTCCGTCGCCGGGCCGCCTAGGACCACGGATTCTAATACGCTGCACATCCTGTACGCCCGTTCATAGACCAAGGCCGCCGAATCAGAACAGTATCGCTTCCACAGTCACTTCGCCCTCGTCCCAAACCACAATACCCGCGCCTATTGCAGCCAACTCGACCACATCACCAGGCACTTCCAACCTGAGCGAGGCTATCTCTGGTCCGCTGTAGGCGGCAATATACCTTTTGCCTCCCGGGCAGGCGCATAGCCATATAGGTCCTTTGTCGCAGGTGAGCGTCGCGCCACCGATAGAAACTTCCCCGGAAGCGCTCTGCCGGGCGTAAGGCGACTCGTGCATCGGCCAGCTTAACGGGCCATCCTGGGTCCAACGCCGTGTTAGAGACCACTCGTACAGATCCACTTCGATGCCGAGCACGCGGTCGTCGCGCGCGTATTCGACACGCAGCGCACGTTCATCACCCGCAGTGTAAGTCGCCGCCGGGGCCGCCTCGTCGAGGAGCGTCCCGCTCGCTACCTTAGCGGCAAAATCGGCACCGCTGGCATAGTCGGCGCGCTCGGACAATTCGCAGTAGAAACCACAGCGCGGCTGCCCCTTGTAAAAAGAGCCGGGTTTGGCCATTTCCCAAAACGTTTTGGCTGGTCCCGTATAGTTGTACATCTCCAAGGCCAGATGACCGCCGAGTTCGACCAGACGAATCGGGGCACCTCCACCCAGATCGGTCAACTCCAGCGGCAAGACGGCTGTCCACAAGCCGCCGCTGCCGACAACCACCACCTCTCCCTGCGGCACCTCAGTTGGCAGCGCATCTACTTTGTGCTGGCCGATCCAGATCTCATCGACCTGCTCGACCTCGGTCCATACTAGCACGGCCTTCGCACTGGTGCGCCGCTTCCAGGCATCGAGGCCGTGCGGGGCGTAGAGGCCAATGGCGCGTCCCCGCTCGTGCACGCCATAGAAGTGCCCTTCTTCGGGAACGACCTGGCCTGGCTCGCGCGACGGCGTCGTCTGGAAATTGAGCCACTGGTCGTCGAGTATATAGCGCGAAAACAAGACGCCGCAGGGTGCGTCATCCAGGCGTAGATACTGCGCGTGGAATACACAGGACTGCAAGGCAATGAAAATTACTTCCTGGGTCTTCAGCTCGCAGGAAGCCACGCCCAAACTGAAAGAGGGGCTGTGATAGGTGCTCAGCGCCACCGGCTCTTCGCCATGGGCCGTTTCGTCTATTTGCTGCGGCACGTCAGGGCGCTGTAACAGGTCGCCGATCCAGGCGGGCAATTGTCCGTCGTCCAGCCACGCGCGCACACAATCAATATTAAAAGCATCGGGATTAAAAACGGCATGGCTATAGGCGCGGCTGAAAGGACCTGCCCAATTTCCGATACCGGGGTGTATGTGCAGCGCGGCGGAAAGGCCGAGGCGAGCGAGCATGGTGCGGGCGCGGATACGGGTATGTTCGTCCTCGGTCATTTCTACCAGGCGGCCCAGCACGCGCACTGCAACGGAGGCATAGTTGGGACTATTGTATTCGGCAGGCAGGCCGTAGGTGTCGACGTGCGCCATCCAGCGCACCAGTTTTTCCCGACCACGTCGAGCTGTGGTCTCGTCGTTCAACAACTGGCCGCCGAGGCAAGAGTTAACGATATCCTTGATTACGATATTGGTATAAATCGGCGCCACGTCAATGCGCGCGATTTCCTGCAAACCCAGTGCAATGGCGCGGCGCATGGCCGCAAGCAAGTCCGGGGGCAGTGCGTCCGGTGTTTTGCACAGCACCGGAATACAATAAAAGAGCACGAACTGTACGGCGTTGAGATCTTCGACGACTTCGTCTTCCAGCTCCCAGCGAAAATTACCGAGGTGTGGATCAGCTTCGCGCACTTCCTGGCAGGTGAGTACAGCACGGAAAATATCGGCTGCTTCGGCGATGTCGGCGGGTGTGCCGTTCGCCATCAGCTCAGAGGCCAGCTGGACCGAGGGTATGGTAGCGTGAAAAACGCGCCCGTGCACCTGGTGGGCGGGCATATTTGCCTGGACGTCGTAGTTTTCGGGTAGAGCCAGCGGTGATGACAAGGTTGATATTTCTATGAATAGTGAACTGTATTTTTAGCCTAAAAGAAGATGATTGTAACCACAAAAACCGTTGCATGTATTTTATAAGATCATCACTCCATCGCCTCTACTGCCCCTTCAAGAAAAAAAGCCCAAATCCTCCTTCGCCGCCGCTTTCGCCACCCCCTCGTCCAGCGTCACTCCCAAACCAGGCTTCTCCCCCGTCGCAATATACCCATCGACGATCAACGGCCCTTCTTTCAGCAAATTCGACCAAAGTGCATTGTCCAAGTGATGAAACTCCAACGCGAGAAAATTGGGCACTGCTGCACAGACATGCGTCATCGCAAAAGTGCCGATCGGCCCGCAGATATTGTGCGGCGCCATAGGCATATAGTACATATCCGCGAAATCTGCGATCCGCCGCCCCTCCAACAGCCCCCCCGCCTTGGCCATATCCGGCGAGACGATATCGGCCGCCTGCGCCTGGATCAGCTCGCGAAAACCAAAACGCGTATAAAAGTTCTCCCCGGTGCAGATCGGCGTTTTGGTGCTATTTTTGACCATCGCCATCGCCTCGACATTCTCCGCTGGAATCGGATCCTCCAACCACAGTAGACCCAAGTCTTCAAACGCATGCGCAACCTTGAGAATGTCGACCGGCGTATAGGCCCAGTGCGCATCGATCGCCAAATCCGTATTCGAATCCAACGCCTCCCGCACCGCGGTGACCACCTCTACATAATGCGCGATATCGTCGTTGCTGATACAGCGATTATATGCGTCGCGCCGCGAAGGCAGAGGATCAATATCGAACTTGATCGCCGTAAAACCCCGCGCCTCGACCTCTTTGGCCTTCGCCGCATAAGCCGCCGGCGTCTCGTCCTTCCCGGCATGGCAATCATTGTACACACGAACTTTATCGCGAAAACGCCCGCCCAACAATTGCCAAATAGGCACCCCCACCGCCTGCCCGGCGATATCCCACAACGCCATCTCGATCCCACTGATTGCGCTCATCACCGCCCCCTGATAATAGCCCGACGCCGACATGCCCTTCATCATATCGCGAAAACGGCGGTCGACATCGAGCGGATTTTCCCCGATCAGTGTCTTGGTCAACCGCTCATCTATCGCAATTTGATGCACACCCGCCCCATGATACGCCTCCCCAATCCCCACAATCCCACCATCCGTCTTCACCTTCACCAACACCCAAGGCATCGGCTGCAACAATACCGAAGTAATTTCGACGATTTTCATAACCACCTCCCGGTATAAGCAAAAATAACCATTCCCCCAATCTACCCCAACCGCAGACCATATTCCCTGAATCTACTTAGCCTATGTCTGCGAGAAGCGGAAATTCACACTGACGTCGAAAGACGACCTCGTCGTCGACGCGAGGTCCAATGGAGGCATCCACGTCGAAGGCTGGGGCCACGACTATATTCGCGTCCGCGCCAAAGTGCAGGTCGACGCCAACGGCGGCGAAGACCGGACCAAAGAGATCGCACGGGAGATCAGTATCGCAACGGACGTAAACAAAATCATCGTATTTACCATCGTGTAGCTGTTGCAAATAATCTCGATACATCGTAAGAAAATAGCGCTCGAATTCCACATAGAGATCTATGTCACTGAACGAGCGGCGTTCGACTCCGTTAAACTACCGGTCAGATAATAACCGCGACTCCGTAGGTCATATCGAAAACGTCTACCGCTCCGTACAGGATCCCATCAGCCCATTCATTATCTGTAGTGCGTATTAAGGCGATATCGTGCATCAATGATCTAAATCGATGAGATCAATGTTCAAAAGGGCATCACCCTCGGCGCAGTCGGCATACACGCCAGTACCGTGGCGTCAAAGCTCTTGCGCAATAGCTCCCATTTAACCGCCTGATAATCGGGTGCGTCGGCTAGGTTATTATGCTCCCAGGGATCACATTCTAAGTCGTAGAGCTCGTAGAGATCCTTACCGTGATACGAGACGAGTTTCCAGCGCCGGTCGCGGTACATCGTCGCATGCGTCTGGTCGGGATAATCGATTGCGCCGTAGAACTCGCTGCGCACGAAATCGCGGTGGTCCTGCGTCTCGCCCTTGAGCACCGGCAACAACGACTTGCCCTGCACGTAGTAGGGCACCTCTTCGCCGACGGCTTCGTAAAAAGTCGGGGCTAGATCCATCAATTCGACCAACGCATCCGACACCACGCCCTCAGAAAAATGCCCCGGCCAAGAAACGATCAGCGGCACCCGCGCCAAGCCCTCGTAAAAACGACAGCCCTTGAAGACCAGCCCGTGGTCGCCGAGCATCTCACCGTGGTCGCTCATAAAGACGATAATGGTGTTTTCGCGTTGGCCTGTCGCCTCCAGACGGTCGAGGATGCGCCCAAACTCGCAGTCGACCTGTTCGATCATCGCGTAATAAGAAGCCTGGAGCTTCTTGTCTTCCCATTCGGCCGGGTCTTTCGCCTCCGATTGAAAGTCGATCCCACCTGCAGCCAGCCGTTGCTGCTGCTCTATGTCTCCGGCGGCAAAATGTGCTCCGGGCAGGGACTCCGGATCATAGCGACGATAGTATTCCCAAGGTGCGTCATAAGGCGGGTGCGGGTCAAAAGGATTGACACTCAGCATCCAGGGCTGTCCCTCGTTGCGGTTCTTGTCGATAAACTCGATCGACTTCTCGCTGCACCAGCGCGTCTGGTGCTGGGCCGGCGGAATATTGTCCGTGCTTGCTGTCGGCTCGTATAGGCCGCCGAAAGTCGCGATCCGAGCGCCCTCGCGATAATTCTTGGTCTGATAAGGGGCCATCAGCCCGTCGGCATCACCGCCCTGCTCGCGCACCCACTCGGCATAGTCGTGCCCATAGACACGCGGCCCCCTGTGATCGTGGCTGTATTGAAAGTAACGATAGCCGTCGTCGACGCGATTTTCCACTCCATGCGCCGCGCTGGCTAAGTGCAGCTTGCCCACTAACCCGCAATCGTAGCCGCTTTTCGCCAAGCGGTGCGGCAGCAGCCGACTTTCCTGTTCGTGCGGAAAAAATTCATTACCATTGCCGGTAACCCCGTTCGCGCCCGGATAGGTGCCGGTGAGAAAACTGGCGCGGCTCGGAGTGCAAATTGGGCTTTGGCAATAGGCATGCGTGAAGGCCACCCCTTCGCGGGCGAAAGCGTCGAAACGCGGCGTATTGATGTGCGCGTTGCCCAACGCGGCAATCGTATCAAAACGCTGTTGGTCGCTGCAATACCAAAGGATATTCGGTCGATCGGTCATAGTCTTTTCTTTTTTGCGGATGTGCCCGAAAAGTTATAGTCCACCAAATCCATGACATCGCTGAGCGCCGCGACCTGCGTGCCCAACACATTGCAGATATGCGTCAGACATTCTTCCAGCGTGGCAAAACCACCCGTCGTCCGTCGGTTTCCCACCTGGCGCCACGCAGCAGAGAAACCATCTGCAGGCTGCAAAAGCACCGCCGCCATCTGCCGTAACAGCGCATCATAGCTGTCGCGCCCCAGATCTTCGATCAACGTGCCATAGAGATCGAATGCGAAGGCCCGAATACTCATTGAACAGGTCCGCGGAAATCGCCAACTCGGTCTATTAACCGCAAAACAAGAAAGCTCATAGCGCCCGCTTAATCGGCAAAGTCGAACACCGCTTTCCACCCCTCATCCAACTTCAGGCGCGCATCAAACTTACTGCCCTTGCGGCTTTTAAAGCCTTTGATCAATCCCGTCTTACCCTTGGCGATCAAGGTCTGAATTTGTTTTTCAGTCAGCTTCTTGCTCGCGATTTTCTTCCACACGACAAAGTCGCAGCCCTCGCGATAGCGGTTGCAGCCGAATCCGCGCTTGCCCTCGATGATCTGGCCTTGATTGCACTTGGGACATGAGAGATCTCCGGACGTTCTTATCGCAGCTTTGCCGAGCGACGGCTGCTGTTGAAAGAGTTCCTCCACAGGCGGCGAAGGCGAGTGCGCAGAAGAAGACGAAGCGTCACGTGTAAATGCATTCGACACAGGTGCAGTGTAATTATCGCCATGTGCAGGTGGCGGTCCCTGCTCTTCGGGATAAGGCGCCCCGAATGGTGGTGGCTCTTGGTCCTCTGAATACGGCGGCGGCCCTTGATCTCTCACCGATGCTCGTCCTTCACGTCGCGGCATGCCCGGCGCGGCACCGGACCGCCTCTTAGCTTTAGCTTGCGCCTTCGCAGCCCCGTTTCTCGACCCGTCGTCAAATTCAAAAATTACTTTGAAATTGTCGTCAAACTTGAGCCGCGCCTCGAACTTCTTGCCTGCTTTGGAAGTAAAACCCTTCATCTGCTCCGTGCGGCCATTGGCCATTAGCAACTTTGCCTGCTTCTCCGACAGCTTCTTTTTGGCCACCGTCTTCCAGATCGTAAAACCGCAGCCTTCGCGATAGCGGCTGCAGCCATAGGCCTTGGCGCTTTCTGCGACCTTACCCTCCTTGCATTTAGGACAGGAACCAATCTCTTTACCCGGACCTTTCTTACCGCTTTTTCCCCTGCCGCCACCCTGTTCCGCCCGTCCCTGCGCCGCCTGCTCGGGCGACAACGCTGGACCCTGTTGGATCTTGGGCACCAGGTCGCGCACAAAATCAGCGATACCTTCGTAGAATTCGGCAACCGGGCGCTGGCCATCCTCGACCTCTTTGAGCTGCTGTTCCCACTCGGCCGTCAATTCTGGGCTACGCATCGGCTCGGCCACCAATCCGATGAGCGCTTTGGCCTTTTCGGTCGCGTTGAGCGACTTCTTCTCGCGCAGTACATAGCCGGTGCGGATCAATTTTTCTATCGTTTCGGCCCTAGTCGCCGGAGTACCCAAGCCCGATTCCTTCATCGCCTCGGCCAACTCGTCGTCCTCGATTTCACGACCGGCATTTTTCATTGCCGCCAAAAGCGTGGCGTCGTTATAGGGCCGGGGCGGCTTCGTTTCTTTTTCGACCACGTCCATGTTTGTGATATGGACTTCTTGGCCCTGCTCTAAAGGCGGAATCGCCTGGTGCTGATCCTCGTCCTCCCCCTCCTTATCATTCTCCTTGCTTTTCTTCTCGCCTCCGCGCCGTGATTCGACAACCTTCCACCCTACCTCCAACGCCACCGACCCTTTGGCGACGAAAATTGCGCCGCCGATATCGACGGTCAACGTCGTCTCCTCGACGACCTGGTCGGGCAGAAACACACCGACGAAGCGCGCCACCACCAAATCGTAGACTTTTTTCAAGGCCGGTGACAAATTGGGCGCAGCTCGTTGTCCTGTAGGGATTATCGCATGGTGATCGGTGAGTTTTGTGCGGTCGACATAAGCCTTACCGAGCTTGTGGCCTCCTCGCAAGCGCGCCAGCGCGCCTGGGGCCTGCGGATGTTCGAGCTTTTGCAGGATACCCGGTAACTCGGGCACCATATCCTCGGAGATATGACGGCTCTCGGTGCGCGGGTAGGTAATGAGCTTGTGCGTCTCGTAGAGAGCCTGCGCGTATTCGAGAACCTGCGCCGCGGTAAAACCGAAACGACGGTTGGCGTCGCGCTGCAGGTTGTTGAGGTCGTAGAGCGCGGGAGGCCGGTGCTTTTTGATCTTCTTCTCGACCTTGAGCACCTTGCCCATCTTATTCGGGCTGAGTTGGCGGTGCAACCGTTCCGCCTCTTCCTTCTTCTCGATCCGGGTCTGGCCGTCCTTGGTATATTTGGCCGCGAAGCCCTCCTCAAACCCGGCTACCAACTCGTAAAAGTAGGCCTTCTTGAAATCGGCGATCACCGCGTCGCGTTTGACGATCATCGCCAAGGTCGGCGTCTGCACCCGGCCTATCGTGCACAGCACATTGTTGTGCACGGTGTAAGCGCGGGTCAGGTTCATGCCCATCAGCCAATCGGCCTGGCCCCTGGCCAGGGCGGCGTCGGCCAGTGCGTCAAAAGCAGCCCCCTCTTGTAAGGCCGCAAAACCGCCCTGGATCGCCTCGTCGGTCAAACTAGAAATCCACAATCGCTTGAAGGGCTTTTTGCAGCGGGCGTGCTGGTAGATCAGCCGGAAAATATTCTCGCCCTCGCGACCGGCGTCCGTTGCGCAGACCACTTCCTTGGTCTCGACGTCGTTGAGCAACCTTTTAACGATCTGGAATTGATCGGCCGTCGAGCCCGAGGTCTTGAGCTTCCACTTCTCGGGAATCATCGGCAATTGCCCGAAGGACCACCGCCCTTTCCAGGGCGGACCGTACTCGTCCGGTTCGGCGAATTGCACCAGATGGCCCAAGGCCCAGGTGACGATATAGCCATTGCCTTCGAGATAGCCCTGGCCGCGTTTTTGCGCACCTAGGATGCGGGCGATATCGCGCGCGACGCTGGGTTTTTCACTGAGAATAAGAGTCGACATATTTATAGGCTAATAAGCGACTACAACCGGCGCAATGTCCCATTCCTCATGATCCCGCCCGCTTCGCCAATTTCTCGAACAAATCGCGAAAAATCGCATCCCGCCGCACAGTGCGCGCTACCCGCATAAAATGCCGCGAAGGCTTGTGACTCCAGGTGTACTGATCCGTCAATATCGGGCTATGCACCACATCGCTCGGCACCCATGACGCGTCGAGCAGCCAGGCTATTGCCGAGATGTCCCAAATGACCTTTGAATAAGCGGAGTGGTCTTTGGAATAGGCCGTGAAAAGCTCGACCAAATAATCGCCAATGGCCCCCCTCCCCTGCACAAAACGCTCCAACTCCGCAGGCGTCGTCAGCAGATGTGAGGCAACCGGGAAACAGGGGATCTGCACAAGGGGCACACCGCTGTCGAAAACCACCTGCGCCGCCTTGAGATCACCCTGCAAATTAAACTCGTGTGCCGTCGGCCAAGAATGCGCATGACCGCCGAGCCAAACCACGACGATCCGCTCGACGATCGATGGATCTTTCAAGAGCGCCGAGGCCACATTGCTAATCGCGCCGATCGCGACCACATAGAGTGGGCTGTCGCCCTCTTTCGACTTGGCGATCATATCGTCAACCGTCTCACTCTCCAGCGGCTCTTCACAACGCAGGATATCCGTCGAACCGCGAAAGACAAAACCATCCGGCGAAACATCCAAACGATCCAACAGCCGCAAGATCTCCTCGTAGCTCTTCTCCATCCCGTCGCCTGGCCCCGAGGATCGATTATTGTCAAAAGGCGCAGCATAAATCGCCTCCACCGCAAGCCTATCGGGCGAAATCAACGCTTGCACGACAGCAAACTGATCATCTATCTCATTATACGTATCGGTGTCGAGCACCATGCGCACCTTGCCCGTAGGTGGCGCCAACCGCTCCAGCATCAACGCCGGATCCAACTGAGGAAAATCCATAATTGACATTCCTTTTATTAAAGTGGATTTTTAATCGGTTTATTTATAATAGCAGAAACCACATAAATTACCCAGGTCCAGTTTCGGAGTGCGACAAAGGGCGTTGGGGGAAGCGGGGTAGTGGAAAAAGGCCTGATCGGACAAGGTGGGCGAGTGGTAGCGAGGGCGACCCGAGGGGCGATGGCTTGGGGGTCTAAAACCGCCCGGATCTATCCCCTCAAAACCGGACCGCCCGCACTCAGCTTTAGTCATTTAATAAGGAAAATAATATGCCATTCTTAAGCCGCGAACAACTCGCCCACTTCAAAGAAGAAGGGTATTTATTGGTCCGGGGCATGCTCGACGTCGAAGAGGTCATCCAGCCCATCATCAACGAATACCACGGCGTTCTCGACAGGCTCGCACATGAGCTCCATGCAGCCGGGCACATCGAATCCACCTACAACGACCTACCCTTCGGCAAACGCCTGACGCAAATCGTCGTCGACAGCGGCGAAGTGCACGCGCAGTATTTCGATTTCTCGCTGCCGCAAAACGGCATCGAGGCCGACACGCCCTTCTGGGCCGGACCGGCCGTCTTCCGCTGCCTGAGCAACCCGGCCCTGCTCGACGCGGCTGAATCTATCGTCGGCCCTGAGATCTGGTCCAACCCCGTGCAACACGTGCGCATCAAGCCGCCCGAACACCTCCGCCCGAACACCTGGTGCCTAAAGACCACAACAGCCAAGCCCTGGTCACCGCCACCAGTTGGCACCAAGACAGCGGCGTGGTCCTTCCCGAAGCCGACGCGTCTAATGTGCTGACAGTGTGGTTCCCGCTCAACGAAGCAACAATCGAAAATGGCTGTCTGCAGATCATGCCCAATAGATACCGACAAGGAACGTACACTCACTGCCCGGGCCACCGCGGCCTGCGCGTCCCCGAACAGGTGATGGATATGGACTCGGCGATGCCGGTGCCGATGCAACCAGGCGACGTGCTCTTCCTAACCCGCCATACCATCCACGGTTCGCTTTCGAACCATAGCGACGACGTGCGCTGGAGCTTCGACCTGCGCTACAACCCCATCGGCCAAACCACCGGCCGCGATATATTTCCAGGCTTTATCGCCCGCAGCAAGACACAACCCCAAAACGTATTAAGCGACCCCGTCGCATGGGAGAAACTCTGGCGCGACACCCGCGACCGGCTGGGCCTAGAAGAACAGGTCGTCTTCAACCGCTGGAGCGCCGACGCGGCTGTCTGCGCATAGGATTCAAGCCATCCATTCCAGTGTTGCGAGCACCGCCATAATCTGTAACCGCACCTGATCCTCCACCGGAGTCGCCGGATTGTTGTTTTGCACCTCGGTGACGATGTGAACCATCCGCTCGGAAATCGGTCGCCATACAGCATTCAGTAAATTGCGCTGCACGTCATTGTTGCGATAGGGAATCTCAGCCCGCTCGCGCGGCCGGGCACCGGCCTGCCGCCAGCGAGCCGTAATCACCTCGGCCAACGAAAGATGCTCAGTCTGCATCGCCAGCGACAGTTCGTCCTGACAAGTCGGTAGGAAAAGCGCGGTGTTGCGGTCGGAGTTTAGAAACTCGGTCTGGTGCAGATCGAGCCACACATCATAGGTAGCCGCCTCGTCCAGTGCAAAGAAGGAGCGGAAAAATGTTGAGCGATAATCGCGGTTCGGCTCGACATAGAGAAAGTCTTCTAATTGCTCGTAGGCGATCCCGATTAGCGCGGGGGCCACGACCTCTCGCATATCCCAAGCGTCCACCCGCGGGAAACGCGTACCCTTCTCCTCACCCGATTCCCCGAACATCCACAGGAAAAACTGTTCATTCGCAATCTCCGTCCCATCCCAAAATTCAACCGGCGCGCGCGCACTGCCGCCGGGATTGGCGTCAGGGACTAGGGTAATTGAGAAATGCGCTAAAACCCATGCTCGCCAAGCCGCGTTGCGCACGCCATAATCACGCCAACCCGCCAATGCCTTAGCCAGTTCCATACAGGCGGCGACACCGGCGGGTTCGTGCGCGTGCGGACGGGAGACAAAGAGCCGCTTTTTACCCCGGCCAAAAGTCAGCGCGTATACCGCGCGACCTCGGTATTGCGGGAACTCATCGACGCGCAAATCCGGTGTTCCCCCTAAATCGGCGACCAGCGCCTCCACCGCATCCGGCCACACGCAGTATTCGGCGCGGTCGGGCCATTCATATGCCGGCGCCTTCACCTTAAGCCCACCGCAATTCGATTGCCAGTTCCACCGCCAATTGCTGCAACTCCTCTACCAATTGCCCCGGCAACAAAATGCCTTCTTGTAAATATTCGCTCCGGCGACGGAAACTGCCTTCGCCCGGCCACTGCGCCTCGCCTTGTTCAGGGGCGGGGGGAGCGACTTTCAGATGCGCAGTCAACTCGGCCAGTCGCTCGGGTAACCAATCGCCAAAAGGCCTGATCGCGATAAAGAGCTTGGCGGAACCACCCGCCGTGTCGGTCGGATTTTCCAAGGTGCCCTGCTCGAAACACAATAGGCCATTTGTCAGACCGGCCGTCAATAATTCAACCATAAATGCCAGCCCTGACCCCTTGTGCCCGCCCATCGGCAGAAAACGGCCCGAGTCGATAATCGCCTGTGGATCTTCGGTCGGTTCGCCCGCAGCGTCTAACCCCCACCCCAATGGCACCCGCTCACCGGCCGCCGCCGCCATGCGCACCCGGCTCACCGACGACTGCGTCATCGCCAAGTCCAATACCACAGGCTCCGTGCCCGGCACGCCAATGGCGATCGGATTATTGCCCAACGAAGGGGCGCTGGTGCCCCAAGCGGCGAAGTTGACGATGGCATTGGTGAAACACAGCCCGACCATGCCCTGCTCGGCCGCCCTCAGCGCATAGCTATACGCTCGCCCCCAATGTGCCACGCCGCGCACCGCTACCGAACCGATCCCGTATTCGCGCGCCTTGTCTACCGCCTTGTCCATGCACTCTGCCGAGACATAACGGCCAATCCCGCGATCCGTCTCGTATAACGCCGAGGCCGGATAGTCTGCGACCGCCTTCAACTCCGGCGCACCATTGGTACGCCCCGCGCGAATATGCTCGATCATCGTCGGCAATAATCTCGCGCCATGCGTATGCACTCCGCACAGATCGACCTCAGCGCCAATCTGCGCTTCAACTTCGGCCACATGCGGCGGTACGCCGACCGCGCCAAGCGCGTCTTTGAAAAACTGTACCAGGTCCGAATGCGCGATCCGTTTTGGCCCATTCATCGGATTACCGCCTCTTCGCCCAAGTGCTCGCGTATCCATTCCCTCAGCGGCACATCCTCCTCCTTGGGCGAAGTATACCCATGCCCCCCGCTCGGGCCCGCGCCCAACAACTGCTGTTGGATCGGATCGCAACGATCCATTAAATGTGCAACGGTCATATCGTCGCGCGGTCGCAACCAACGATAGCTATAGCCATAAAACAGCACTTTGCGTGCATTGGGTGAAAAGTTGTGGCCAGCCGCATGCCAAATCCGCCGGTCAAAAAACACCGCGTCGCCGGCCGCCACCCGTATCGGCACCGCCCCCGCTGGGTCGGCGTCCCCATCAGCGGGCATCTCCACCGCGTTGCGCAGATGTGAGCCGGGCACCGCGTGAAAATTGCCGCGGTCAGTGTCCGTGCAATCCGTTAGAAAAAACGCCACTTTGAGCGAGACCCTCGGCCGCGGATCGGTTGCGAAATCCATATTGAGCCGACCGCTGTCCTGGTGCCAACCGAGCCTTTTACGTTTGGGCTCGGCACCGTTTAAGGGGGGCGTGACGATCATATGCGAATGGTAGAGCTGTATATGCCAACCTAATATCCCGAAGACCTTGGCGAAGGTCTTCGGCCAGTCGAGTAAGGGCAAAAAAAGTGCATCCTTGCCGATAAAATCGAATAGATTGAGCATTTCGCTATCTGCCAACTCCATCTTCGGCCGATACTCGGCATCGAGACGATCGACCACCGGTATCAACTCCGCGACCCTCTCAGGAGGCAACACTTCGCGAACGACCAAAAACCCGTCCGTCTCGAATTGCTGACGCTCTTCTTCGGTCAGAGCATATTGCAGACAGCTCGTATCCATCTAGACCAGCCCTTTCTTCACGTCGGCATAACTGACCCGTTTAATATTTCGCTCGCGGATGATTTCCTGGACCCGTTTATCCGTCCAATCCCTTCGCGAAAAGCATTCATACAGGCTTCGTTGGCGCTGTGCGCCATGCCGATAACGTCGGCGCGGCACCAGCAGATAAATATCGTTCATCGCCGCTGCCCTTCGGCCCAGGCCTTGAGCGGAATATCTTCATCCTGAGGCCGCCAATAACGCGAAACCGGATGCATCTCCGGATCGTCACCGGTGTAATTGTCCTTGCCTGTGCCCAACTCGCCCAAAAGCTGCAACTGGATGGGCGTGCACCCCGCGAGTACCTCGGGCCGCTGGTGGTCAAAATCCGAAGAGCGCATCCAACGAGGATGATAACCATAATAGAGACATTTGCGCGCATCGCCCGCCAAGTTCGGCGTCAGGCAGTGCCAGAGTGCAGTGCGCCACACCAATGCGGTGCCGGGTTTGACGTTGACCTCGACGATCCGTTCAGGGTCCACGCCCTTTTCCCGCTGTCCGTCGAGCCAAGGACTGGTGCGATGGCTACCCCTCACCACGCAAATCGCGCCGCTATTGTGCGCGGTGAGATCGGTCAGGTAATACCCGACCTTCATTTCCATAAAAGGCAAGACGCCGTCGACTTCTGGCCAGCCGAAATTCGGCCCGTCCGCATGCCAGGGGAAGAAGCTCTCCGGCGAGCCGAGCGCTTTCTCGCCGTGCTCCGCTACCATCGGTGGCCGCACATCCAGATGCGAGGTGCGCAATTGTATATTGAACCCCATCAGGTCCACCACCAGCGGCAAGATTCGCGGGTGTTCCATCATCTCTTTTAACAGCGGGTCGGCCGCAACGATATTGCGCATCTGCAATGCCTCGTGCGGCCCGCACTCGCGCTCTGCGGCGAAGCGAGCATAAAACACGTCGACTACGACCAATAGCGCCTCAACCTCATCGGGCGTTAGCGCATCTTCAACAAGAAAAAAACCGTCCTCGTCAAACTGCCGTCTCTGTTCCACTGTCAGTTCCAAGGTCTCGTCGGACAATGTGTATACCCCCGTAAAACGAAATGCATAAATATCCGCGTCGTACAGCGCAAAATGCAACCGCACCGGTGGACCGGCCACTGCGGACAAATCCCCATTTGAGTTCCAGCGCACCGGCCGATCGATTTCGTCCTGGATCGGCACCGAGTTGGCCCAAGATTTAACAAATCTGGAGGTTATAGGCAAAACCATCGATGCAGAAGAATAAAATGCCATTTGTTATCTACGTGTTCGGCATCCATATTTACGCCAAATACCTTCACCACTCCTCCCCCCATAGGCAACAAATATGAGCCAAGCGAACTATAAATGGACGCAACTCACCGACGCGGCCCCCTTTGCCCCGCGCGACGGGGCCGGCGCGTTGGTCTACAACGACAGAATATGGATCATCGGCGGCTGGAATCCCGACGATACGACCTACTTCCCCCGCGTCTGCAACAACGAGGTCTGGTCGTCGGCCAATGGGGTCGAATGGACGCTCGACAAAGACAACACCTATACCAACAGCTACGACCCCGCCGCCGATTGGGAAGGGCGCCATACCGCCGGTTACGCTGTTTATAAGGATCGTATGTGGATCGTCGGCGGCGACTCCAACCAAGGCCACTACCAATCAGACGTCTGGTCTTCAGCCAATGGCGTTAAATGGGATCTTATCAATAACGAAGTCCCCTGGGCACAGCGTGTATTGCACTACACCTTCGTTTTTCAGGACAAAATATGGATCCTCGGCGGCCAAACCCTGCCGCAATTCGCCCCGGCCGAACAACACTACTACAACGACGTCTGGAACACCGAAGACGGCGTAGAATGGCAACGGCTCGAATCGGCCGAGCCGCGTTGGACACCGCGCGGCATGATCGGCGGCAGCGCAATCTTCAACGACCGTGTCTGGATTCTCGGCGGCGGCACCTACGACACGCCGGACAAACCCGATCGCATCTACTACCGCGACATCTGGAGCTCCGCCGACGGCGTGCACTGGCAATGCCACAACGAGCAGGCGCCCTGGCCGCCGCGCGACTACCACGAAGTAGCGGTCTTCGACAATAAGCTGTGGGTATTAGAGGGGCACAACGGCACCGACAACCTCAACGATGTCTGGTATTCGCCCGACGGCGAGACCTGGCACGAGTTACCCGACGTGCCATGGGCACCTCGACACGCCGCCAGCGTCTGCATCTATCAAGACGCTCTGTGGGTCATCGCCGGAAATAATATGGAAAGCGATGTTTGGAAGCTCGAGCGCATGGACTGACGCGCGTATCTGATGGCGATAACGGAAACGACACCTCGAAGCATAAAAGGATAGCCCGAAATGTATATTGGCTTCGCCCTAAAAAAACCGCATCGAGTTTCCCTTCGAATGCGGCCCTTTCCGACACTATATATTCCTAGCGTGAAAAATCAAAAAACAGGCAACGTCCGCACCGTGCCTGGCACAATCGATTCACCCCGATGCGCGCTCTCCACCGCGGCGAAACAGAGCGCCAAGCTTTCGAGATTGGCGCGGGCACCGTTAAGTGGTTCACGACGCTCTTCGATCGCGCAAAGCAATTCGGCCATAGTCCCGTGGAAACCCTGTTCAAACCATGTTCCCACGAGCCCGGGCCGCGCCATACCTTCTGCCGTGTAAAGCACAACCTCCTGTGCCGTCAAGTCTACACCGTAGGCACCGACCGCCCCTTCGCTGCCGACCAAATAGGTACGGTCCTCCTGGCCCTGACGAGTGTTGCCATTGAAGAATATCGACGCTTGCGCGCTGGCGCATTCAATCGCCACCTGGGCCAGCAGCGGCGGCTTGGCCCTCTGCCCGGCAGAACGTCTAGCTGAGGCATACACTTTCTGCGGTTTCTCGTCGCGCAAAAGCGCGAGGACCATATCAAACCAGTGCACCCCGAAATCGTAGAGCACCAGGTCCTCTACCTCGTCAAAGGCCGAACCGGCGATCCAGTTGTGGTCCCAGTGCACGGCGAATTGCACACTCTGCACTTTGCCGACCAGACCGGCCGCCACCGCCTGTCGCATATAGCTGAAATGCGGCGCCCAGCGGCCATTCTGGTTGACCGCCATTTTCACGCCCCGCGCATCGGCCCGCGCCACCAACGCCTCACCAACATCTAGGTCGACGATAAAGGGCTTCTGGCTCAGAATATGCTTTTCGGCGTCAATCGCCGCTTCAAGAATCGGCACCCGGTCCTCCGGGTGCGGCGTGATATCCACCACCTCGATATCATCGCGCGCGAGCAGATCGCGATAGTCCAGATAAATATCGGCCTCAGGATAAAATTCATCTCGCCGCCCCTCCGCCCTTGCACGGTCCCTGCTGCACAATGCCGCAACATCATATCCGGCGTTTTTATACGCCCGCAGGTGCATTTCGGATATGCCGCCGCAACCGATCAGACCTATCGCCGGGCGATAAGATTCCGGGTCGCGCGGTTGGTAGGGAAGGTCCGGGGCTTCAACCTCACCTTCCGATCCAAATTTTCCCCGGCCGTAGCCGCTGTCTTGCTCGTCTGCCATCTTATTCGAATAAGGGTAGGGTACACTTCTGTTCCGCGCTTTGTACCGCGGTATCGACGATCTGTTGGCCAATGCGGCACATACCCGGCGAGAGCGGACCCTCAATCAGCTGACCTTCTTCGATACAGTGAATCATATACTGGACCGGGTTCTGAAAAGGTGCCTGTAATACATCGACCGGCTTCACTTTACCTTCGAGATTCGCCCGCGTCTGCACGCGAATCGTCTCTTCGTAATCATAAGAGCTAATCGTGCCTTCACGCCCGACGATAACAAAGCCGCATTGGGGTTGCGGTTGCAAAGTCCACGGGTCGGTGAAGGTGCCCCACCGCGTCTCGAATTTTGACAAGCCCTGCGCATAGCGCGCCACGGTGATACTGTGCTCGTCCACTTCGAGCCCGCTCGGCTGGTCGACCGTGGTCGTCACTTCTATCGGCGCGCGACCGTCCATAAACCAGGTTCCCAAGGTCACGCCGTAACCGAGATAGTCCAGCAGAGAGCCGCCGCCCGAATCTCTCTTATAAAACCAACTCGCCGCTTTGCCGGCTTCGACATCCGCCGCCGTCTTCTCGACCTTATCGGCCACGTGCCACAACGGTCCGCGGTTGCCATCGTAATAATGCACCTCGAGCACTTCGCCGATCTCACCGTCTGTAATCAATCGTTTGGCGGTGCAATGCGGCGGATACCAGGCCAAAGGCCAGTTGATCACCAATAGCTTGCCCATGCCCCGCATAGCCGCCTGCATTCTGTCGGCTTCGTAGAGCGTGGCGGCAAAGGGTTTCTCCATAATGATGTGCACGCCGAAGGGCGCGATCTTCTCGGTCCACTCGCCGTGTTCGGCAGTTGCAGGGCACAACAAGACGATATCCGGCTCCGTCTTCGACAAGCACTCGCGATAATCGCTAAAAACCCGGTCCGATGGTATCGCAAAATTCTCGATCGCCGACTGCATGCGTTCGGGTTGCTCGTCGCAAAGACCGACAATTTCGACATCTTCGTGCTCAAAAGCCATCCGCAAGTTATCGCCCACATGCATATGGTCGAAGTTGATCGCAGCAACTTTCCACTTGCTCATGACACTAGCTCCTCGCTGCTCCAGCGTTCGCCGCAGTGCAGCACCCGACTACCTTGGCCGAGCCGCTCGCACTCTCGCGAAAATTCTTGCGGCGATGCGGTGTTGAATTCAAACATCTCATAGTGACAGGGAATGACCACACGGGCGCCGATCGCTTGCGCCAAACGCGCCGCTTCTGCGCCAAAAAGATTGCCCGCCACCCGCCTCTCCGGCGCGCGACCATTAATCGGCAATAGCGCGATATCTATACCCAAGCCCGACAGCCGCTCTTCCATACCCTCGTAGGCCATCGTATCGCCGCTATGGTATATCGTCCACTCCCCACAACGGGCGACATAACCCATAAACTTGTGCCGCGCCTCGGCGTCGATCTCCAGTTCCTCGTGCGCCGCCGGCACACCCTCCACCGCGAATCCTGCCGCCTCATAGTAGCCGCCGTCGACCATGCCCACCAACCAGGCCGGATTACAAGCCAAACGCTCGGCAACAAAGGCGCGGTTCGCCTCGGGTACTAGCAATTGCATTTCGGGATTAGCCGCCATCAACGGCAAAAGCGTTTCGGCGTCGAGATGATCGGTGTGATTGTGCGTCGAAGTAACTAGGTCTACAAATTCCAAACGTGCCGTGTCGACGGCAATCTCCGTCATACGCACATGCGGCTTGTCGGTAGCGGCGTATTTGACCGTCAGCGAATCGCTGAGATAGGGGTCAAAGAGCAGGTGACGGCCCTGCCACTGCACCAGAAAACCGCTCTGCCCCAACCACCAAATCGACAAATCCCCACCATGCCGCCGCGATGCGATGTCATCTAATAACACATGGTCTTTCTGCACCGCCTCGATCAAGGGCACCCGATCTTCTCCCGCACGACCTGCACCCCCGCGACCATATTCTCCAACTTGCGTTTCGCCGCCCAGCGCGCAGTCTGGCTCAGTCCGCAATCGGGCGCAAAAGAAAGCCGGTCAGCCGGCGCGTGCTGCAAACACTGTTCGACTCTGGCCGCGATGTCTTCGACCGTTTCGATATAGTAGCTCTTGACATCGATAATCCCCACAGCCACATCGGTCTTCTCCGCGATCTTGCCGATCACCTCCAACTCGGCGTATTCGCGGCTGGCCATCTCAACATGGATCTCGTCAACGTTCATATCCATAAAGGCCGGGAACATCGGCTCGTAATGGCGCAGACCCACCGCGTGCCCCTTAAAGTTGCCAAAACACAGATGTGTCGACAGATGACACTTGCCCGCGACAGACTCAACCGTGCGGTTGAAGATCTCGACAAAGCGTGCAGGGTCTTCGCGGTGCGCATAACAACTCATAGACGGCTCGTCGACCGTCAGCTCATTACAGCCCGCTGCGACCAATGCCTCTAACTCCCTGCGTACCATCGGCAATAGCGCCTCGGTCACCGCCCAACGATCCCGATACTGATCATTCGGCAACAGCCGCCCGCTCAACGTATACGGCCCCGGCACACTGGCTTTGAGCGTCGGCCCGTCCGGCGCCAGCCTTTTGAGCCGCTCGAACTCCTCCACTGCGCCCAAGCCGCGCGAGGCCACTAATTCCCCGGTTATCGCGTGACGTCCGCGCTGGTCGTGTGCCGGCGGGCCAAAGCGCCTCGGCGGTGCCGCTTCGAGATCTATGCCCTCGATATAACCGTAGAACGAAAGATTAAAATCAAAACGCGTCTGCTCGCCGTCAGTAACCACGTCGAGCCCCGAGCGTATCTGGTCACCAAGTGCAGCGACGACCGCGTCGTCCTGCATCTCGGCGATATCGTCCGGGCCAAAGGCGTCTAAATGTGCTGAAGCGTGTTCGAGCCAACTGGGGAAGGGATAGGAACCAATAACAGTCGTGCGCAGCGGTCGTTCTTTCATAATTTATCTCCATCCGCCTTTTCCCAGGCCAATGCCGCCGTGCCCAAAACTCCCGCGTGATTGCGCAGTTTGGAAAGCACGATTGGCACGCCCTCACCCACCGGGTGACGGAACAAATGTTCGTTAACGTGTTGTTGCAATGGTGCGAGAAAATGCTCGGCCGCGTTCGTCGCCCCACCGCTCAAGATAATCCGCTCCGGCGCATAGACATGCGCCGCGCTCACCAGCAGCCAGCCCAGATTGCGGGTCCAGTGTTGTAACTCGTCGACACAGAGCCGGTCCTTGCGCGAGACGCCGCGGATCACCGCCTTGAAATCGATCGAGTCGGCATCCTTGAAATACGCGTCGCTCAGCACCGAGGGAATACCGCGCGAAAGCCCATCTCGGACTTGATTCGCCAGCGCCGTGGCCGAGCACATCATATCCGCGGTGCCACGGGCATTGGTGATGCACAACCGGCCACCATTGGCCTGCATCACGATATGACTCATCTGCGTCCCGAATTGCAGGTGCGGGTCGCGCAGAATTTTACCGTCGAGCAAGACCCCAGAGCCGACCCCGGTACCCAGCGTAATCGACACCGCCCAGTCCTGGTCCTGCGCCAGGCCGTAATGGCGTTCGGCATAAATCGAAATCCGTCCGTCGTTGTCGGCTATAACCGGTACGCCAGTGGCCTTGACCAACCGCTTGACGATCGGATAGCCTTCGAGCCCCTTCAGTTTGCCCGGCAAATACACCACACCGACCTCCGGGTCTACCGCACCGGGAAAACCCAGCCCGATCGCCTGCGGCTTGCCGCCCAATTTCTCGGATATTCTCGCGACCTCGCCCCTGAACGTCTTGAGCAAATTCCCCATGCCCAGCGCAAAACCCGACGGATTAATACCCGGCGCCATCATCTTACCTCTTCGGGTCACCGCGCCGCTCTTGAGACGGGTCCCGCCCACATCAAAACCGATAACATAATCCTTCATCAAAGTGCTCCTCTCATCAGCTCACACACCAACCCGCATCAACCGACACCACATCGCCCGTAATCGCCCGCGCCGCGTCCCCCAACAGAAAGACCGCCATGCCCGCCACGTCTTCGGCCGTCATCATCGCCGCCAAAGGCTGCTTTTTCCGCATAAACGCCACAATCTCCGTGTTCTCCCCCGCCCGCTTGCTCATCGGCGTCTCGACCAAAGCCGGCGCGATCGCGTTGACACGTATCTTATGCGGCGCGTAATAGGCCGCCGCCGCCTTGCTCATCGATACGATCGCCCCCTTGCTCGCCGCATAGGCATGTGCAGCAAAAAAATTGCGCTCCGGCGAAAAAGCCAACACACTCGCCATATTGAGTATCGCCCCGCGTATCCCCTTGGCGTTTTCCTCTTGCTCCATCATTTGGCCCAGCACCGCGCGACACATCAGGAACATGCTCTTCAGATTCGCGTCCAATGTCATATCCCACCCCTCCTCCGTGCACTCGTGCAACGGCCCGTCGCCAAATTTTCGCCCACTGATCCCCGCGACATTAAACAGTCCGTCGATCCGGCCCCACTGCTCGACACACGCCGCCACCGCCGCCGCGACTTCTTCACCCTTCGTCAAATCCGCCGCCCTATACCCCCCGCTTTCCCCCAGCTTATCCGCTAAGCCCCGGCAATTCTCCTGCGTCCGCGAGACGACAAAGACCCGCGCCCCCTGCTCCACCGCCTGCAACGCCGTAGCCTCCGCAATACCAGTGGAACCAGTAATCAAACATACCTTATCCTCGAGATTACCCGCCACTGCATCCCCCGATCCCCCCTTGCGCACACTTACTGCCATCGGTCCAAGTCGCATAAGAGAATTCCGTACCGCCAAGCTCCGCCAAACGCAAAATGGCTCCGTTCAGGTCCGCGTTGCGAAAGTTAGCGCCACCGACATCGGCGCTGTTCAGATCCGGCATAACATGCGCATTCTCTTCCCGCCAACGATTCCAAACATCTGTCTCGTCGTGCAGGATTTTCAGGTGTCCATCATTCGCCATTTCTCATCCTATCGAGACCAGACAAACCACGATCCTCCTTACCTAGCCGGCGCAAAATTATCACGAAATATTCCCCCCACTATTCCACCTCATAAGTTGGCCAAGGCGTCGGTGGGTGTTTTTCTGGGCGGCCTGGGGAAAAGGGCCTAGTCGGGCTGTTTGGTGGAAGTGGGGGCGAAGGCCCAGGGGACCAAAAAGACCCGTAGACTCACCTCCCGACAACCGACCCCACCTCACCTATTCGTACAAATGCTTCAAACTCTTCCGATACCCCTCATAAAACCGATCCAACTGCTCATCTGCGCTCACATTCCCGACGAACTGATGGCTCGGCAACAACTCCGGCTTCACCCCGCGCGCCAACAACCGCTCCGCCACCTCGCAACGCAACATGTTCATCATCATGGACCCCGTCACCGTCGACACCGGCCCCGTCCGCCACTCCAAGCCGTCCAACTCCAACACACAATCCCCCGGCGGGCACTGATTGTCCAGGATCACATCGGCTATATCCATCAGTTTCTTGCCCGACGAATGCGCTGGCGGCGACTGATCGCCGTGCGGCTTTGACAACATCGCGATCACCGGCAACCCCCGTTCCTTGGCACCCATCGCCATTTCGACGATCAGCGGCCGGATACCGCTGGTCGAAATCAAAATAAACGCGTCGTGCGGCCCAAACTTAAAGCCGTTGAGGATCTCTTGGGCATAACCCTCGTACTTTTCCAGAAAGAGTGGCCCGCGCAGGCCATTGGTCCCCACGATCGAGGCGTGCGTCGACACCGCTAATTCAACCAACGCGAAAAAGCCAACATAACAACCTTGGCGCGGCGTCATCTCCTCGCACATCATGCGTGAATGCCCCGCGCCGAACAGAAAGACCAAGCCGCCATTGGCAATGCTGTTGCTACATATCTCGGCGGCCTTGTCGATGTTCTCCAATTGCGTATCGCGCAGATTTTGCAATAATTCCATCGTCTGCGTGTAATAGTCTTCTGCAGCGCTCATATCGATTCCTTTAATATGTTCTGTCGAGAAAATGGAAGTCGGAAACTACGGAGCAGTCGCGTGGCCGTCAAGAAAGGACAAGCCGCACCAAGACCAAACAAGGTGCGGGTGTAGATCGATACCGGATAGCATGCAAACAGGTGACTGAGGCTAGGCGTGTTCCGTAGATGCGGGAGGCGATAAATGCGACATGACCTCGGCAAATACTCACACCTGAGTCCGCGGCGCGGCGAAGCAATACAGCACCGACTCAGCCAACCACGCGTGCACCAACCACGCCAATGCCGTCTTGCCGCCGCCCTATACGAAATTTACCGAAACCACAAAGGGTTTACTCATCGCCAGACGCCCTTTTCGCGCCGCTCGCCACCAACGACGGCGCCAACATCTCTCCCATCAACCGATGCACCCGTGCATCCTCCGCATCCCATACCGAACCGATCCCGTGCTCGACTGTCCCGATCCCATCCCCGTCGCGCAGAAGTGCCAGGCGGTCGTTCATCTGCCGACGAAAATTCCCATCGGCGCGCAATTCCGGCGCTAACGCTATGGTATGGACTACCGCCAAAGCGTGCTGTGGCTCGCGCGCCTCGACGGGCAACTCGGCCGTCGCATGCCAAGCGCACATCGCATGCGTGATCGGCGTAAAAGTGTGCTGCCGCCATTCTTGCGCTATACCTAACCTCGTCCAATCCGCACCATAGGCCGCAGTCACCGGCAACCCTCGACTCTCCAGCCCGGCATAACCACTATAGCCGATAGCCAGTTCGCACTCGGGATAATGCCTCTTCGCCGCGTCAAAATACATTTGAAATATTAGCGCGAACTGCCGGCAACGAAAGGCGATATATCCCGTTTGGTCCGCGAGGTCCACATCCCAGATCGCCGCCAACGCCCAGTCAGCTTTTGTAATGGGATACTTATCGGGGTCGAGAATATCGTGTTCGAGGTTCCAGGCGATGCCATGGCATGGCGCGCGCAGGTTTTCTATATAGCCCTGGAAAAAAGAACCGGGCTCATCTGCACTGCGCCAGGCGAGAATTATCCCACCCAAATCGCGGCCGAAAAGCCCGGCGTTCCAACGCTGTTCGGTCGTACGCACGACACGAATTCCCAGCGCTTCGATATCGGCGATATAATCGCGATGGCCGAAGTCGCCCGTGTGATCCTGCGGCACACCCACATGGGTTATACCGGCCGCCCTAAGATCATGTAACCCCACCGGCGGCCCCCCCTTCCCCTCAGCATCCAAGCCCGCGCGATAGCCGTGCCAATTGAAGACCATAGTCAGCACTGGGCTCGGCGCACGCCCCGCTAAAGCGACTAATATCGCCAACCCGGCGGCGGCTAAGAATTGGCCCATACTACACGCTTAAAGCCCCGCTGCCCTAAAATCTTCAATCGTCTCATCCGCAACGCTGGCCATTGCCGCCGCGACATTCTTCTCCAATTGCTCGATATTCAACGAACCCACCGGATTGCCGTGGATCCTTTCCTCCCGCAGACAAAACTGCATGGTTAATTCCAGCATCTCGATCCCCTGCTCTTCGCACCACAGGCGCATCGCCTCGGCCCGCTCCTGGTCTTCACCCCATTTCTCGCGCGGAACAAAACTTTCCACCGGGGTCCCCGTCAACCAACCGCGCATAATCGACCAGCCATTGAGCACGCCCAAATCCGCCGCCTTCGCCGCCGGCAGAATATCGTCGGCCGCGCTCTGGCGCAGCAAATTGAAGTCGCTGAAGCACAGCAGCGCGTCGGTGCGGCCCGACTCGATATGCGCCAAATGAAATTCGTGCGGGTTCATGCCATAGCCGATAAAGTCAACCAGACCGCGCTCGCTGGCGGTTTCCAAACCCTCCAGGACACCGCCCGACACCAAGGTCGGTTCGATCTCCGGCGGATCGTGCACAAAGAGCACGTCAAATTTTTCGATGCCTAAAACCCCCAACTGGTCTTCCACGTCGGCCAGGGCATGCGCCGCTGAATAATCGGGCCGCCCTTCGCCATAACCACCCCACTCGGCTCCGCTATGGCAACAGACCCGCCCGCTGATGATCACTTCGTCGCGGGCGATCACCCCTTCTTTAAGCGCACCGGCTAGCTTAGCCAACGAATTGCCATAACAGCGGGCACAATCGAAATGGTTGACGCCCAAATCCACCGCCCGACGCATAAGCGCCATCGCTTCTTCGTTAGTTACCGGACCAAAGTTGTCGCCGAACCCTTGGGTGCCAAAGGGGACCACCGGGATCGAGAGCTCGGTTTTGCCCCAGCGACGACGAGGACAGCAATTATTTTCTATCAACATAACGCCTCCTTTTTGGGCCTGATAATACATTTTAAGGCAAGGCTCGGCAAGCAGCAGAAAAACCCGCTTCACAAACAGCTAGAGCGTTCTTAACTTTGCATTCATGTCGTTATTCAGCGACTTATTCTCCACCCGCCCTCGGTCCAACCCGCGCATAGCCGTCGATTGGATGGTCGGCCTAGCGGTCCCCAATACCGACCCGCAACACTGGATCGGGCTTTTCGCCACCGATTTGAGCGCGTAAGGCATCCGCTTGCAGGGGCTCGACGCCGATATGCTGGAACTTATCGACAAGTATATCGCCGATCACCCGCAAGACCCGCTCGCCGACCCCGTTTAGGCCGGTTTTTGCGCGACTATCCTCACGACGGCCTGATCCTCTACAACGCCATCCTCGAAGTAGCGCATCCGCCAACCCGCAAAGGCGGCGAACAACTCGTGTGATTCGACCATAAAGGCCCGATTCCTCGGCCCAGCCGAACGCAGAGCTTGATCGACCGAGAAGGTCTGGAAGACAAAATGCCCGCCGGGTTTCAACGCCCGCCCGATCGCCGGAAAAAGTGCCTGTTCGTAATAATAAAAATCCGTCACTAAGTCGTATTCGCCCTCCCCGAAGTCCCAGGACAATAGATCGGCTTCGACCGTCGTAACCTCGACGCCGCGCCGTTCGGCCAGCGCACGGCACCAGGCCAGTCCGCGAGCCGAAATATCGACCGCCGTCACGGCAAAACCCCTTTCGGCCAAGAATACGGCATTGCGACCGGTGCCTGCCGCCAAACACAACGCCCGGCCTACAGGCAAGGTATCTACGTGCTCGCACAAAAAGGTCACCGGCTCCTGATCGGGCACGTAGTCTTCAGCCCCATAGCGAGCTTCCCACTTGGCGCGTGCCGCTTCGCTCATCTTGTGCCCCCACAAAAAAAGGGGCGGCGATCGCAGTGATCGCACGAGGGGTTGTTACCACATATCGGCAAGTGCTAAATCCTCTATGTATAATGAGGTAATATGATTAAATCGGTTTCGAATCAAAACGACCCGTATCGACAAAATTAATAGATAACCAATAGATCGACAAAGCGGGACAAGGGCGGGCAGAAAATGTGTCGCGACTTGTCCCGCTTTTTTGTCGCTTACCGCCCCCGCCGCTTGGATGCGACGGGGGCTTTTTGCTTGTGCCGTGGTATTAAGGGTCGTACAATAATCATCCCCATGGTCGGTGTCGTGCGAGGTCGGCACTCTCTTCTAACCTTTGGCAGGAGGCCCATTGTGCATAAGTGGCAACTTCTCGCTTCAATTTTCGTATTGTTGGTCGTCAGTGTTGAGGCCAAAGCCGGTGACAAGGAGGACGTCCTCGCTCATATGGCCGAATATTATTCGGCAATTAAGGCGGCCGATACCGACCCATCGCATGTTGACGCGATTCCATTTACAAAACATACATCGTATGGTCCTAATGGCGAGTTACTCGAGACATTTGACCCTGTGAAAGTAAAAGCATGGGTGAAGGGAAAAGTCGCTGCCGGCGCTAAAATTGACGTTCAACCATCACACCAGAATGCAGACGTATATGGAAATGCGGCGGTATTCACCTGTTATGAAAGCCGTAATATTAAGCCCCCCGAGGGCGAGAGTATTAAAG
>Ga0315339_1000696_pt1 | contig 37986 bp, 38 predicted proteins | sample ASW17metaG_FD_204514 | JGI IMG/M metagenome (GOLD analysis project Ga0315339, IMG submission 204514) | Ammonia-oxidizing marine archaeal communities from Pacific Ocean, United States - ASW #17 | ecosystem: Environmental > Aquatic > Marine > Oceanic | place: USA: California | collected 2016-12-05 | reverse complement strand
TAGATATGGTAAAAATAATGGTGAATTAGATAATGAATTTGTGTCAGTGAAAAAAGTTTCTACGTTGGCAAGACTGTCTTTAATAGAAGTATTAGTTATAGAGCATATCCAATCTAAGCAATTACTTGCACTCAACATAACCGACATTAAATGCCAGTTATTAGGTAAACAATGACAAAAAGAATGAACTGCATCACCAGTATTACTAAGAAAATTTTTTGTTGGGGTAAAAAAAACTCCTGAAGTTCCAAGAGATATAAATGATTGTTTTTGTTCTATAATTCCCATGCCTACTGCTGATGCTGCATTATCCCCTGCACCACCTACAACGACTACATTTTTATTAAAGTTAAATTTATTTTTTAAAACATTTTTTAAAATTCCCGCCTCTTCATTACCCTCAACTAATAAGGGCATATTTTCTTTTGTTAAAAAAGATGCTGACAACAATTTTTCTGACCATTGTCTATTCTTAATATCCATCCATAGAGTGCCAGAAGCATCAGACATTTCAGAGAAAAACTCCCCTGTTAAATAGAAGCGCAAATAATCTTTTGGTAATAAAACTTTATCAATTTTTTTAAAATTTTCTGGTTCATTTTTTTTTATCCAATTAATTTTAGGAGCAGTAAAACCTGACATCGTAATATTACCTGATATTTCTCTAACATCAAATTCCTGATCTTCAAATTCTATACATTCTTGATAGGATCTTGTATCATTCCATAATATGCATGGTCTTATAACACCTCCCTCTTTATCTATAAGAGTAGCTCCGTGCATATGACCAGAAATTCCCATGGATATTGTTGCAGAAAATTCTATAGGATGATTTTTTTGTAATTGAAATAAACAATTTTCTGAAGCTTGTATCCAGTCTTCAGGATTTTGTTCATTAAATCCATCTTGAGGACTATGAACATCTAATTTGGCATGCGCTGTAGATATAATGTGTTGTTTGTGATCAATTAATATAGTTTTTACACCTGAAGTTCCTAAATCAATTCCTATATACATATAAATATTACATCTAATATAATTATATTTCTTCTTTATTAAATAAAAAAAATGATATTAAATAATATAATTAATAATCATTAAGTAATATAACAAAATAATATGAAAGAAATTAAATTTGGAATCATAGGTACAGGAGCTATTTTTACATTAAGCCATGCAAATGCAATAAATAAAATTCCTAATGCTAAAATAACTAATATTTTTGATATCAATCATGAAAGAGCTCAAAAGTGTGCTAACGATTGGAATATAGAGAATATTTCTAAAAGTGTAGATGAACTTCTTGAAAGTAAAGACATAAATGCTGTAATTATTGCGACACCTAACAATACGCATTGCTCCGTCATAACTAAAATCAAAGTCAGTATCTTTATTTGGATCTTGTCCTTTAAATTTTTGACTTCCAGTTTCAGAATATATTACTAATCGCCCAACTTTTGTAGCTACTGCAAAATCTTCTTTTTTTTATCTTTTAAAAAATTTCCTAAACGTTCCTCAGCCATACCCGATCCATACAATGGCGCTGTATCAAAATATCTGATTCCTTTTCCCCAAGCTGTAGAAAATGTTTCATTAGCTTGTTCGGCACTTGTAGCTACAGGCCATCCTCCAATCGGAGCAGTGCCCATACTAAGTTCACTGACTTCTAAATTTGTGTTTCCTATTTTTCTTTTTTTTATCATAAATTACTATCTGTATTTATTTATACTTTATATTATAAATATTAGGAACTGATTAATAAATCACCACACCTTAATCCTAACATCATTGCCGGTGCTGAAGTATTGCCTGAATTTATGTTAGGCATTGCAGATAAATCACATACCCTAAGATTATCAACACCTCTAACTCTTAATTTTGAATCTAAAACTGCCATTTTGTCATTATCTGCCCCCATCTTAGCAGTTCCTGAAGGATGATAATTTGTACGAACAAAATTTCTGCAATGATCGGCTAATTTATCATCATCCAAGTCTTTGGTATTAGGTATAATTATCTCTTTAACTTTTGCTCCTAAAACACCTTCTTGCAAAGCCTTGAGAAAAAATTTTTGCCCAGCGATCATCATTTTTAGATCATCTGGATGTTTTAATAAATTTAATTCAATATCCGGCATATCTTTTGGATCATTAGATTTTAATGTTACTTTTCCTCTTGATTTAGGTTTTGTCATCACAGTTGTAATAGACATTCCATAATCATCTTTGATAATACCGATAGTATCTGAATTCATATACATACTGGGAATAAAAAATGCTTGGATATAAGTAAGGTCATCTTGATCAATAGGATTTATAAAAGCACCTGCCTCAACTCCTGTAGAATTAACAGGGCCAGTACCAAATAACAAAAACTGCAAACCATTTTTTATCATTCTCCATCCTTCACCTTGTTTATAGTATCCATATTTGCCATTAGCTTTAGCAATCAAAGGACATTCAGGATGATCGATTAAATTTTCACCAACACCAGGAAGGTTAACAATGCATTTTATATCTAAATTTGATAACTCTTCCTCATTTCCAATACCCGATAACATTAAAATTTTAGGAGTAATAAAAGATCCTGAGGCAAGAATAACTTCTTTATTAGCAAATTGTTTGAATACTTCATTATTTACATTAATGTATTCAACACCTATGGCCTTATTATTTTCAATGATTATTTTTTGCACCTTAGTTCGCAATTTTAAAGTAAGATTAGGATTATTTTTTTGAGGCTCAATAAAAGCATAAGCTGCAGAGCTTCTTTTTCCTTTATTATTCATAAATTGATATAAGCCCACTCCCTTTTGTTCCTTTCCATTAAAATCATTTATTAAAGGCACTCCTAATTTATTAACAGTTTTAACAAAATCATGAGATAGTTCATTTACGTATGATGAATCAGATACTTTTAAATCTCCTTTTGTTCCATGATATTCATTATTTAATCTACTATTTTCTTCCATTTCTTTAAAATATGGAAAAACATCATCCCAACCCCATCCAATGGAATCATTATTTCCTCTTAAAATTTCTTGCCATTCGTTATAATCGTCAGCACGTCCACGCATATATACTTGAGCATTAATAGAAGTCCCTCCTCCTAAAACATTTCCTTGAGGAATTATATTTTCACGACCTCCTAAATGTTCTTGAGGAGTAGTTTTGTGATAGGTTGCATACTTAGAATCATTAACTAATTTAAAAAAACCAGCAGGAACATCTAATAAAAAATTATGATGAGAATACCCTGCTTCAAATAAAGCTACATTAGCATGATTTTTTAATAACTTTGAAGTAACGGCACAACCAGATGCTCCTCCTCCCACTACTATATAATCGACAGTATCTTTCATTAAAGTTATCTTGTTGTATATGCACCATCAACAACTAAAACTTCTCCACTTACATAACTTGATGCGGGAGAACATAAAAATAAAGCTGCTGAAGCTATTTCATCTGGTTCACCCATGCGACCCATAGGAGTCATTTGATTCCAAACTGAATACCAATCTTCATATTTTTCAGGTAAAGTAGTCATATCAGTTCTCATATAACCTGGAGCAATGGCATTAACTCTAATATTATGTTCTGCAAAATCACTAGCTAAACTTTTTGTTAGCATATGGACGGCAGCCTTAGATGCATTATAAGCAACTTGAGGTTGAGGTATATTGGACACTAACCCAGAAATAGAGCCAATATTAAGAATAACTCCACCGCCTTGCTTTTTCATAGGTGTAATTGCTGATCTACACATACGAAATACTGCATCCACATTTGTATCCATAATTTTATTTAATAATTCATCATTAAATTCTTCCATCTCTCCATGCTGAGCAACACCAGCATTATTTACTAAAATATCTATAGAACCTTTTTCTTTAATAGCAAAATCTACTAACTCTTGTGGTTTAGAAGGATCAGTTAGATCTGCCTGAAAATAAGTTGCATCGTAACCAGCTTTTTGCAAACTTTCTAAACCACCGTGCTTATCAGTACGACTACTAACTATTAATTTTGCTCCCGCCTCACCTAAAGCATAAGCAATAGCAAGACCTATTCCTCTAGTGCCACCTGTTACTACAGCAACTTTTTTATCAACTCTAAATTTATCTAATATCATATCATTTGATCTCCTAAAATTATTATTATATCTTATTCACTTTGCAATATATTTCAATCTAGAAATATATTTCATTGTAAAATTAAATATTCTGTGATTGAAAGATTGTATGAATTTTATAGATCCAAAAATTAAAGATGAAATTTTTTTATCAAAAAAATGTGCATGGTTGTATTACGTGGCAAAATTGAGTCAAAATCAAATTGCTTCAAAAATTGGATTAAGTAAAATGCGGGTTCATAGACTAATAGCTTTGGCAGAAAAAAATGGTTACATTAAAACATTTGTTGAAGGTGGTTTTGACAAAACAGAAAAATATGAGTCTATTTTAATAAAAAAATATAATATCAAAATATGTGAAGTCATTCCAAATGATGAGCAAAACAACGATCCATTAGTAATGTTAGGAGCAGCTGGGGCAAGATTTATAATGAATCAAATCAATAAAAATAATATTAATGAGTTTGGTATAGGAGCAGGAACTACAATGAGCTCTGTAGCCAAATGGCTTCCAAAAATTAATAAAAAAATTAATTTCATAAGTTTATTTGGATCTTTAACCTCTAATCGCTCGATACAAACTGAAAATAGTATTAATCAAATTGCGTATAAAACTGATGGGGATTGTTATGGGTTTTCAATACCTTTAATGCTGGAGTCAATTGAACAAAAAAAAATTATAGAAAATATTAAATTTATAAAAGAAATAATTAAAAAAGGAAATAATACAAAAGTAAAAATACTTGGGATCGGAGGTTTGTATGAATCTTCTCAAATAGTTAAATCTGCAATGTTTAGCAAAAAGTCAATTAATAAATTAAAAGAACTTGGTGCAATTGGAGAAGTAGCTGGAAATTTTTTCAATATTGATGGAAAGCTTATCTCTAATAAAGAAACAAAAAAAATATTTGGGTCCAATAGTAATTTTTTTAATAATTCCACAACAGTATTAATTGCTGGAGGTAAAAACAAAATATCAGAAATTAAATCAGTATTAAAAAGTGGTTTATTCACAGGCTTAATAACCGATGAAAAAACGGCTAATAATCTCTAATTTTATTTAAAAAATTAAATATTTTATATTGCTTTAATATTCTTCTTAGTTAAAGTGAAATAAGTTTAACTATGTGAAATTAATTTCATAGTTGTTACAATTCTTATTTAGGAGGAATAATGAGAAAATTAATAATTGCCCTTATGGTATCTACTTTTTCATTTTCAGCAATTGCTGATGATGCTTGGTGGAAAAATGCTGGAGCTCCCTATAAAGGAACTGTGCTTCAAGGAATCACAGAGAATACTCCGCCAGGTAATTTTGCCGCTGATGTTTTGGCAAAAGATTTTGAAGCTCTAACTGGTATAAAAGTTAGATTAGAAAATACTTCCTGGGATCAAATGTACGACAAAGCAATTAAAGATATGGAAGCAAATTCTGGTATCTATGATTTCGTATATATTGAACAAGACATTGTCTATTCTTATCTTGATAGAGACTTTCTTGTTAATATTAGTCAAAGCTTGGCTTCTAATCCAGATATAGTCGCTCCAAATGTAAGCATGGATGATTTCACAACTTTTATTGATTACTTTAAAAATGATGATGGTGATGTTTTTGGAATTCCAATGGAAGCTTTTATAAAAGTATATCTTTACAGAAAAGATTTATTTGAAGCAGCTGACGCAAAAGCGCAATTCAGAGCGCAATATGGATATGGCCTAGATCCTGCGACTACTTTTGGTCAATGGAGGGATAACGCTGAATTCTTTACCGGCTACTGTGCTGAAAAAGGCATGGAGTGTTGGGGAACAACAGTTCAAGGTCATACAGGACACCCTGCATCAACTTATGAGTTTTTAGAATCAATCGCACCATCTTTCGGTTTGTACAACTGGGGTGTAAGTGATGACTATCAATCATGTGTTGAAAATGGTGGTCAACTAAATGGTGGAAGAGCAAAAGCTGCTCTTAACTTCTGGACTCAATTATTACCTTTTGCTCCACCTGAGGCGCTACAAAGTACTTGGAGTGAAGTTGGTTCATCATTTGCTGCAGGACGTGCTGCTCAAGGTTGGGTATATGGAGAAAACGCTGCTTGGATTGCAACAGATACTGAAAAATCTGCTGTTGTAGGAAAAGTAGGTGTTAGACTTCCTCCAACTGCTGACGGTGTTATGCAACAAGCTGCATCTGGCAATGGTTACATTGGTTATTTTGATGGAGGTGCTTATGGTATTCCTCACTCATCAAAAAACAAGGAAGCTACTATGCTGTGGTTACAATATCTTGGACAAAATGAAGTTCAAGCTGATTGGGCAATAGCCGGTGGACGTATAACTCATAAAGCTACGTATGCTGATCCAAAAGTTGTTGCAGTTGATGCACAATCCGATGGGTACTTCACACTTATGAGAGACACTGGATACCTATACGCAGGTGCTCCAGCATTTCCTTTCCACGGCGCTGGAAGATCGGCAATTGATCCATTTATTTATCAAGCTTTAGCGGGAGATATGACTCCTGAGGATGCTTTAGATGGAGCTTGTGCTGCTTTAGACAAAGTGATGAAAGATCTAGGTTATCAAGGCTAACCTATTAAAATAGAATAGGAAGGCAATAAGATTATTGCCTTCCTAAATTTCTACTTATTTATAGAAAATGTATTCTTCTAGAACAGCTTGGTTACTATTATCACCAACCCTTATAATTCTGGGTTTAGCAGGATTGGTTCCATTTTTCTATGTACTGTATATTGGTTTTTTTAATTGGAATCCTCTTGGTGTAAATGATCAAATGGAATTTATTAGCCTGGGTGACAACTACAGAAAACTAGTATTTGATAATGAATTTATCGCCTCTGTCTGGAGGTCAATAAGATTTGCGGTTGTAACTCTTTTTTTTGAATTAACCTTAGGTTTTTTGTTAGCGCTGTCATTGCTAAGCTCATTCCCTCTAAAATCTTTTTTTAGAAGTGTACATACGCTACCTCTCGTGATTGCACCAATTGTTATTGGTTCAATATTTAAGTTATTTACTGTTCAGGGATTTGGTCCTCTTCCTCATTTTCTCAATGACTGGTTTGGTTATGACCTAAATTATGGTCGATCAGCAACGCAGGCGTTTTGGTTAATTGTTATTATGGACATCTGGCATTGGACTCCATTCGTGACTCTTACCCTACTTGCAGGTTTAAGTGCACTTCCACAAGATCCATACGAGTCAGCTAGAATTGACGGAGCCAACAATTTTCAAATTTTGATCTACATCACTATTCCTATGATGATACCGGTTCTTATTGTTGTAATATTTATTAGGCTCATGGACTCGCTTAAAATTGTTGATGAAGTGTGGATGCTAACAGGAGGTGGACCAGGCTATGCCACCCGCTTTACAGGTATTCATATCTGGAAAGAAGTTTTTGAAAAACGTTTTTATGGTTACAGTTCGGCGATGTCTATTTTATATTTGTATGTCACCATCGTAATGTGTTGGTTGCTGTATAGTGTGATGGTTTCAAGAGGTAAATCCGATGATGAATAAAATTAGTTATAAAATCGGCATAACATTTATCTGGTCTTTTTTAACTCTAGTAACTTTGTTTCCGATCTATTGGATGTTCTTAGTCTCAACCAGATCACCAGTTGAATTATTTGGTAAACCAGACTTATCACCGACCTTTTTTGAAAAAATTTATTGGAAAAATTATACTAAACCTTTTATCGATGGAGTTTATTCGGAATATTTATTTAATTCGATTATAGTCGCTACATCAAATGCAATTTTAGTTACCGTCCTAGCCTTAATGGCAACATACGCTTTATCTCGATTTAAGCTTGTAGCTTCAGAAAATATTTTTTTCTGGACTATGACAAATCGCATGGCTCCCCCCGCCGCATTTCTTCTTCCGTTGTTCCTGCTTTTTTCAACTGTATTTCGTTACGGTGACAGCAGCCTATTTGATACAAAAATAGGTTTAATTTTATTATATTGCGTTTTTAATCTTCCTTTCGCAATATGGTTACTTAAGGGGATTATTGATGGTATACCAAAAGAATTAGATGAAGCCATGGTCATTGATGGTGCGGGGTTATTTACTATATTCTATAAACTAATAATACCACTCGCTGCCCCTGGAATTGCCGTTACATCTCTTTTAAGTTTCTTATTTGCCTGGAATGAATATTTGCTAGCCTCCACACTATCTAGTGTATACGCAAGAACTATACCAACTGGATTGTCAGAATTTGTAACAACAACCGGTTCTAACTGGGGATTTATGGCAGCTGTTGCAGTTGTATCAATGATACCGGCATTATTATTTTTAGTATTGGTTCAAAAATATATTGTAGCAGGCTTAACCTTTGGTGCGGTGAAAGGATAAAATGGCTAATCTGAAAAAAGGTTTTTTGCCAATTAAAACAAACTGGTTTGATCGATTATTTATTGGAGTAATTAGCTATATTGCTCTTCAATTGTTATGGATGCGGTTTATTGAAAATTTTATTTCAATTAATGTTTCTATTGGTCTTGGTTTAGTATTAATATTTTTAATTATGTGGAAAGGATAAAATATGAAAGCATTGGTATTAGAAAAACAACTTGAATTGTCACTACGAGATATTGATTTGCCCACAATAATTGGGCCGGATGATGTTAAGATTAAAATGCACACCGTTGGCATTTGTGGCTCTGATATTCATTATTATGAACATGGAAAAATTGGTCAATGGGAAGTAAAGTCACCAATGGTTTTAGGTCATGAAGGTGCAGGTACTGTCATTGAAGTAGGCGAGAATGAAAAAATACTCTCTGTGGGGGATCGAGTTTGTATTGAACCTCAGGTAGTTGATAAAAAATCAAAAGAATACAAACTTGGATTATATAACTATGATCAAAAAGTAAAATTTTGGGCAACACCTCCTATTCATGGTTGTTTAACACCCGAAGTAGTTTTTCCGGGAGACATGGTATTCAAAATTCCTGACCATCTATCTTTTGCAGAAGGAGCAATGGTTGAACCCTTAGCTGTAGGTATGCAAGGAGCTACAAAAGCTAAAATAATACCTGGGCAAATCGGATTAGTAATGGGTTGCGGTCCTATTGGTCTAGTTACAGGATTAGCAGCTTTAGCAGGAGGTTGTTCGAAGGTGTATATTGCTGATGTTCTTGCTGAAAAATTAAAAATGTGTGATCATTATCCTAATTTAATTCCTGTGGACCTAACAAAAGAAAATTTGTCTGAAAAAATTATGGATGATACGGGTGGTTGGGGAATCGATCGGTTCTTTGAATGTAGCGGAGCAGTTAAGGCTTACGAGTCTATCTTTACTTGTTGTTCTCCAGGAGCTCATGTTGTTCTTATAGGTAACAATGCAGAGCCAGTTCCAATGAATTGGGCAATTTTGTTTGCTAAAGGTCTAGAATATCAGACAGTTCACCGATATTCTCATCAATATGAACCATCTATAAGATTATTAAGTAGTGGAAAAATTGATGTGAAACCAATGATTACTCATACATTTAAATTTGATGAAAGTGTGGAAGCTTTTGAAAGAGCTGCAGAACACAGACCAACTGATGTTAAACTTCAGATTAAAATTGATGAAGAAAAATGATCTAAATATTCCTTCTTTTAAAAGAGAAAAATGCAATATTGGTATAGTCCACTTAGGAGTAGGAAATTTTCATAGAGCACATCAAGCACTATATATTAATAGTTATCTAGAAGAGACAAATGATCTAAATTGGGGAATTTGTGGAATTAATCTCAGAAAAAAAGAGAGAGAAAATTTTAATTTTCTTCTTAATAGAGATGGAAAATATGTATTAAAAACAATTTCTACAGATGGTGACACAGAATTCTCTGAAATACATTCAATTAAAAAATTAATTGATTGGAGTATAGATAAAGAAAAAGCAGAAGATACGTTATCTGATCCCAATATAGAAATAGTTACCATGACGGTAACAGAAAGTGGTTATTATATTAATGAAGACAATAATTTAAATTTCAATTTACAAATTGTTAAAGATAATATTCAAAAAAAAGAAAATTCAATAATATTTTCGTTTCTTTTAGCTGCCCTAAAAAAAAGAATGTTATCAATAGATAAAGAAATAACACTTTTATGCTGTGATAACATTAGAGAAAATGGTGTAATGCTTGAAAAATGTCTAAAACAATATGTTGAAAACTCAAACGAATTACAATTACTAAAATGGATAGAAAAAAAAGTAAGTTTTCCATCATGTGTTGTTGACAGAATTACACCACGAGCACCAGACTATTTAAAAAACGAAATAAAAGAAAAATTTAATATTGAGGAAGATTGTTCTGTTATGGCTGAGCCATTTATACAATGGGTCATAGAAGATAATTTTATCAGTAAAAGACCTGCTCTTGAAAAAATAGGTGTCCAATTTGTTAAAAATGTTTTTCCATATGAAGAAGCAAAAATTAGAATACTTAATGGCGGTCATGTTGCATTAAGCTATTTTGGCGCACTAAAAGGACACAAAACTTATGATGAAGCAATATCTGATAAACAATTACAACAGTTTTTTTTTGATTTAGAACAAAAAGAAATAATTCCTGCACTTGGTAATGATCAATTATTTGATCTTGAAGAATATATGATGATTATTTTTGACAGATTTAAAAATTCTAATATTGGTGATAAACTTGAGAGAATTGCAATGGACGGTGTTGGTAAATTTCCTATATTTATTTTACCAACTATTAATAATTGTTTTGAAAAGAATATTATACCAGAGAACTCTATTGAATCTATTGCAAGTTGGTATGTATTCATGTGTAAAATTGATTCCAAAAAACTTAATTTTGATTATTATGAGCCAAGTTGGAATTGGATAAAAAGTTACTTAAAAACTGACAGAATAAATGATTTTGTAAATTCAAAGGAATTGTGGGGAGATACGCCAAATAAATATAGTGACTTTTCTAAAATTCTAAAAAATAAAATTCTTTTTTTAGAAAAAATTTATTTATAATTATAAGTTTGATTTGATAAAATCTAGAGACTTTGAAGCTAAATCTTCCGAGTTACTCCAAAGATTTCTCCACACAGCAAGTGTATTTGAAAGGACAGGATCGACTACCTCTGAAGAAAAAGATTCAAATGTTATTATACCTTCATAGTTGATTTCTTTTAAAGCTCTAAAAGCTTCTATAAAGTTTATATGGCCAGATCCTAAGTAACCTCTGTGATTCTCACCAATGTGATACATACCAAGCTTATCTTTTCCTATTTGCTTAATTGGATCAATAAAATTATCTTCCTCAATATTCATATGATAGGTATCCATATGTATTTTTACATTAGCCATGTTTAAATCACTCAAATAATTAAGCGCATCTTTAGCTGTATTCATGATGTTAGTTTCATATCGATTTACAACTTCAAGACTTAAAATAATATTATTTTGTTTTGCTTTTTCAGCAAGATCTCTAATGACAGATAAAGAGTTTTCATAACCTCTTTTAGTTTTAGGGTGATTATTTTTTTGCAATGCTGAATGAATAACACCACATAAATTGTTAGATCCAATATCAATGGTTTTTTGAAGTGCTTTAAATAATAACTCACGACCTTCATTAACTCGATCTTCATCTTCAGATGAAATATCAGTATTATAGCTTAATCCTAAAGAGACAGTTGGCTCAATTTTAAATTTTTCATAAGCTTTTGATACAAAACCCGTATCTAATAAATCAGGATTTAAAAGAGGCAATTCCATTACATCATATCCAATAGTTGCCACTTTACTGAGGCATTTCTCTATACTTTGATTTTTTATATCTCCAATAAATGTAAGAGCATGGACTCCAATTTTATTCATAATTGAATTTGAATTTTAACATCTTGTGGTAAATTTTTCGCAGCTCTTTCAAAAGCTTTAATACTATCTTCAAAATGTACAGTATCTGTAATCATTGGTTTTACATTAATTTTATTACTAGATAATAATCGTATCGCCCTGTCATATTGATGAGCATACCTAAAGACTGTTTTAATTTCTATTTCTTTCGTAAGCAATGTCGCAAAATCCATTGGTACATTATCCATAGGATTTCCAACAAGAATTACTCTACCAGCAGGGCATATAGAGTCAAAAATTGAATCATAAGCTTTAACAGCACCCGAAGCCTCAAAGATCATGTTTGCTCCCCAATTATCTGTTTCACTTTTTATTTTTGAAACAATATTTTCTTTAGTTAAATCAATACCAACGAGGTTGTCATAACTTTCACAAATTTTTAGTTTTTCACTAACAATATCAGCAATAAAGACTTTTGAACAACCGCCTGCAAGAGCGGTAAGTGCAATAACTAAACCAATAGGACCACAACCCATAACAAGGGCAACTTCTCCAGGAATTATTTTTGCCTTTTCTACTGCCTGCAAACCAACTGCTAAAGGTTCAATCATAGCTCCTTCTGCATAACTTACATTATCAGGAAGCTTAAAAACAAACTTGGAAGGAAAAACAACGTGAGGTGTTAAACATCCATGATCAGGTGGTGTTGCCCAAAAAGTTAGATTTGGGTCAAGATTGTAGATGCCTTTCAAATACTCTTTAGAATTGATTTTAGGAACTCCAGGTTCTACACAAACTCTATCACCTATTTTAATGTTTGAGACTTTATTGCCTACTTCAATAATTGTTCCAGACCCTTCGTGACCTAAAACCATAGGTTCTTTAACAACAAAGGGTCCGATTTTTCCATGAGTGTAATAATGAACATCGCTTCCACAAATACCAACTGTATGCATTTTAATTTTCACATCATTTGGATGCACCTCTGTAGGCAACTCAATATCTCTTAGAGATAACTGCAATTTTTTTTCTAAAACAAGAGCTTTCATAAATAAAAATAATAAATATATATGTAATTATTTACATTAATTGTAATTAATTACAAATATTTATTGTAATAAATTTAATTTTATGCAAATGTATATTTTACAAAATATTAAAAGGAGGTTATTGATGTTAAAGAAAATTATACTAGTTTGTTCTCTTTCTCTTCTTCCAATAAACAGTTTGATGGCTGTGGATTGGGGAAAGGAACTTGGAGATCACAGCGGTGTTGACTTAAAGGTTCAGTCTATAATGGATCCTTATATTGATGCTGTTAAAGAAATTTCACCACAATTTGAATCTGCAACTGGAGCTTCTGTAACAGTTGAAGGTTTTGGATATGATGGACTTCATGAAAAACAAATTGTTGCTTGTTCACAAAACGATGGATCTTATGATGTATTATTTATTGATGGGATTTGGATTGGCGAATTTGTTGAAGCTGATTGTATTGAACCGGTTGAAGATATCTGGACTGCAGAAGGTACAGATAAATCAGTTATAGCTTGGGATGATTATATTGACTCATTTGCTGGACAAGCAATATGGGATGGTAAAAAGATGTGTCTACCTTTTGGTGGTTATTGGCACATGCTTCATTACAGAAAAGATTTATTTGAAGCTGAAGGTTTAGCAGTTCCTGAAACATTTGATGATGTAATGGCAGCTGCAAAATTATTCAAAGATAATCCAAAATATCCAGAATTAGAGGGTGGTTATGCAATGAATATGGCACGTGGTAGTGCTGCTGGCCAACAATACTATGAGTGGATTTATTCTGCTGGTGCTCAACCTTGGGAAAGTAACTATCCTGGCTCACCAGATGCTTATGCTGATCAAAGAGGACTTTATAATTCTCCAGAATCAGTTGCATTTATTGAATGGATGCAAGAAATGGTAAATTATATGCCTCCAGGAGTAGAGCAATATGCTTGGGATGAAAGAGCAAAAGCGTTTACTCAAGGAAAAGTTGCTATGATCAATAACTGGTCTGTAAGAACACCTCTTTTCAATGATCCTGAAATTAGTAAGGTAATGGGAAAATTTGATGTAGCATTATTTCCTCATGCTGAAGGAGCTGAATCAGTTCCACCAGTTGGAGGATGGATTGCTTGTGTAAATAAGCATTCTAAAAACAGACAAGCTGCTTGGGATTACCTTAAATGGTTTGCAAGCCCTGAAATCCACAGAGAGTGGGTTCTTATGGGAGCTCCTCCTAGCAGACATTCAGCTATGAATGATCCTCAGATAAATGCTGAGCAACCTTGGACACCTGTTCTATATGAATCAAGCTTAAGAGCTTGGCAAGAACTTCGCCCAAGACATGCTCTAACATTTGAGCTAATTGAAACACTAGGAATAGAGGTTAACAAAGCACTTACTGGTGAATCTACAGCTCAAGAGGCAATGGATGCGGCTAATAAAAAAATTGATAGACTCCTAAAATCAGAGGGATATATTAATTAATAATTAAGATTACTTGGGCTTTTAAATAAAGCCCAAGTATAATCTCCATAGGTTAGGAATGAATAAAGAAAAAATTGAAAAACTTCTATTTATTGTTCCAACCTGTCTTTTTTTGTTAGCAATTTCGATCTTTCCTTTTTTATATTCAGTTTACTTGAGTTTATTTCAAGCAAAATTAACAAAAATGCATAAGAAGTTTTTTATTGGATGGGAGAATTATCAAATAATTTTATTCGAAGATGATATTTTTCCAACAGCAATAAAAAATACATTCATGATAGCTTTTAGTTCAATTACCATTGAGATTATTTTAGGTTTCATTCTGGCTAAGATTTTTTTTGAAATACGCCATCTTAAAATTTCTAATGTTTTAAGAACAGTAACTATCATGCCTATAATGTTAACACCTCTTTGTGTAGGTTTAGTTTTTTTATATATTTTAAATCCAACACTTGGCATTTTTAGTTATATTCTTGAAACTTTTTTTGGAATTGAACCATTTGCTTATTTAGGCCTACCCATACCAGCTAAAATCTCTATTATTGCTATAAATTCTTGGCAGTGGACACCTTTTATGATGATACTACTGCTTGCTGGTTTAATGACCGTACCAAACGAACAATACGAAGCAGCAAAAATTGATGGTGCAAATTGGTTTCATGTAATGACAAAAATAGAAATACCGTCCATTTTAAGTTTTGTTTTATTAGGAGTGGTTTTAAGATTAATTGAATGCATTCGTTTATTTGATATCATTTATGTAACAACTCGTGGCGGACCTGGAATTGCCACAGAAGTGATGGCATATTTTACTTACAGAACTGAATTTAGAAGTTTTCAAGTTGGCACAGGCTCTGCATCTGCAGTAATCATTCTGATTATTAGTTTAATTGTTACAACAATTGCAGTCATGCTTTTACGAAGGGTAGAAAAAAATGAAGACTTCAGCTAGAAAAAACATAACTTTACTAATTCTCGCTTTTTGTTTTACTTTTTTTTTCATGGCACCTAATCTTTGGATGTTTTTTGGAGCGTTTAAAAATCAAAATGCAATGTTTGCATTGCCACCAATTTGGATACCTGACTTTACATATATAAAAAATTTTACTATTATGTTATCCGAGAGTTACAGATACTTATTAAATTCAATTATAGTAACTATAGGCTCAACTATTGTTTCACTTGTTTTCTCTCTACCTACAGCATTCGGTCTAACTTTTTTTAAATTTAAAGGTAGTAACTTTTTAGCTGATTGGATTTTAAGCACTAGAATGTTACCTCCAGTTGCAGCTGCTATTCCTTTATTTATGCTATTTAAATATATTAATTTGTTAGATTCCTTATTTGCCTTAATCATAGTGTATACAGCATTTAATATTCCTTTCGCTGTGTGGGTTTCAGCATCTTTTTTTAAAAGAATTCCATATGATTTAATTGAAGCATCTAGAATAGAGGGTGCTTCTTGGTTTCAAATATTTATACAAATTGCTATTCCTTTATCAAAAGGAGGTATTGCAACTGTAGCAATTTTTGTTTTTATATTTAGTTGGAATGAATTGTTAATTGCACTCTTTTTTACTGTATCAGAATCACGTACATTCCCTATTTTTATTTCAGCTCAGGTAAGTCAGGCACAAATTATTTGGGGAAATGTTGCTGCTGCGACAGTTATTCAAAGTATCCCACCAATTTTACTAACTATATTTTTGCAAAAAAATATAGTATCAGGCTTAACCCTAGGAGCTGTTAAGAATTAATAAAAATGAGCAAAAAAGACAAAATAAAAACATATACCAAAGAGCATATTAATAGAATTGCATGGTTATACTGGATACAAAAAAAATCTCAAAAAGAAATTGGTGAAATTTATAAGATTAATACTGTTCAGGTTCATAGAATATTAAATGAAGCAGAAAAAAAAGGTTATGTTAAAATTTTCGTAGAAGGTTCATTTGATATATGCAAAGAGTATGAAGAAAAAATTAAAAGTAAATTTAATTTGACGTATATAGAAGTTTTACCTTCAACTAGTTATACAAAATCCACATCTACTCCTATAAATACACTTGATCCAGACCCTGCATCGATAGCCTATGCTGGGGCAAATTATATATTAAAATTAATTAGAGATGAAAAATGTAGAAATATTGGATGGTCGACTGGATCAACAAACACACTAATTGCCAATATATTACCTCAAATAAATGAAGAGGTAAATTTTTTTGATACAACAGGTTCTCTTAGAAGCGATCTTTCCTTTAATCCTTTATTAGGTTTAAATACTTTATCTAAAAAAACCAAAGGTAAATGTTATCATTTAGGAGCTCCATACTCATTTCCATCACTTAGTGAGAAAAAAAAATTTTTTAATCTACAGTTTGTAAAAGACATAATAAAAAAAGAAAATAAATGCCAATATATTATTTTAGGTATTGGTTCTTTAAAAGGAGGAGGCACGAGCTTATTTCATAGATTACAAAATCACCCCTATTTATTAGATAAAAAAACTTTTAATCAATTACAGAAAGATGGTGCTGTAGGAGAATCAAGTGGTAATTTTTTTAATAAAAATGGTAAGCATTTTGTCTATGATCAAATTGTTAGTAAAAATTTCTCCCTTATAAAAAAGAAAAAAACGATTGCTATAGCTGGTGGGTTATACAAAGCATCAGCAATTCAGGCAGTTCTTAATAATGGTTGTTTGCATGGTTTGATTACAGATGAAGAAGCAGCTAAAATAATCTTAGACTAAAATGATTTTAGAGAAATTTAAAGTAACTGATAGGATAGCAATTATTACAGGTGCGCTGGGAGGAATTGGTTTTGCAATTGCTGATACTCTAGGTCAAGCAGGAGCAAAATTGATACTCACAGATATAAAAGAAAACAAAAATATTTTAGATGATTTAACAAAAAAGAAATATATTTTTTCATTTATTGAGGGAGATGTAACTGATCCTAATTTTCCTAAAGAATTAATAAATTTTTCATTAGAAAAATATAAGTCTGTTAATATTGTGGTAAACTGTGCAGGAATCGCAGAAAATTTAGAAATGGAAGATTATAATGATCAATCATTAAAAAAAATGATGGATATTAATTTTAAGTCTATTTTTCGTTTATGTCGTCAAAGTATTTTACAAATGAAAAAACAAGGAGAGGGTATAATATTAAATATAGGATCTATGTCAGGAATCGTATCTAATATACCCCAGCCGCAAGCAGCATATAATGCTTCTAAAGCAGCTGTTCATATGTTGACGAAAAGTTTAGCTAGTGATTATGCAAAACATAATATTAGAGTTAATGCTATTGCTCCAGGATATATAAAAACTCCACTAACAAAATTATCAAAGGAAAATGAACATTGGTTTTCGGTATGGAATCAAATGACCCCAATGGGTCGTATGGGAAATCCAGAAGAAATTGCCACAGCAGCTCTATTTTTATGCTCACCTGCTTCTAGCTATGTTAATGGTGAGGTACTTGTTGTTGATGGTGGATACACGACCAGGTGAAAACATTTGATTTTATTATAGTTGGTGGAGGAACATCGGGTACTGTTACGGCTGAAAAATTAATTAATAATGGATTTTCAGTCCTTATTATTGAAGAAGGGAAAAAAAACAGTAATCCAATATTATCAATGCCTGCTGGATGGATTCCTATGCTTGATGGAAGTCCATATTTAAAATTCTATAAATCAATTCCTCAACCACAACTTGATAATAGACAACATGATATTGCACAAGCAAAAATATTTGGTGGAGGATCTAGTGTAAATGGAATGGTTTACATGAGAGGAAAGCCCTCTGACTATAATAGTTGGGTTGAAGCCACTGGAGATAAAAGATGGGGATGGGACTCATTGATTCATAATTACAAAAGACTAGAAAATAATCAAAGATTAGCTGGTAAGTATCACGGCACTAGTGGTCCTATAAAAGTATCAGATCCTGGTTACGTAGCGAAAGGCTCAGATTTATATATTAAAGCAATGCAGAACTTAGGATTGCCCTACAATAGAGATTTTAATAATGGTGATCAGTATGGTGTTGGCTTAATGCAGTATACAATTAGTGATGGGAAAAGATGTGATACTATTTCATCTCTCATTAGCCCAATTTTAAATAATAAAAACCTTCAAATAGAATTAAATACTATTGTAACAAGAGTCATTATTAAAGATAAAAAGGCTGAGGGTGTTGAAGTTTTATGTAATGGAAAGTATAAAAAATTTTATGCAAAAGAAATAATACTCACTGCAGGAGCTCTCATTACTCCAAAAATATTAATGCACTCTGGTATTGGTGATAAAAATCAACTTAAAAAGTTTGGAATTGAAGTAAAAGAAAATTTAATTGGTGTTGGTAAAAATTTACAAGATCACCATGAAGTTCCTTTCATTACTAGAGCAAAAGCAGGGTATGGGTATTTTAAACAAAATAAGGGATTAAGAATGATTAGAAATGGTATTCAGTATTTATTATTTAAATCAGGCCCAGTTACTTCTAATGGTGTTGATTGTTGTTCTTTTCTCAATCCAGAAAATTTAACAGATTCTAACAATCCTAAAATCAAATTATATTGTGTACAAATAATGTACACTGATAGAGATACAAAAAATATTAAACCTGATCATGGTGTTACTTTAACTTCTTGCATAATGAATCCAAAATCAAGAGGAGAAGTTACTATAAATTCATCTAATCCAATAGATTTACCAAGTATTAACCCCAATTTTCTTAGTAACAAAGGTGATATAAATGTTTTCTTGGAAAGTTTAAAATTAGCTCGAAAAGTAATAAATACAAAACCTTTATCAGATATTATTCTAGAAGAAGTGCTTCCAGGAAAAGATATAATAGATGATAAATCTCTTATAAATTATTGTAAAAAAATGATTAAAACAAACTGGCATCCAGTTGGTACTTGTAAGATGGGAAAAGATAATGATGAGATGGCAGTTTTAAATTCTAAACTTCAGGTTAAAGGTATTGATAATTTGAGAGTCTTTGATGTATCTATGATGCCTAATATTGTTTCAGCTAATACAAATGCACCAGCAATGGCTATAGCAGATAAAGCGACAGATATTATGTTAGAAGATTAGGAGCAATTTTTTTATTAGCAGAATATAAATCTTTCCAAATTTCATATCTCTTTGAAAGAGTATTAATTTTATCTAACTTAGGTTTAAATTCTTTACTAATTTTAATTTCTCTAATTATATTATCCTTATTCTTTATGTTATCATCTACATGCATAGCTAGTCTAGCCACACCTAAGGCAGCACCAAATTCACTTTGATCACAAACACTTAGATTTCTATTTAATAATGAGGAAAGTAATTGAATCCAAAATGAACTTCTAGATCCTCCTCCCACCATAAATATTTTTTCAAAATTATTATTTACTTTTAAAATTGAATTTACACCATCTAGAATTCCAAAACTAACACCCTCGATAACTGCGTATTGCATATTAGTTGCATCTGTAGTTGTTTTCATTGAATGAAAGGATCCTCTTATATGCGGATCATTATGTGGCGTTCTTTCCCCTGATAGATAGGGTAAAAATAATGGTGAATTAGATAATGAATTTGTGTCAGTGAAAAAAGTTTCTACGTTGGCAAGACTATCTTGAATAGAAGTATTAGTTATAGAGCATATCCAATCTAAGCAATTACTTGCACTCAACATAACCGACATTAAATGCCAGTTATTAGGTAAACAGTGACAAAAAGAATGAACTGCATCTCCTGTATTCCTTAGAAAATTTTTTGTTGGGGTAAAAAAAACACCTGAAGTTCCAAGAGATATAAATGATTGTTTTTGATCCACAATTCCCATACCTGCTGCTGCTGCTGCATTGTCCCCAGCTCCACCAACAACTTTTACATTATGTTTAAAATGAAATTTATTTTTAAGATCATTTTTTAGAATTCCTGTTTCTTGATTTCCTTCAACAAGTCTTGGCATATGTTTTTCTTCTAAAAAAGAACAAGATAAAAGTTTATCTGACCATTTTCTTTTCTCAACATCTAACCAAAGAGTTCCAGAAGCATCTGACATTTCAGAATAATATTCTCCTGTTAAATAAAAACGTAAATAATCTTTAGGCAGTAAAACTTTGAAAATTTTATTAAAATTATCATTTTCATTATTTTTTAACCAATTAATTTTTGGAGCAGTAAAACCCGGCATAGTAATATTGCCAGAAATTTTTCGAACATCAAAACTTTGTTTTTCAAATTCTAGACATTCTTGATGTGAACGCGTATCATTCCATAAAATACATGGCCTAATAACTTTTCCATCCCTATCGATAAGAGTAGCGCCATGCATATGACCAGAAATACCTATTGACATAGTTGCTGAGAATTCTGTTGGTTTATTTTTTTGTAATTGAGATAAACAATTTTCAGTAGCCTGTATCCAGTCATAAGGATTTTGTTCATTAAAACCGTCTTGAGGGCTATGAACATCTAATTTAACATTTGCTACGGATAGAATGTTTTGATTGTAATCAATTAATATAGTTTTAACACCTGATGTTCCTAGATCAATACCGATATACATATTTTTACTTATAATAGATTATAGTATTTAAAATTATTATTCAGTATTTTTTTGATTTAAAACATAAATACCTGAAAGAGTAATAACAATAGCACCTATGATAGTAGGTACATCAGGAAGATCGTTGTAAAATAAATACCCTAATATAATTGACCAAAAAATTAAAGTATAATGGAATGGTTGAACAATACTCGCTCTTGCTTTTGATAAAGCAATTATTTGAAAATATAATCCTATAGCAAAAAAAATTCCAACCCCCGAAAGCAATATGTAGGAATTGGAAGTTAATTCTTGCCAATAAAAAAAAGATAATACACTCATAATACCTATTCCTATAATCGAATTATAAAACAGTGATGTTTCTGCAGAGTCATATGCTGATACCTTACGTGTTACCACTTGATATAATCCCAGAAAAAAAGCAGCAACAAGAGGTATTAGAGACTTTGGATCAAAGATAGATAATCCGGGTCGCATAATGATTAAGACTCCAATAAAACCAATAAATATTGCAATCCATGTTTTTGGAGAAACGTACTCCCTTAAAAAAATGGCCGACATACCAACAACAATCACTGGCGTCAGAGAGGCAATGCTATGAGCATCTGCTAAAGATAAATACCGAAAAGCCAAAACAAAACATGATGATTCAATAATTGATAAAATTCCTCTTAAAATTTGTAATTTTATATTTTTAGATTTATAAAATTTATAAGTATTTTTTCTTCGAGATTCAAAATATGAAAGAAACAATACAAAAGAATATTTAATTAATAATATTTGAAAAATAGAATGATATATTACCGCTGTTTTTTGAAATGCATCAAGAACAGAAAAGTTAAAATACGCTAAAATTGCAAAAAAAATTCCTAAAGATTCCTTAGATTTAAAAAAAACATGTATTATAAGTTTTTATAAATCTCAGTAACAAAATCTTTTTTTAAAATATTATCAGCTCCTAAAACTTGGGTCATCAATACGGCAGTTAAATCATTCTTAGGATCAACTAAAAAATATGTTGCAGCAGCGCCAGCCCAACCAAATTCTCCAACACTTCCTATACCTTTCGATTTTTCTATATCCATCATTACTCGAAATCCTAACCCCCAACCATAAGGTTCTAGATCATTTTCATCTAATGTTTCTGCGATATTTTTAACTTCTAAAGGAAAATAATGAGATTCTAATTGATTAGTTGTTGCTTCCAAAAGTATTGACTTAGATAAAATATTTTCATCTTCTAGAGTTTTTCCCGTTAAAAGCATTTGAGCAAACTTACTATAATCATTTAAAGTTGAAAACAATCCATGCCCTCCTCTAGCATACACTGATTGATTTGTCGGGTAACCATATCCGCCAATTTTTTGAACACCCGCAATAGGATCATTTATTTTTTTTTCTATCGGATCAAATTCATAAGAGGTCATAATACGATCATGATTTTTTAAATTTACAACAAAACCAGTGTCATTCATCTCCAATGGATCAAAAATTCTTTTTTTTAACTCTAACTGTAAATTATTTTTCGAAACAACTTCTATAATTCTTCCAAGAATATCCACGGAAACACTATAAATCCATTCTGTTGATGGTTGACAAAGTAAAGGAAGGGTAGATAACAAATTAATCTCATCTTCTAAGGTAGTAAACTCAGAGTGGAATAATTTTACTCGATCATACTCACGACCAACAGGATCACCGAGAAAATTATATGTAAAACCTGCTGTATGACACAGCAAATCTTTAATTGTTGGCATTCTAATAATATCTACTAAATCAGAAGTATCACTGTCTTTATTCTTCAAAACTTTTAAGTTTTGAAATTGAGGTAAGTAATCTGTGATTGGATCATTTAATTTAATTTTATTTTGCTCTATCAATTGCAGAACAGCTACGGAAATAATTGGTTTAGTCATTGACCAAATTCGATAAATAGCATCATTTACGATTGGTTGTTTGTTAACTAAATTTAAGTATCCTGATTTTTCTTGAAATATATTTCCTTTATGATTTATCTTCCATTCGACACCAGGAAATAAACCACTTTCAATATGCTTATCAATTATTTTTTGAAGATCTTTCATGGATTTCTTATAAATTTTTGTTAGAGTTAATATATTTTATTCTAAAAGAGATTTAATTTTTTCCACAAGTACAGTATTTATATTTCTTGGACCTGTATCTTTTCTGTTATTATGTCGACGTTGACCAGGTAAACGAACACCATCCATAGATTCCATTTGTCCGAAAAATTTTTCGGCATGCTCATTCCAACCATCTCCTCCTATTAATTGCGGGGAGAAAGCCAAAATAAATTCACCTCCTCTTGCAGGTCCCCCGTCTTTATTGTCAGCTTCTTTTGCTTCAAAACTAAACATGTCACCTACTAATCCTGCAGCTAATAATTCTACCATCATAGCTATAGCTGATCCTTTATGCCCCCCAAAAGGAAGAAGTACACCCCCATTAGCTATTTCAGATGGATCGTCTGTTTTTTCTCCATCCTTATTTAATCCTGTACCCATTGGAACTTTATGCCCATCTCGAGCAGCAACTTGTACTTCACCCATTGCCATACTTGCCGTTGCCATATCATAAACTACAGGTGTCTTATTTTTTCTTGGCCATGCAAAAGAAATTGGATTTGTACCAAATAAAGGCTTTGTTGCTCCAAAAGGAGCTACACTTGGCATATAAGCAGTACACGCAATACCTATGAGATTTTTTTCTGCAATTGCTTCAGTTTCATGCCACAAGGCTGCAAAATGATGTGTATTCTTTATCGTTAATACACCCACTCCATGTTTATTTGTAATTTCTATTAAAGCTGGAATACCCACTTGAATTGCTGTTGGTGCAAAACCATAATCACCATCTACACAAACTGTATTCTGAGTAAGAAAATGATTGATAGGACGAGCTTTACCTTTTACTTTTTTACTTCGTAATGCTGCTATATAACCAGGTATACGAAACAAACCGTGTGATACACTTCCATCTCGTTCAGCTGAAGTAACTGTAGCAGCTACTGCTTCTGCATTCATATCATCACATCCATTATGAATAAGAGTTTTGATTGCTAAAGAATAAATTTCATCCAGAGATAATGGGGTTTTTGTCATTTTTTCTCTATATTTTTTTGTAATAAATTTGATATAATCTAGATAAATACATGAAAAATAATTTATTGCAAAAAGAACTTAGTAATTTTTTAAAAGATAGGTTCTCTATATCTAAGTCTACAAGAGCAAATTATGCAAGAGGTGAAGATGCATTTGAACCAGTATTATCTCAAGCTGTTGTTTTTCCTAATTCAAATGAAGAAGTTTCTAAAATAGTTAAACTTTGTAATCATCACAAAATACCTATTGTTCCTTTTGGAACTGGAACATCGCTTGAAGGACATGCGGTTGGTAACGAAAAAGGTATTACAATGTCACTAGAGAACTTAAATAAAGTTTTAAGTGTAAATCCAGAAGATTTTGATTGTCGCGTTCAAGCTAATGTAACAAGAGAACAACTAAATGAACATCTAAAAGATAAAGGTGTTTTTTTTCCTATTGACCCAGGTGCAAATGCAGCACTAGGAGGTATGGCAGCGTGTTCTGCCTCTGGAACAATGGCAGTTCGTTATGGTACAATGCGCACAGCAGTAACTGGTTTAACTGTTGTTATTTCTAATGGAAAAATTATTAAAACTGGAACAAGAACAAAAAAAACAGCTGCTGGTTATAATCTTACAAATTTATTTATAGGCTCTGAAGGAACTCTTGGTATTATTACTGAAGTGCATTTGCGTCTGTCCCCCATACCAGAAAATATCATGAGTGCAGTATGTCAATTTCCTGATCTAGAGTTAGCTGTTCTAACTGCTCAAGAAATTATTCAGTACGGTGTACCTATAGCTCGATTAGAAATGCTTAATAAAGATCAAATTGATATAAGTATAAATTATTCTAAATTAGAAAATTTAGAATCCAAACCAACACTTTTTTATGAATTTCACGGTACCGAAATATCTAATAAAGAATCTATTCAAACTGTCGAGGAAATTTCTAAAAATAATAATGGTAGTGATTTTAAATGGGCAGAAAATACTGAAGATAGAAACAAATTATGGAAAGCCAGGCATAATGTTTATTATTCTGTAAAGGCTCAAAGCAATAACATTAAAATTTATACAACTGATGTTTGTGTACCTATATCTAATTTGGTAGAGTGTATTAAATTTGCTGAAACAGAAATTAAAAAATATGGATTACGAGCACCTATGGTTGGTCATGTTGGTGATGGTAATTTTCATACAACAGTGGTGTACGACCCCACCAAAAAAGGGGATTATTCAATGATTAGAGATTTTAGTAATAAACTCATTAACAAAGCCCTGTCTTTACAAGGAACAGTAACTGGGGAACATGGTATTGGATTACAAAAAAAAGAGTATTTATTAAAACAACATCCAGATAATGTACCTTTGATGAAATTAATCAAAAAAAGTTTTGATCCCAACGGCATTATGAATCCTGGAAAAGTTTTTGATCTATAATTAAAATTTAAAAAACTTTTTATTCCGCAACCAAGTTCATATATAAAAAATTAATCTAAACTATTTCGACTTGTTCAGTATTCATTGATCGGTACATAGCATCAAGAGTTTTAACAGCTTTAAGGCTGATTGTTGCATTGCCATGATTTACATATTCTTTCCCAAGACAAATATCAACAAAAGTATTTATAGGTACTTCAGTCGAATATAATTCAGTTCCTCCTCCCTCTTTTATTTTGTGATATATTTCTTGACCTTTCATTGTTCTAACTAAAAGCCTCTCTCTTTTAATTTCCATATCCAAAAATAGAGATCCTTTGTCCCCGTGGACACGGATATTAAAACCACCTCCATAACCCTTAGGAACAAAAGAGCAGCCTGAAAAAGATCCTGTTGCCCCACCTTCAAACCTAATTGAAACAGCATCTGTATAATCAACACCTGTTGGTGATGGCACAGAAAAACAAAAAGCTTTTTCTGCTGTTAATTTTGTTATTTTAAAAACACCTCCAAACATATGAGAAAGCTGTCCCCACCCATATCCTCCGGCCTTAGAAGGGTCTGACCATGTTGATGCTAAAGGTTTAAATGTATGCTCATCTGCTTCACTTAAAGAAATGCCTTGAAATAAATCAACTAAAGAAGAGGAAAAAGAAGCATCGACATGTTTAATGTTACCAATTAAACCGCTCTCAATCATTTCTTCTGCTTTTGGCATAAAATGCATAAAATTAAATCCGTTTGGACAAAGTATTTCTTTATTTTTTTCTTTTGCTAAATCTACAAGAATTTGTGCATCTTTTGAATTTGTTGTCATAGGTTTTTCAACAGCAACATGACAGTCTTTTTCTAAAGCTGCTTTAGCATTTTCAAAATGAGCAAAATGTGGTGAAGCAACAACTACACCATCTAAATAGGCCATATCCAACATTTCTTTATAATCAGTTGAAGAATGTTGAAAGCCAAATTTTTCTTTTACAAACTGAAGTTGATCTTTCTCTAATTTGCACACACTAACCAATTCTACATCATTTCTTTTTTTTAAATTTGGTATATGAAATTCAGTTGCCCACCATCCGGCTCCTATTACTCCTATTTTTGCTTTATTCATTTTTTCTCCTTAATAATTTTCAATCTAAATGCATTTGTATTGGTAAAAGAAAAGGAAAGTTTGTATTTGTATCAACCTCAACTTTCATTATGGGAGCCATATACTCTCCCCATCTTGTATTAATTTCACTTTTGGAAATATGATCAATTGATTTTTGTAAATCATCTGTTTCGAAATATCCAAACAAAGTAAGCCCATGTCTAAAAATATTATAATTACGTAAACCTGATTCTTTTAACATCTCAACCATTTCAGGCCAAATTTCATCATGACGTTTTTTATATTCTTTTTCATATCCAGGTCTTACTTCTAAAATCCAAGCATAATGTGACATACTAAACCCCTTTCCAAGTATAAAATAAATCTCTCATTTTAATAGTCTCTGATAAAACGTCATCATATATTGTCATCATATAATTCTGATGTACATATTCAATTGACAAATAACCATTATAACCAACTTCTTTTTTATATTTTTTTAATTCTTCAACTAATTTCCTATTATTCCTTAATAATAAATCTTTTTTAAGAGCTGATCGATAAAAATAACCTAAATCAATTTTATTGATATCAAGTAAGCAAGATAAGCCAATAGACTCTTTTAAACTACATTGAGGAAATGACCAAGATGTGAAAGATAATTTCATTATATTAAAAAATATATTATCGGTAACATACTCGATAATTAAGTAAATATTTTTTTATAATTAATTTTCTTTTATTAGCTTTAGTTATTTTAAAATTGATGCATGAAACTCAATATGATTTCTTATAAAAGATTGAATAAAGTAATATCCATGATCATATCCTTTGTGTTTATTAATAATTAATTTTTGATTATTCTTTGCACAAACTTCTTCAAAATCAGAAATAAATAAATCCTTCAAAAATTCATCATTTAATCCAACATCTATTTTAATTTTATCTAAGGCTTTATTGTTTTGAATTAAAAAAATAGGGTCGTATAGGTTAAGTAAATTTATATCATTTACTAAATATTTATCACGCGCTTCTTTTGCAAATTGACTTTTGTGTAATGAACAAATAGGAGAAAAAGCTGAAACAGATTTAAATAAATTAGGATTTTTTATTGCACATTGAATAGCGCCTCCTCCTCCCATTGAATGACCAAAGATTCCAATTTGAGATTTGCTAAATTTAAAATTTTCATTAATTAATTTTGGCAACTCTTCACAAACATAGTTGTACATATTATAATTTTTAGACCAAGGATCATTAGTTGCATTTAAATAAAAACCTGCTCCCTTTCCAAGGTTATAATCATCTGAGTCAGGAATATCGTCTCCCCTGGGACTTGTATCAGGTACGATTACAGCAATTTTATGATCTGAAGCATACTTCTGGTAAGCAGATTTTTGAATAAAATTTTGTTCTGAACAAGTAATACCACTTAAAAAATATAGAATAGGAATATCCTCATTTATTTCTGGTGTATATAAAGCAAACTGCATTTTACATTTATTTGATACTGATTCATGACTATAGACTTCTTGATAACCACAAAAACTTCTATGTTTTTCAACAAGATTTAACATTTAAAAATTAATTACACTTCTAATAGACCTACCTTCATGCATTAAATCGAAAGCTTTATTTATATCTTCAAGAGGAAATTCATGTGTAATTAAATCATCAATATTTATTTTTTTATCCATGTACCAATCAACAATTTTTGGAACATCCGTTCTACCTTTTGCTCCTCCAAATGCTGTTCCTTTCCAAACTCGTCCAGTTACTAATTGAAATGGTCTTGTAGAAATTTCTTGTCCAGCTCCAGCAACACCTATGATTATAGACTGGCCCCAACCTTTGTGACAGCATTCAAGAGCTTGACGCATAACATCGACATTTCCTATACATTCAAAACTATAATCAGCCCCTCCATCTGTAAGTTCAATTATTTTAGCTTGTAATTTATCTTTTTCATATTCAGAAGGATTGATAAAATGAGTCATACCAAATTTTTCTCCAAGAGATTTTCGATTAGGATTTAAATCAATTCCAACGATGACACTAGCTTTAGACAATTGACATCCTTGAATAACATTTAATCCTATTCCTCCTAAACCAAAAACTACTGCGGTGGCTCCTTCTTCCATTTTAGCAGTATTTATAACCGCACCCAATCCTGTTGTTACTCCACATCCAATATAACAAACTTTATTTGAAGGAGCATCTTGGCGGATTTTTGCTAAAGCAATTTCAGGTATAACAGTATAATTTGAAAAGGTTGAGGTGCCCATGTAGTGATAAATAGTATTACCGTTATATTTAAAACGCGATGTACCATCTGGCATTAATCCTTTTCCTTGAGTTTCTCTTATTGCTTGACATAAATTAGTTTTACCTGACAAACAAAACTTACATTTACGACATTCAGGCGTGTATAAAGGTATTACGTGATCATCTTTCTTTATAGATTCAACTCCCTCACCCACCTCTACTACAATACCAGCGCCTTCATGGCCTAATATAGATGGAAAAATACCTTCAGGATCAGATCCTGATAAAGTGAAAGCATCTGTATGACAGACGCCAGTTGATTTTATTTCTACCAACACCTCACCTTTTTTTGGACCTTCTAAGTCTACAAAATCTATTACTAATGGCTTAGCTTTTTCAAATGCAATTGCGGCTTTTACTTTCATATATATCTCCTTATCTATTTATTAATATTTATTTCTGATTTTATCCATTCAGCACATCCAACAGCGTTATCAAATAAAGAATAAGTATTGTTTTCTCCATAATCAGTTGCTGGAATAAATTCTGTAGAAATACATTCAAGCGAACTATCATGTGTAAAATGATATTTAATCATTTTTCTAATAACCTCTTTCCAAGGTTCTAGCATTTTTTCATCCCAATTATAATCAAATTGATTTTTTAAAGGTTTAATAAAAGGATACTGAACTCCTCTTCCTACAGAGCCATCAGGATGTTTTGCTCTAAAATTTTTTGGATTATTTGGAATAACAGATCTTGCATGCATTAACCAAACTAAATCTTGGTTTATCCATTTTTCAGAAATATTACCTTCTTGATAAGGATCTAATATGATTTCATTATTTTTTAACTGTTCTTTTAAACCAAACATTTGCAATTCAGTTTCATTATTCATTTTAAATACCACGTGAGAATGATCCAGTGTCATTCTAAAAATGCCTCCTTGATCTTGAACTATTTTAGCAACTGAATTTATTCTTAAAAAATTTTCCGACCACATATTAATGTGAATTTCAAAACATGGAAAACATCCTATTTTTTCTCCATACTCTGATACCTTTAAATAAATGTCAGCTATTTCTTGATCAGTTAATTCATGACCATCTGTATGATGAAGAAAAATTTGAACATTATGATATTTACTTCCAAGCCCTGAACCCATTTTTAAATTTTCAAAGATAAGGTCATCATCTCTTCCTAGTTGATAAAACCAACCACTACATAAAATGGGTAAATTATATTTTTCAGATAATCTTTTATATTGATCACAATCTTCTTTTGGAGGAGTTTTATCAACATAATCAAATACATTAGTTTGAGACACCTCCCTAAACCAATCTTCTAAACTTATTGGTTGTTCGTTATTGTGATGAAGAACGCCCCTATTTGCTATTCCAATTTTAAGATCTGTAGTCAACTTATTACTTTTGCATGAGATTCTAAAAATTTTTCAACAATTGCTAGTCTAAATCCTTGTGCTCCGCCTGTAACTATTACCACTTTATCTTTCAAATCAATTTTATTCATTTAGTTTGCTTCTTAATATTTTTGTTATCGCTAACATAAAATCTATAAATTGAAAATATAGATTTAGATTATTATTCTAAAATAAGATAAGTTTATTCTATTAATATTAGAAACACTTAACAATTAAAAAATAATACAAAAGGAGGATTAATGAGCAATATAGAAAGAATAAATACAAATAAGAGAATGAGTCAAATTGTAAAACATAATGATCTTATATATCTTTCAGGTCAAGTGGGGAATAAAGACACTAAAGATTTAAAAAAACAAACTTCTGAGGTGCTTGAAAAAATTGAAAATCTTTTAAAAGATGCAGAAAGTGATAAAAGTAAAATATTATCTGCAACCATATACCTAACTGATATAAATTTTTTTGAAGATATGAACGAAGTGTGGGATAATTGGTTGCCTGAAAATTGTGCTCCTGCTAGAGCAACAGTAGAAGCAAAATTAGCATTACCTGAATTGTTGGTAGAAATATGTGTTATTGCAACTAATTAAATATTATTTTAAATTTGCAATTTCTTCATTGTATGCAAAAACTGCAGGTCCACCACCTGTAAAAATAAATATAACATTTTCATTTTTCTTTATTATTCCTTTTCTCACATAATCTATTAATGCTGAAAAACCTTTAGAAGTATAAACAGGATCTAAAATAATACCTTCCATTTTTGCCAACATCCTCATTGAGGCGATTCCTTCTGATGTTGGGAGTCCATATTTTTCACCAACATAATTATTGTCGTTGTTAATCATATCAGCAGAAAAATCCAAATCTACATTAAGCATCTCTGCACCTTTATTGCAAATTCTTGCAATATCCTCTTTAATATTCATTTCCCAATATACCGGCGAAATACCTTGAATACGTGTTGGCCATCCTAAGATCTTACTTCCTAAATCACAACCTGCTTGTGTCATGTTAGCAGCAGTAACTATTAAGTGATCTGCTATAAATTTGTGTTCTTTCATCTGAAAATCAAGTTCTGCCATAGCATTTGCATAACTTATTCCAGCAAGGACAGTATCTTTGATATCAAAACCTCCTTTTATTAATAATGGTTTTCTTCCTGCTTTTATAAGCTCTTCATACTTTCGATCTAAATGCTCTGGAATGTCTTCTACATTTTCTCCCTCAACAACATCAACTTGTGCACCTAATATATCATATAATAAAAAATTTCCCTGCATCTCGTTACTTTTAACACCTCTTACAAGAACTAGAAAAGTTTCGAGACCCAGTTTGTTTGCTGCAGCAACTGTTTGTCGACACCAATTTGATTGAGTGGCAGCACCTGTTAAAACACAATCATAATCTCCAATTTTAGCTTTATGCATTATAAATTCTAAATGCCTCGTTTTATTTCCTCCAAAAGCTAAACCAGTACAATCATCACGTTTAATAAATAAATTAATTTCTAATTCTTTAGAAATATTTGGCAAAAACTCTAAAGGAGTAGGTAAATTTGCAAGTTCAACTTTTGGTATATTATTAATTCTTTTGACTAATTCATTTGCAGATAATGGAATAAAATTATTTGACATAATAAATCTTTATCATAGAATCATGTTATGAACAAAAAATTAAATAAAAAAGTTGCAATTGTTACTGGAGGAGCAAGAGGCTTAGGAAAAGGTATTGTAAAGTCTTTGTTATTAAATGGTTCAAAAGTAATTATATTTGACTCCAATAAAAAAAATGGTCTTGAAAGTGAATCTGAACTTAATAAAAAATTTAAAAATTGTGTAACCTTTTTTTATGGAGATGTTTCTTCTAGAGAAGACAACATAAAAGCAGTTAAGTTAGCAATTGATTCTCATGGAGGGCTCGATATCATTTGTGCCAATGCAGGTATTTTTCCCTTAACGTGGATCAAAGACATATCTGAAAAAGAATGGGACGAAGTAATGAATGTAAATTTAAAAGGACCATTTTTTCTTTTACAAAGTTCCCTTAATCATTTTATGAAAAAAAATTATGGTAAGGTAGTATTTACATCATCTATTACAGGCACAGCTGTTAGTGCAAGCGGCCATGCTCATTATGCAGCTACAAAATCTGGTTTAATGGGATTAGTAAAAACTGCTGCAGTTGAATTATCTCAGTATAATATAAATATTAATGCCATCATTCCAGGGAATATTATGTCAGAAGGCATGAAATTTGAACGTGGTGATGATTATATAAAATCACAAGCAAAATCTATTCCAATGGGAAGATTAGCTGAAACAGAAGAAGTTGGAAAAGTTGTTTCATTTTTAGCTTCAGATGAATCTTCTTACATAACCGGCCAGGGTATAATTGTTGATGGAGGACAAACTGCACCAGAAAATCAAGATGAAGTATTTCATCCAAAAATTTGATAAAAATATTGATAAATATAAATTTATGGATAAAAATCAAATCAAATCCCTTATAAAGTTGCAAAAATCTAACTATTCTTTAGATCGGCAATTTTATGTTGATGAGATAATTTTCAAACTAGATTTGGAAAATTTTTTCTTTAAACAATGGATTTTTGTAGGACATGTATCAAGGATTCCTAATATTGGAGATTATTTTTTATTAAATATTGGAAATGAATCTATAATAATTATTAGAGATCCTAATAATATTATCCATGCTCACTACAATGTGTGCCGTCATAGAGGTTCGCAAATTTGTTTAAAAGATGAAGGAAATAAAAAACTTCTCGTCTGTCCTTATCATGCATGGAGTTATAAAATTGATGGAACTTTAAATTCAGCTAGATTAATGAATAGTAATTTTAATAAAGAAGAATGGAATCTCCATGGTTGCAATATTAAAGTGTATGAAGGCTTGATATTTATTAATTTTTCTAAAGAACCAGTTAGTTTTGATGAATTTATTGAACCTAATAAACCTTTTATTGAATTACATGGACTCAAAGATGCCAAAATCGCTTATAGAAAAATTTATCCAACATATGGGAATTGGAAACTTACATTAGATAATTTTCACGAATGTTATCACTGTCAACCTTCTCATCCTGAATATTGTTCAGTTCATGATTCTGAATACATAATGTCTCATGGGACAGGATATGGAGAAGGGTCTCATACTGAAAAATATTCAAAAAGATTAGCGGAATGGAATGAAAAAACTAAAAAACTTGGTTATCTTACAGGAGAATATTCTGAAAGAAATTTTAATAATTTTTCAAGAGGAGCTCAAAGAAACCCTTTGTCTAGAGGAACATTATCTGAAACTAAAAGTGGAAAGCCTGCAAGTAAAAAATTAATGGGAAAATTTAAGGAGCATGATTATGGTTATACTGGTATTGGAACGTCGCCTTTCAATAGTTTTATGATGTGTAATGATTTCGCAACCTTAGTTACTTTTATTCCTAAATCTCCTCTTCAAACAGATGTAGAAATAATGTGGTTAGTTCACAAAGATGCAGAAGAGGGTAAAGATTATAATCTTGAAGATATGATTTGGTTGTGGGATAAAACTACAATTGCAGATAAAAGAATAATTGAAGATAATCAAAAAGGGGTATTATCTTCTAAGTATCAACCAGGCCCTTTATCGACAATGGAATTAGGTTTAGAAAGTTTTAAAAACTGGTATCTTAAAACTTCTTATCTTGCTTTAGATAAGAACTAAACATTTAAAAGAAAATATTCTCTTTAAATTGATAAAAATTTTGATAAAATTATTAATAAATTATAACTATTTGATTTAAGAACAATGATTAAAACATTTAAAAATGAAAAAATTTTAGCTAAAAATTTAGCTTTAGAAATTTTAAAACATTTAAAAAAAAAGGGAAAGTTTGTTCTTGGATGCCCAGGAGGACGTTCTTTAAAAAAAACATACTATTATTTAGGGCAATTGTCTTATGAACTAAATATTAGTTTAGATCAACTTACAATAATAATGATGGATGAGTACGTTGAAAAAATCCATGGGCAATATAAACTTGTTAATCCTTATTCCCATTTTAGTTGTGTCAGATTTTCAAAACAAGTAATTAAAAGATTATTAAATTATAAAAAAAATCATATAACTTCATTAAAAGCTAAAAATATTTTATTTCCAGTTATAGAAAATCCAAACGCTTACGATTTAATAATAAAAAAATTAGGAGGTATTGATATATTTCTATTGGCTTCTGGTAGTTCTGATGGTCATGTAGCCTTTAACAATGCTTATAGTAAGCTTTCGCAAAAAACTCATATTACTAAACTCTCACTAAAAACAAGAAAAGACAATATGAAAACATTTCCAAATTTTGAAAAATTAAATGAAGTGCCAAAATATGGATTAACTGTAGGTCTTAAAACTATATCTTCTTTAACTAAAAAAGCAATTCTAGTTTTAACAGGCGAAGAAAAAAAAGAGGCCTTTAGAAAAATAAAAGAATTAAATAAATTTGATGTTAATTGGCCAGCTTCTATTGTTTTTAAATGTAGAAATTACAATATTTATACAAATCTACTTGATAATTCCCAAAAATGAAAGTCATAGGAATTGACATAGGTGGAACAAAAACCATTATTGGAATAATTGATATTGCGAAGGGTAAAGTTATAAAAAAAATATCAATTTCATCAAAACAATTTCAAAATGATAAAGAAAACTTAAAATCTATTGTTTCAAATACTATAGATATAATAGGCAAACTTAAAATTAACAAAATTGGTATTGGTGTTCCAGAATTAATAGATAATAAGGGTATTATTAGAGGGGATTATAATTTTAATTGGTTGAATAAAAACCTTGCTGACAATTTTCCTAGAAAATTTAAAGTCATTGTAGATTCTGATGTAAGATGTCATCTGCGTGCAGAAAAACTATATGGACATGGCAAGAATGCAAAAAATTTTATTTACATAAATATAGGTACAGGATTAAGCTATGCGCATTTTAAAAATAATGAAATCTATTCAGGAGCCAATGGATTTGCGATTCATTTTGCTTCATCAAAAATTACATTATTTGATCCTAGTAGAAATAAAAAAATATCACTAATTCCTGAGGACTTTTATTCGGGTAAATCTATTATGACCTATTTTAAAAAAAATAAGAATATTAAAAAACAAAAAGTTATTTTAGAAAACATAGCTGACTCACTAGGATCATTAATTGGAAATTTAGTTAATACAGTAGATCCAGGATTTATTGTATTAGGAGGCGGTGTAGTATTCAACAATATTGAATTTAGAAAGATGCTTATAAATTATTCCCATAATTATATGTTTTGTAAAGATATCAAAAAAATAAAAATGCTTGTGTCTAAATTAAAAATTGATACCGGAGTATTAGGTGCAGCTGCAATTTTTAAATAAATTATAATGTTTAATTCATTTTTAGGTTCTAACGATTCTTCTTTTATAAGTGGTCAAAGCATAATTATTGATGATGGTAAACAGCACTTAAGAATTAAGATGAACTATTTCATCCAAAAAAAATTAATGTATTATTTTTGGCTTAAAACTTGTAACAACTTTAAAAGTTTTATTGGGTCGTAAAATTTTAGTCCCAGTACCTTTAACTCCTTTAGCATAAAGATTAAAAGCATCTACAGAATGACTTACAGGCTCAATAGAAAAAAAATTTTCTTTATTGGGCGTATAGATTATTAAATGTTTTAAATTTTTAGAGCTTTCAATATTTAAAGAAAGTTTTTTTTCAGGCCATACTATTTTAGCAAAACTATTCCATTCACTAAATCCATTTGCAAGATTTGTGTTAATTAATTTTTTACCTCTACTAAAATCAATATTTTTACTTATATTTGAAATTTTTTTAAATAAATTATCTTTTCCTACAATCCAAAATTTCTCTGCATTCATTTGCAAGCTAGCATTTGCTGTCATATCAAACCAAGGATGAAATCCAAGGCCACAAGGCATTGATTTAATATCAAGATTTTTTATTTCTAAAGATATTTTTAATGCATTATTATTAATCTTAATAGTTTGATAAGCTGAATATTTAAAAGGCCAATTCTTATTTTTAGCAATTAATTTCATAATAACACAATTTTTTTCTAAATTTTTAACAATCCAAGAATTCTGCCATCCATCACCATGTAATGCACTCAATTCACCTTTAAAATTTTTTTTTAAGTGATAAGTTTTGTTTTTAAATTTTAATAAAGCATTTCCAATTCTTCCAGAGAATGGAATTAGAGAGAAAAATGAATTTAATAAAATATCATCTTTTTTTATTATTTTGTTTGAAGTTGCCCTAAAAACAGGAATTTTTAAATTTTTATTTTTAATAAAAAAATTCTTGATAGATCCTCCTAATATAGGATTTATTTCAACGTATAAGATATCATTTTCTAAAACAATTAATTTGTTCATAAAAAAAGTAATTTATTTTTTACATTAATGTTATATTCTAATACTTTTGAATTAATTGAGAAAGTTTTTTTATGGAAACAGATGATAATTATAAAATATTATTTGAAAAAGTTAAAATTGGACCCAAAACTTTAAAAAATCGTTTTTATCAAGTACCTCAATGTACAGGTGCTGGCACTGATAAACCAGGTGCAAATGCAAAACATAGAGAAATTAAAGCAGAAGGTGAATGGGCTGCTCTAAATACTGAAGCTTGTATGATTGACCCTAACTCAGATCAATCTTTGCAACCTGTATCAAACATTTGGGATAAAGGTGATTTATTAAATTTAAAACATATGGTTGAAAGTATTCATAAATGGAATGCTCTAGCAGGAATTGAATTAACACATAGTGGTGGCCTTTCTGATACATTATCCTCTCGTCATGTTCAGCTAGGACTCCATCAATTTCCTCGTCCTTGGTTCCCTCAATTCTATACACATGAAGCTACGACTGAAGATATAGAGAACATTATTAATCAACATGTAATAGCTGCTGTTAAAGCTAGAGATATCGGTTTTGATATAGTTTATGTTCATGGAACTCACGGTGCTTTACCTGTTCAAGCTTTATCAAAATATCACAACAGAAGAACAGATAAATATGGTGGTAGTTTTCAAAATAGAGCTCGTTTGTGGGAAGAGACATTAGAGAAAATTAAAGAAAAAATTGGAGATACTGTTGCTATTTGTACTAGAATTTCAATAGATATGCTTAGAGGAAGCAATGGTGTTGAACTCTTTGATGAAGGATTAAGATTTATTGAATTATTGACTTCAAAAGGAATTGTAGATTTTATCGATGTTAATATTAGCTCTTTAGAGGAGTGGGGGGAAGATGCTGGTTCTTCACGTTTTTATAAAACAAATCATCAAAAACCTTGGATCAAGGAAGTAAAAAAAATTACTACATTACCTGTGGTAGGCGTTGGCAGATTTACGGATCCTCATACAATGGTTCAGGTTATTAAATCTAAACAATTGGATATTATAGGTTGTGCAAGACCTTCTATTGCAGACCCATGGTTACCAAAAAAAATTAAAGAGAACAGAATACAAGATATTTGTGAATGTATAGGTTGTAATGCGTGTATATCAAGGTTTGATATTGG
>Ga0315339_1000695_pt1 | contig 38006 bp, 35 predicted proteins | sample ASW17metaG_FD_204514 | JGI IMG/M metagenome (GOLD analysis project Ga0315339, IMG submission 204514) | Ammonia-oxidizing marine archaeal communities from Pacific Ocean, United States - ASW #17 | ecosystem: Environmental > Aquatic > Marine > Oceanic | place: USA: California | collected 2016-12-05 | reverse complement strand
ATGCTGTTCTGGTCGCCGGCCTGCTTTTGTGTTTGTTTCGGGTCAACCAGAATTTGTTAAGTCTGGCTTCGAAAAAAGAAGGAAATTCAAAGTGTCCGCCGAGATGATGAAGCGTCGATTGAACGCCATCGATATTAGAGGCCGCAAGGGTGGCCAGCCGGTTGTTTCCCTGACCTCCTATCACGCCCACACCGCGGCGATTATAGATCGGTTCGTCGACTTTATCCTGGTCGGCGATTCGCTTGGCATGGTCATGCATGGCTTCGAGAGCACATTGCCGGTAACTCTTGAGATGATGATATTGCAGGGACAGGCGGTCATGCGCGGCTCGCGCCATGCGCTGGTCGTCGTCGATTTGCCCTTTGCCAGCTATGAGGAAAGTCCGGCGGCAGCCTTTCGTTCGGCGGCAAGGGTTATGAAGGAGACGGGCTGTGGGGCGGTGAAGCTGGAAGGCGGCCGCCATATGGCCGAGACCATCCGCTTCCTGGTCGATCGCGGCATTCCGGTGATGGGACACGTCGGCTTGACGCCGCAATCATTCAACACACTTGGTGGCTTCAAGGTTCAGGGGCGTGATACGGACAGTGCGGCTGCAGTCACCGCCGACGCCGTGGCAGTGGCCGAATCTGGTGCTTTTGCGATTGTCATTGAAGGTGTGGTCGAGCCGCTCGCCCGCGAGATCACCAAGATCGTCACGGTTCCCACCATCGGCATCGGTGCGTCGGCGGACTGCGACGGCCAGATTCTCGTGCTTGAGGACATGCTCGGTCTCAGTCCTCGTGTACCGAAATTCGTCCGGCGCTTTGGCAGTCTTGCCGGGCACATAGAGGAGGCGGTCGGCGCCTATGCCGACGAAGTCCGCAAACGGACGTTTCCGGCGGGCGATAACGTCTATAAGCCGAAATGATGAGTACGATCTTTCACGGCCGCACATTTGCAAGCGCCGAAAGCGGTCTATATATGAGGCCGCGCCGGACGTGCCCTGATGGCTCGTTTTCGGCCCGTGCATTCAGCGCGAGGCAGCATGTCTGACATTTTCCGCGAGGTCGATAGCGACCTTCGCAACGAACACTACAATCGGCTCTGGCAACGATTTGGCAAATATGTCATCGCCGTCGCGGTTCTTTTCGTGGCACTGGTTGGCGGATGGCAGCTGTTGGAGTACCGGCAGGAGCTTTCTGCCCAGGCGACCGGCAATCGCTTCGTTGCCGCCCTGGAACTGGCCGACGGGGGCAATCATCTAGCCGCCGCCGAGGCTCTCAAGGCGGTTGCGCGGGACGGTAGCGGCCAATATCCGATGCTTGCGATTTTCCGAGCCGCGTCCGAAAAGGCGGCTGGAGGCGACAAGCAAGGCGCGGTGGCCGAGTATGATGTTATTGCTGAGCAGAGCAGCACGCCAGATCTGCTTCGCGACGTTGCCCGCCTTCGCGCCGCTCTCATTCTCGCAGACACCGGGAGCCTTGCTGAGCTTGAGGATCGCATAGGCCACCTTGCCTCAACGGGCGAACCATGGCGCCACAGCGCTCGCGAGATTCTCGGACTTGCCGCCTGGCGGATTGGCGACATTGAGACGGCTCGGGACTACTTTCAGGAGATTTCCGACGACCAGGAGAGGTCGGCCGATCTCGATGCGCGGGCGCGATTGATGTTGGCGTTAATCCGGTCGCGGGTTGGTGAGGCGCCTCCTGTTTTTGAGCCTGAAGGCGAAGGCGAAGGCGAAGGCTAGAAGCAGCGCGTTCAGCCCGGCCGTTCGCGACGGCCGTCCCCGGAGAAATTACTCATGTCAACGTCGGCGAAGCGCCGATTATTTCGCATTGCAATCGTCGGCCGCCCGAATGTCGGCAAGTCAACTCTGTTCAATCGCCTGGTCGGACAGCGTTTGGCGCTGGTCGACAATCAACCCGGCGTTACCCGCGACCGGCGTGAGGGAGATGCCCGGATCGGCGCCTTTCGCTTCACGGCGATCGACACAGCCGGCCTGGATGAGACCGGGCCGGAGACGCTTGCCGGTCGCATGCGTGCGCAATCGGAGACGGCAATTGCTGAAGCCGATCTTTCCCTCTTCCTCATCGATTCACGTGCTGGCGTCACACCGCTCGATTCGCACTTTGCCGCCCTGTTGCGAAAAGGCGGTAAGCCTGTGATTCTGGTTGCCAACAAGGTCGAAGGCCGGGCGGCAAGAACCGGAATCCTGGATGCCTATTCACTCGGTCTTGGCGAACCGTTGGCATTATCGGCCGAGCATGGCGACGGCCTTGGTGAATTACATGATGCGATCGTTGAGCATCTGAGCCCCGATGAATTGCAAGCCGCCGAGAGTGACGATTCGATCGAACGGCCAATTCGCATCGCCATCGTCGGTCGTCCCAATGCCGGAAAGTCGACGCTTATCAATAGTATGATTGGCGACGAACGGCTCCTCACCGGTCCGGAAGCCGGTATCACCCGCGACTCGATCGCCGTCGATTGGACTTGGCGCGACCGCGAATTCCGTTTGTTTGATACGGCCGGGCTTCGTCGCAAGGCGCGTGTTGAAGCCAAGCTTGAGAAGCTGTCGGTGGGCGATGCGCTGCGCGCCATACGGTTCGCGGAGATCGTGATCCTGGTGCTTGATGCGCTATCGCCTTTCGAAAAGCAGGACCTCCAGATCGCTGATCTGATCGAGAATGAAGGCCGCGCGATCGTGGTCGCGCTCGATAAATGGGACCTTGTCGACGATCGTCAGCGAAGCTTCGCGGCGCTTAGAGAACAGGCCGAACGTCTACTTCCGCAAATCCGCGGCGTCGCGATGGTTCCAGTTTCCGGGCTGACCGGGGAGGGGATCGATCGCCTCATGGAGCAAGCACTGGGTGCCCACAAAATATGGAATCGACGGACATCGACTTCCAAGCTCAACCGTTGGATCGCACATATTATCGAGCGTCATCCGCCGCCGGCCGTCGCCGGTCGCCGGATCAAGGTTCGCTACCTGACCCAGTCGAAAACGCGCCCGCCGAGCTTTGTAGCGTTTTGTTCGCGTCCCGAAGCCCTGCCGACTGCTTGGCGCCGCTATCTCGTCAACGCGCTGCGTGAAGATTTCGACTTACCCGGCACGCCAATTCGCCTGATGGTAAGGAAGGGTGACAACCCTTTCGAGGGCAGAAAACGAAAGAAAAAGACGGATTAATCTATCCGCCGATCAGGGGCTTGGATTGGCGCGTTGGGAAGTCGAAAACGGTTCCGGTTTCCTCGAAATCCGGCGACAGCATCCTGACGATGTCTGGGACCAGCGCCTCCGGTAGTGGCAAGGTTTGCGGGTCCTCGCCGGGCATCGCCTGGGCGCGCATGCGTGTCCGTGTTGCGCCCGGATAAAAGAGATTGACCCGCAATCCCGTTTGCAGGACTTCCCCTGCCCAAGTTGCAGTCATCGCTTCGAGCGCAGCTTTGGATATTGAATAGGGCCCCCAATACGGGCGGCGACTCTGTGCAGCAGCCGAACCCATAAACAAAGCCCGGCCGGCCTGTGATGCTCTAAGCAGCGGATCGAGAGAACGAATCAGCCGCCAATTGGCAGTAACGTTGACCGCCATCACTTCGTCCCAGACCTTCTGGTCGAGATGGGCGAGGGGGGTAATCAGTCCGAGGACACCGGCATTGGCGAACAGAATATCAAGGCGGCCCCAACGTTCGTAGAGTGCAGCGCCTAACCGGTCGATGCCGGGCGAATCCGTCAGGTCGAGGGGCACGAGTGTTGCCGCGCCGCCTTTCGCCTTGATCTCGTCATCCAGTTCCTCAAGCCCGCCGCTCGTGCGGCCGACGGCGACGACATGGATCGCGGCTTCCGCAAGCGCCAAAGCTGCGGCTCGACCGATACCGCGCGTGGCACCGGTAACAAGCGCGACGCGCCCCGATTGATCGACCAAGCTCAGCTCGCCTCGGCAAGCAGCGATAACTGGCGAACCCCGTCATCGCGGCCTTGGCGGTCGGTTAGCCTGGTCGGATATTCGCCGGTGAAGCACGCGTCGCAGAATTGTGGAGCGGCGTTATCGCGTGCAGCCCTGCCGACCGCACGGTAAAGGCCGTCGATCGACAAATATTCGATGCTATCCACCTTAAAATAATCAATCATCTCCTTGACGGACATGCGTGAGGCGAGAAGCTTCGACTTTTCCGGCGTATCGACACCGTAGAAGCATGAGTCGGCGGTCGGCGGACTGGCAATCCGCATGTGGATTTCCGTCGCTCCGGCCTCGCGCATCATTTGGACAATTTTCAGCGACGTCGTACCGCGCACCACCGAATCGTCGACAAGGACAATGCGCTTGCCCGCGACGACCTTACGATTGGCATTGTGCTTAAGACGCACACCCATGTGACGGATTGCGTCGGTCGGCTCAATGAATGTGCGCCCGACATAGTGATTGCGCGTAATGCCGAGGTCGAATGGCAGGCCTGACGCTTCGGCGAAGCCGATTGCAGCCGGCGTCCCGGAATCGGGGACCGGCACGACCAAATCAGCCGCAGCCGGAGATTCTCGTGCCAGTTCGGCGCCAATCTTTTTTCTGACTTCGTAGACGCCGTGCCCGCCGACCGTCGAATCCGGCCGTGCGAAATAGACATACTCGAAGATGCAGAAACGTGACCGCGCTTGCGGGAAGGGACGGCGGCTCTCAATTCCCTCGGACGTCACCACGACCATTTCACCAGGCTCAACATCACGAACATGCCGGGCACCAATTATGTCGAGGGCGCAAGTCTCCGATGCCAAGACCACCGTTCCGTCAAGGTCGCCAAGAACGAGCGGCCTGACGCCAAGCGGATCGCGGCAACCGATCATCTTCTTCTCCGAGAGGCAAACAAGAGAGTAAGCGCCCTCGACTTGGCCGAGAGCGTCGACGACCCGCTCGACCAGCGGGCCACGGTCGCTGGTAGCAATCAGATGCAGGATTATCTCTGTGTCGCTGGTCGACTGAAAGATCGAGCCGCGCCGTTGCAACATGCTCTGAAGCGTCAATGCGTTGGTCAGATTGCCGTTGTGAGCAACCGCAAAGCCACCGCCGGCGAACTCGGCGAACAGCGGTTGGATATTGTGAGCTGATGAGTTGCCATGCGTTGAATAGCGATTGTGACCGATCGCACGGTCGCCGGCCAAGCGGTCGATCATATCGCGCCCGGTGAAATTGTCGCCGACCAGTCCTGCATGCCTTTCGGCGTGAAAGACGCTTCCATCGTAGGTGACGATGCCGGCGGCTTCCTGGCCGCGATGCTGCAGCGCATGCAGGCCGAGCACGGTCAGCGCCGCCGCATCTTGATGCTCGAATACACCGAAAACGCCGCATTCCTCGTGAAACCTGTCGTCGGACGGATCGAATGGCGGCGTTGTCAAATCCTCCATTGTCAGCCCCCGGTCGCGGCGATACCGGCCTTCATTGGCGCGCCGCCCCGGAGGTCTCGATCAGGTGATCGAGAGCCTGGCGGGTACCGGAACCGTAATCGACATTTGCTGTGGCGGCATGATCTCCGGTGTTGGAGGCAGGCGCGCTACTCGAATCTGAATCGTCGCTCGGGTTAAAAAATTTCTGAACCGTTGCTTCATGGTCCTCCGGCAACGCCGTGATCAGCCGCTGGCCAAAACTCTCCAGATACGGTTTGGAACCGGCTTGGGCCACCCAATTGGGTGGTGGCTGCACCGCCCAATCGAAGAACAGGAAAGCGACGACCAGAAGGAGCGCGCCGCGCGCCGCGCCAAAGAGGAAACCAAACATTCTGTCGAGCGCGCCAATCCGGCTATCGATAACGTAGTCGGCAATATACATAGCTAAATAGCTCGCGATGATCAGCGCGATGAAGAAGACAATGGCGACGGCAATAATCGTCGCGACAACAGCGGTCCAGAAATAAGGCGCTACCAGCGGCACAACGGGCTCAACCATCGGCACGAGGGGCCCATGGAAATAAAACGCTGCCGCTGCAGCTGCAGCCCAAGAGGCAATCGAGAGTACCTCGCGCACAAATCCGCGGACCATGGCCAAAATTGCCGAGATCAATACGACAAAGATGACGATTGCATCCAGGATTGTAACCGGCATGTTCTCACCCATTCTGCGATGGCCCACCCGGTGCGACCAAATTATCGGGAGTGCCTAGCACGATTCTTTAATACTCGTCGCTGTGTCGAAGCGCCAATTTACCGCCCTTCGTTGGGCTCGTGTTAATAATATCCTATTTCGCCGCCCTGTCACTTTACTTGGAAACTGTAATATCGACTACAAGCTCGCCGAGCAGACTGTAGCCATTCGCGGCGGGAAAACTTGTTGCATCGTTTTCCACCGATGCCAGCGGCAAGGATGCGCGTGTAAAGCCCAATTTTTGCGCCTCTTTTAGCCGCGTTGCCACTTGAGAAACCGGGCGGATCGCACCCGATAGGCTGACTTCGCCGAAATAGACGGAATTGGCCGGCAGGGCAACGCCCAGGCGCGAGGAGACGAGAGCCGCGGCGACCGCAAGATCGGCGGCCGGCTCGGTGATCCTGAGGCCGCCGGCGATATTGAGATAGACGTCGTACTGGGCGAGGCGAATGCCGCAATGGGTCTCAAGCACCGCGATAACCATGGCCAGTCGACCTGAATCCCAGCCGATCACCGCGCGACGCGGCGTGCCCAGCGCGGAGGGGGCAACCAGCGCCTGAATCTCGACAAGGAGCGGGCGGGTTCCCTCCATGCCCGCAAATACCGCGGCGCCGGGAGTGGCGGTGTTGCGCTCGCCAAGGAAAAGTGCCGACGGGTTGGACACTTCGCCGAGCCCGGCCCCGGTCATCTCGAATACGCCGATTTCGTCGGTCGGACCGAAACGATTCTTGACAGCGCGCAGGATGCGGAAGTGGTGGCCGCCTTCTGCCTCGAAATAGAGCACCGCGTCGACCATGTGTTCGACAACGCGTGGCCCAGCGATCTGACCGTCCTTGGTGACGTGGCCGACGAACACGACGGTGGCGCCGGACTGCTTGGCATAGCGGATGAGCGCCTGCGCGGAACTGCGCACTTGGGTTACAGTGCCAGGGGCAGAGGCGGCAAGGTCGGTCCACAGCGTCTGGATCGAGTCTATGACGACGAGGCTTGGCGGTTTGCTTTCCGCCAGCGTGGCCAGAATATCCTCGACGCTGGTCTCTATTGCGAGCCTGACCGCGCTGTCGGCGAGTCCAAGCCGCTCGGCGCGGAGCCTGATCTGCGCGATCGCCTCCTCACCCGACACGTAGACGACGGAATCGCCTCGGCGAGCGAGCGCCGCGGCAACCTGAAGGAGCAGGGTTGATTTGCCGATTCCCGGATCGCCGCCGACGAGAAGCGCCGAACCGACAACGAACCCGCCACCGGTGACCCGGTCAAACTCGGCAATTCCGGTTTCGATCCTCGGTACGTCGGCGCTTTCGCCGGCAAGCAGGGACAATGGAACGACGCGACCCCTGGGTGGGTTACGCGACCCCGGTCCGGTTGCAACTCCACCGGTCGTCGCAGCTTCCTCGACCAGCGTGTTCCACTCACCGCAATCGTCGCAGCGCCCCTGCCAGCGCGTTGCGATGGCGCCGCAATTTTGGCAGTTGAATTGGGCTTTAGTGCGGGCCATTTCTAGTTCGCCGTAACTCGGTTGATAGGACAGAAGTGTCGAAATTCGGCAGCGGTCTCATGGCATGAAGGTCGCGAAATTGGAAGCTATAGACAACGCTTGTCGGTTCACGATGCATGAGCTGATGGGATAATCAGCAATACAACCTAATGCCGAATTCTTGCGTCATCCGCCGGTCATTCCGTGTCTAGGCGATATTTCAGAAATTGGGCGCCGTCGTATTCGATTTCTTCGACGAACCAAGCCCCAAGCCTCGAAAGTCCGCCTAGATATTTGCGAGAAAGCGGCAAGAGGAAAGTCACATGGGGGATTCTTTCGTCGGTTACGGCAAACTTAATTGCTTTCTTGGCGATGCGCGCACCAAGCCCGAATGAATCGGACGTCAGCACCAATCCGAAATCCCACTCGTCACCCTCTCTTTGAAATCCACCCCATCCGACATATTCGTCGCTCCAGAGGATTGCCCAATGACCAAGTCCATCGCGGCGCCAACACGCCTCCTTGGCTGCAACAAATTCGGCAACGATGTGATGGTCCCATTTAGTCGTGAGGAGGGGCATGTGTTTTGTGACGCGAGGGTCAGACATATGCACAAGGATCTCATCGGGCGAAATGTCTGACAATCGTGCGAAGGTGATATTGCATCGCCCAAATTCGTCCAAGCGAGCGACTCCGTATTCTCGAAAAGGGCTCGAATTCAGGGGCCGATATAGCGTCGCGAATAGCGGCTGCCAAGCCCGGTCAGAAGCTCGTAGCCAATTGTGCCAGCATGGTAGGCGACCTCGTCTAGTGGCACATTTGGTCCGATTAGCTCGACCCAGTCGCCGCGCACGACACCGCTGAGGCCGGTGACGTCGATGGCAATCAGGTCCATTGATACGCGCCCGACGAGTGGCACATGGTGCCCGTGCAGGAAAGCCCGGGCGCCGGCTTGCTCGTCGGACGAGCCGGCGCGGCGATGGTATCCATCGGCGTAGCCGACCGCGACGATTGCAATTCGAGAATCTTGCGCAACCGTCTCTGCGGCACCGTAACCGACCGGTTCACCACTTTTGATATCGCGGATCTGGAGAACACGTGCCTCAAGAGTAACAACCGGCTGCAGCGGGCTTGTACCGCCAACAAACCCACCGCCGTAAAGGGCGATGCCGGGGCGGACCAGGTCGAAGTGATAGTCGTGGCCAAGCATAATTCCGGCGGAATTGGCGAGCGAGGCCGGTATACCGGGCAGGAGCACACAAACGGCGCGGAAGGCGGCGAGCTGCTTGCGGTTGAGATTGTGCTCCGGCGTATCGGCGCAGGCAATGTGGCTCATGATCAGGTCGGGAGAAATTGCGGCCAGGAGATCTGGCTCCTGGGATAGTTTGCGGGCCTGTCCCGGCGTAAGGCCAAGCCGGTGCATGCCGGTGTCGACATGAACGGCCGAACCAATATTGACGCCATTTCTGCGAAGTTCAGCCCATTCCTCAATCTCGGACCATGTGCTCAGAACCGGACGAAGTTTGGTGCTCACATAAACCGCCGCGCATTCAGGCATGAGACCGTTCAGCACGTAAATCGTTGCATCTCGTACGGCCGCGCGCAGCCGGATTCCCTCCTCGGGCAGGGCGACAAAAAATGTTTGGCAGCCAGCCTCGGCAAGCGCCCGCGCCGCGGCCTCGAGGCCGACACCATAGGCATCGCCCTTGACCACCGCTGCCGTCGCCGCGCTCCCGGCGCGTTGCGCGAGCATGCGCCAGTTGCTGACCAATGCTCCAAGATCGACAGTCACCCGGCCACCGGCAAGGCTCGGATCTGTCATCGCTGGCGGCAGGTCGGGCTGCATGCCGACACCCATTGCTAAGTTTCCGACGCCACGGCTTTCGCGAAGTGGTCGATGAGTTTCGGCCAACCGCTCTTCGAGGCCATGTTGGCACGGTATTTTTGCCAGCCGGGGCCGTGGCGCGGAAAATCCCGATGGACCACCAAGACATTCGTGGTCTCCGGCGTGGTGGCGACGAAACGTATATCGACGCGGCTGGCGAGTGCGATATTGTCGATCGGGGATCGTTCCGCACTGAGCTGCCAGGCAAAAACGATATGCTCCGGCCGGGCGACGGTCAGGACGGTTCCCCAAATGGCCATGGCACCATCCTTGCCGCGCTCGAAGCACTGACCGTCATACTTTGCGTCGATCCCTATTTCCTCGAGATTTTCCCGGGATAGGGTGTATTCGCGCGGCCACCAGCTCCCAAGCTCGTCGACGAATACCGCGAAGGCGCGCTCGATCGGCACATCGACAGACTGCTCGACGATGAGCAATTCCGCTGGTCCGGAGGCCGGTTTGGGCTCTTTTTTTCCACCGAACCAAGATTTGAACATGGGGGTCGTCCTTCGAGCGAGAGACCTATTACCGTAAAGGAAATGGCATTCTAACCGTAAGGCTCAGGCATTGTGGCCTCTTTGGCGAGATTTGAAAACCGCGTCAGGCTATCCTCGAATTGCAGCTGTATCGTGCCCGTCGGTCCATGCCGCTGCTTGCCGATTATCACGTCGGCAAGCCCGTGGGCGGCATCGCTTTCGGCCTGCCATTTGAAGAATTCTTCGGTGTTCTCCTTCGGCATTCGGTTCTTCAGATAATACTCTTCACGATAGACAAACATGACCACGTCGGCGTCCTGCTCGATCGATCCTGATTCGCGTAGATCGGAAAGCTGCGGTCGCTTGTCATCGCGGCTTTCGACCTGACGGGAGAGCTGCGAAAGAGCCAGGATCGGGACGTTAAGTTCCTTTGACAATGCCTTGAGATGATTCGTAATTTCAGTAACTTCCTGGACACGATTATCGGAGCCGCGGCGGCTTGAGCCCTGCAAAAGCTGGATGTAATCAACGATCACGAGATCGAGGCCACGCTGGCGCTTGAGCCGGCGCGCCCGCGCCGCTAACTGCGCCACCGCAAGGCCGCCGCTCTGGTCGACATAAAGTGGCACCTGCTGCATCTCGCGCGATGCCGCGACGATCTGGGCGAACTGGTCCTCGGTAATCTTGCCGCGACGAATATCGGCTGAGGGAACCTCCGACTGCTCGGCTATGATGCGTGTCGCGAGCTGCTCGGACGACATTTCGAGGGAAAAGAATCCAACAATCCCGCCGTCGACTGTCTTCATCGAGCCATCGGGCTGGACCTCACCACGCCATGCGCGGGCGACATTGAAGGCGATATTGGTCGCCAGCGCCGTTTTGCCCATGCCGGGGCGACCCGCCAGGATTATAAGGTCTGAGGCCTGCATGCCACCTAGTAGACGGTCGAGGTCGCTGAGGCCGGTCGCCAGGCCGGACAGATGCCCGTCTCGCTTGTATGCGGCGCTGGCCATATCGATCGCCGACAGGAGTGCGGTCTCGAAGGCGTTGAAGCCACCGTCATAATGTCCATGCTCGGCGAGATCGAAGAGTCGTTTTTCGGAATCCTCAATTTGTACCGAAGGCGTCATATCGACCGGTGCGTCGTAAGCGACATTGACCATGTCCTCGCCGATCACGATCAATGCGCGGCGAAGTGCTAAATCGTGGATGGTGCGGCCATAGTCCTCGGCATTGATGATCGTCGTCGCTTCGGCGGCGAGTCGGGCGAGGTATTGCGCCAGATTGATGTCGCCGATCGCAAGATCAGCAGGCAGAAATGTCTTGATTGTAACCGGGGTCGCAACCTTGTTTGCGCGTACCAGTTGGGCTGCCACCTCGAATATACGCCGGTGGACCGGTTCGAAAAAATGGACCGGCTCAAGGAAGTCGGAAACGCGGTAGAACGCCTCGTTGTTAACGAGGATGGCGCCGAGCAACGCTTGCTCTGCTTCAATATTATGGGGCGCGCTGCGAAAGCCTTCGCCGCTTTCAACCAGCGCCCGCGCCGCGACAGCCATTCCAGAGTTCTCCCCAAATCATTTTCCGCCGGGCGGGATTGCGACCACGCTGAGTGCGGGATCTACATCGCAACTATACAAATGGAAGACGCGGTAACGACGCCGAACCGGTCGCGCGCAGAATCAAAAATGTTTCGATTCCCATCTGCCAACTGTTTACCACTCATCGTCACCTTGAAAAGTGGCATGACAACCAAAGCGCCGCTTCTTGCGGCGAAATCCCGTATTTCACAGCCGCACGACAGGAGAGAAGTTTGGCTCTTGCAGCTCCCTTGTCTGTGGCGTAGCGCGAATCAATTCGGCGACGATTCGCCCGCTCGGCGCTTGCATTATCACCCGTGGTGACAGCCGCGAACGATATTGCGGCAATGACGGCATTGCTTCCATCGTCCGTGGACTGTGTTTTCGCGACGCTTGAGGTGCGCTATTCGCGCCGTGCGAATCGTACCTGGCCAGCAATCATCGGAAGCCAGTGAAACTGTTCCGTATTATGAAAAAAGGCTCTAGGTTGCGGCGCCTACAAGGAGACCCCTGCTTTTGCCCGTGGCCATGACGACAATCGAGGCAATCCGCCCGACTCTTGCCGATCGCGTCAGTGTCGCGTTCGACTGGCTGGCGGCGACACCGCTTCGCGCCGTTGCCGCGCTTCTTCTTGTCTCACTGGTTTGCTTCCTGCCAGGGCAGACGACAATTCCGGCTATTGACCGTGACGAGGCGCGCTACGTCCAGGCAACCACGCAGATGCTCGAGACGGGCGACTACGTCGATATCCGCTTGCACGAGGCGCCGCGCCACTATCAGCCTGTCGGGATTTACTGGTTGCAGGCACTATCGGTATCGATGGTCGGTGGCGATGTACCGGCACCCGTATGGGTTTATCGGCTGCCTTCGATAATCGGCGCTGGTCTTATCGTTCTTATCGCCTATTGGGCAGGGTTTTCATTCGGCGATCGGCGCGTTGCCCTGGTCGTTGGTCTTATGCTGGCGGCGTCGCTGCTTCTCAATGTCGAAGCACGTTTGGCAAAGACCGACGCTGTCCTCAACGCCAGTATTCTTGCATGTCAGGCCGTCCTGCTACGGTTGTATCTCATCGAGAAAGGAACGCCGACGCCTCTTGCCTGGGCAATCGTATTCTGGGTGGCGGTCGGTGTTGGCGTTCTGGTAAAGGGACCGATCCTACCGCTTATTGTCGGTATGACGGCTATCGCGGCGGCACTTCTGGCACGCGATGTTCGTTGGCTTAAGGGGCTTCGTCCTCTGAGTGGGTTGCCGATAGCCACCGTGATTGCTCTTCCCTGGTATGTTGCCATCTGGTTTGCCACCGACGGTGCATTTTTTACCAAGGCGATTGGCTACAGTGTCACCGAAAAGATCACCACGGCGATGCAGTCGCACGGTGCGCCGCCGGGTTCGTATCTTATTGCCTTTGTCGTGACGTCGTGGCCGATCGCGGCAGTGGCCGTCGCCGCACTACCATCATTGTGGCGCGATCGGCGATCTAGAACCACCCGCTTTGTCGCCGCATGGGTGCTGCCGGCGTGGATCGTGTACGAACTGATCGCAACTAAGTTGCCTCATTACGTTCTACCTCTCTACCCGGCAATTGCGCTTGCCGCGGCTGCGGTTCTGGTCGGCGGGCGCATTGATGCCGAGCGCTGGTGGGTGCGGCTTATGTTCGCGCTGGCCGCACTTGGCCCGGTAATCGTTGTCGCCGCCGCAATTGGCGTCCTCGTGTATCTTGAGGGTTCACTACCCATAGCCGCCATTTTACTTGCCGCCGGCGTGGCCGGCTTCGCATTTCTGGCGTTGCATCTTATCCACAACCGGGCGCTACTTCCCGGCTGGCTGGTTGTGGCCGCAATCATCGCGCCGATGACATATATTTCGGTTTTCGGGTTTATCGCGCCGCGCTTGGAGACACTGTGGCTTTCGCCCCGACTAGCGGCGGCAAGCGCCGAAATTACCGGCTGTCCGGATCCCCAGGTCATGTCGGTCGGGAATCGCGAAGCGAGCCTCATTTTCGCTGTCGGGACCGATATCCAGTTTGGCAACGGCAAGGATGCGGCGGCTTTTCTTGCCGCGGGACGTTGCCGCGCCGTGATCATTGAGCATAAGACGGAGAGGGCGTTCACCGACCAGCTTGCCGAGATGGCAATTTCGACCAAGCCTGTCTTGAGGGTCAAGGGACTCAATATCGCCAATGGGCGGAGCCTTGAATTTGGGGTTTACGGGCGCTCCCAATAACAGAAGAATGGTCGGCAATGGCGCCGCCATCTTCGATCGTTACGGCGCCCGTCCGGCGAACTCGCCATAGTTTATGCAGGATATTTGGTCCATGAGTGCCGTCCCGTCCGAGCTCCAGATCAGCATTGTAATTCCGGCCAAGAACGAGGCCGAGAATCTGCCTGAACTGGTCGCTGAGATTCACGCCGCTTTGGCCGGGCGGACATACGAGGTCGTGATTATCGACGACGGCTCGACCGATGCCACGCCGCAATTACTTGCCGACATGTCGCGATCGGATCCCCAAATCGTCTATTTCCGTCATCCTTCGTCGCTTGGCCGCAGTGCCGCCGTTTATACCGCAACCCGGCTGGCGCGCGCCGGACGAATTGTGACGCTCGACGGCGACGGTCAGAATGATCCTTCCTATATCCCCGCGCTTGCCGATCGGCTCGACGATGCGTCGATCGGCTTGGTCGCGGGCCAGAGGCTTGGCCGAAAGGACACCACGGCAAAGCGGGCGGCGTCGCGGGTCGCCAATGCCATCCGTCGGTTTCTGCTCGGTGACGGGATACGGGATACGGCTTGCGGCTTTAAGGCCTATCGGCGCGATGCGTACCTCGAATTACCTTATTTCGAGACAATGCACCGCTTCCTGCCGGCGCTTTTTCTTGCCGATGGATGGCAGATCGATCAAGTTGACGTCATTGACCGTCCGCGTCAGCACGGAACGTCACACTACGGAAATCTCGACCGCCTGCTGGTCGGCATTCCCGACCTGTTTGGGGTCGCGTGGCTGGTACGGCGGCGTCGCCGTAGCTCAATGAATTTGCTTCGTGAAAAGCGTGACGATGGGTAGAGGCGTGGGCGGGCCTATTTGCCGGCAACGTGCAATTGTGTTCGCGATTTGCCGCGCAAGCCGGTGCTGCGGAGTGCAGCCTCCGCTTGATTTATGTAGTTGCGTGTCAAGGGTACGGCCTCTTGGTGGCGAGCAATCTGGAATTGGAAATTCATTAGATTCAGATAGCGGAAACTGGCCTCTGTGACAGCAAGGTAGAATTCCCACATTCTGCAAAAGCGCTCGTCTTTGAGAGCTGCTGCTTGTTCACGGTTGGCGAGGAAGCGCTCGCGCCAGGCGCGTAACGTCTTGGCATAATGAAGCCGCAGGATCTCAATATCGAGGGTCTTCAAATTCGCCCGTTCGATCTCCGGTAAGACTTCCGACATGGCGGGAACGTAGCAGCCCGGAAAAATATACTTCTTTATCCAGGGATTGGTCTCCCCCGGCTGTTCGAAGTGTCCAATCGAGTGGAGGAGCATGACACCATCAGAGTTGAGGAGATCGCGGCAAACCTCAAAGAACTTGCGGTAACCGCTGATGCCGACATGCTCGAACATGCCAACGGATACGATCCGGTCGAAGGGACCTTGGATCTTGCGATAGTCTTCCAGTAGGTAGCGAACACGAGAAGCCAGCCCACGCTCTTCAGCGCGGCGATTCGAAACCCTAAACTGCTCTTCAGATAAAGTAATTCCGGTCACGTCGACGTCGAAGTGTTCGGCTATGTATATGCCAAGGCCGCCCCAGCCGGAGCCGATATCAAGGACCCTTTGTCCAGGTTCAAGCGCCAATTTTGCTGCAAGGTGGCGTTTCTTGGCGAGTTGCGCTTCCTCGAGGCTGGTGCCGTCATTCTCGAAGTAAGCACAGGAATACTGCATGTCCTCGTCGAGGAAGAGCGAAAAAAGCCGACCGTCAAGATCGTAATGGTGGGCGACATTGTGGCGGGCGCGGAGCGGTGTGTTGATCAGGCGCACGCGCCGCGTGATGTTGCGGACAATCTCGAATGCCGCCGCCGCCATTGTGGGGCGATTGGTGGAAATATTGCCAAAGAGAAGATCGAGAAGGTCGTATATCGAACCGGCCTCAACGATCAACTCGCCATTGGTGATGGTCTCACCAAGCTTTAATTGCGGATAAAGCAGCAGCCCACGTTCAGCCTTGGCCGTAGTGATCCGAATTCGAACGGGCTGCCCGCTGCCGTCACCGAATATGTGCCGATTACCATCGGGATCAACGATTTCCAGCCGGCCGAACTGAATCGTCCTGTTGAGAAAGCGCTTTAAAACCGTATTCATCGCGCACGCGTGAGCCCGCTAAGCCCAACCCTGCTACTTGCACGTGTCCGGCCGCTCTCCGCCGAACGCCTGCCAGCAAGGTTAAACCGGAATCCGGCGCGAATTCAAGCGGTTCTGAAGCGATCGCGATTTTCCTGGAATGCCCCCAAGGGCAGGGGCGCTATTCTTCGGCAGGCTTGGGCTCGTCGTCCCCCGCATCTCCGTCTATCTCTTCCGCCGCCGTCTCATCCTGCGGCCCCTCGTCCGTCTCCGTCTCTTCCGCCGCGCCTTCGGCCTCGTCAAAATCCTCGGTCTCGTCAATGACGCCGCTCGTCAAATCCTCGCCGCGGGCTTGACGGACCGCCTCATCTTCGCTTCGCGCGACATTGACCGCCACCGATGTCTCGACTTCCGCGTGAAGGGAAATCACAACGTTATGCATGCCAATTTTCTTAATTGGCTGATTGAGTTCGATCTGGCCCCGTCCGACCTTAAATCCTGCCACCTCCATTATCTCCGCCAGATCGCGGGTCGACACCGAGCCATAAAGCTGCCCATTCTCGCCGGCTTGGCGGACGATAATGAATGTCTGGCCGTTGAGTTTGACGGCGACCGACTCAGCTTCGCCACGTCGTTCGAGATTGCGCGCCTCGAGCTGAGTCTTATCCGCATCGAAACGTTTGAGATTGGCCGCAGTTGATCTCAGAGCCTTGCCCTGAGGAAGGAGAAAATTTCGGGCGTAGCCGTTGCGAACGCGAACGACATCACCCATCTGGCCAAGCCTGGCGATCCGTTCAAGCAGGATTATTTCCATGTTAATTCTCCATTCGATTAGCTGAATTGCGATCAAGTTGAAGGGGGCGCGCCACCGAAGCGCCTTGCCCGGAAATGCAGAAAGGTTTCGCCGAGACCAAGCAAGATCAGGACCAGGATCGGAACGCCTAAAACAAAAGAAAGAAGATAGGTAAGTGTGAGCAGCGCTGTGCGCGCGCTGTTGCCGATTGTCAGGGCGTGGAGAACGGCGAGGCCGATGAGCGCCATCATACAGCCAAATGCGCCGACGATGAGCGCTGCGATACCGCCGACCGGAAACGGCAAGAAACTTGCGACTAGCGCTATTACAAAGGTGGCCGCAGCGCCCACTGGCAATGAGGTGGTCCACAACCGCTCGCGTGGCCGTGCCAAATGGCCGGACGCATGGGTGATGATACCGGCGAGCCACAGATTGAGAACGGCAATGATCAATGCTAACGCGGCGAGAAGATAGGGCATCAATGCTAGGTTGACGTCGACCAGGAATTCAATTTCTTCTCGGCTCGGCTGGTTTTCGAGGTTCGGGTTACTGGCAAACCATTCCGATAGCGGCTCGACAAGCCCGCTCGCCATCGTGTCGGGGTTGAAGCCGACCAGAAAGCCGATGGCTGTCAGACCAATTGCGACGGCCGCCGCCGCATGGACGAGAATCCGGCCGAGCGGGAACCATTCCAATTTCTCGCCGTCGTTCCGCGAGAGGCCGGCAAGTCTCGACAGCCAAATCATTGGGAAGGCAATAAGGAGAAGAAACTCCGTCGCGCTCAGCGGTGTCAAAAGGATGGATATTGCCGCCGCGCCGACTATTGCCGCGACGCCACCGGCGATCGGCGTCCAGCCGAGGCCGGCAACCGCGATCGGCAAGCCAGTCATGATAAAAAGAGGCAGGGCAAGTACTGTCCCGCTGATCAGAGACCCAAACAGCAATGCTGCGGCCAATCCGGCCCCGATGCCGATGAGGATGATCTTATACAATGTCTTTCGCTGTCCCGCCGGTTGAGCGGTTAGGAGTAGGTCCGCGGTTTGTCCCGGCCTACCCCAACCCTGACTGTTCCGGCCGTTCCGCCGGAAATGGTCACGCTATAGGAGCAACCTCAATTGATAACGTAGGGCAAGAGCCCAAGAAAGCGGGCACGCTTGATCGCCCGCGCCAACTCCCGCTGCTTCTTGGCCGACACGGCCGTAATCCGCGAAGGCACGATCTTGCCACGTTCCGAAATGTAACGCTGAAGGAGGCGCGTATCCTTATAGTCGATGACCGGGGCATTGGCGCCGGTGAACGGACAGGTCTTGCGCCGGCGGAAAAAAGGCCGACGGGCTGGCGCCGCGCTGATATCAAGCATCACTCGTCTCCTTCGGCATTACTGGTTTTTACGTCGGTCTCGGCCTGCGGTTCTGGTGCTTCGCTAGGCGACGACGCGGCTTCGCGAGCAGGCTCCCGCTCGTCGCGGCGCGGTCCACGATCTCTGCGCGGCCCGCGATCACCAAAGCGATCATCTCGATCGCGGCGGTCGTCACGGTCACGTTTTTGCAACATCGCCGAGGGGCCTTCCTCGAATTCATCGACCCGAATCGTGAGATTGCGAAGCACATCCTCGTTAAGCCGCTGTTGGCGCTCCATTTCAGCGATCGCCTCTGACGGGGCATCGATATTCATCAAGGTGAAATGAGCCTTGCGGTTTTTGCGGATCCGATAGGCAAGCGACTTCAGGCCCCAAGGCTCAATTTTAGCGATGGTGCCGCCATTCTCTTCGATGATCGTCTTAAACTGTTCAACAAGTGTCTCGACCTGTTGGCCGGACACGTCCTGCCGCGCCAAAAAAATATGCTCGTATAGGGGCATAGCTGCCTTTCCTAATCTAATCCGGCGCTGAGCCTCGCCAAAGCCTTTGGAAAGGCTGTTCGGTGACACCTTCGTGAGCGGGAACACAGGGAGACGGATCTTCATTCGATCCTGCGGCATTGGCCGCCTCCCGTTCAGTCCCCGGCCGGGGTCCGTCTGGACGGCGGGGTTATACGTGATAATCAGCCGAATGCAAGCCCGTGTGGCTTGACACGGTCGGCGCAAAAGGGCTCAAAGGCCGGCGCAAAATCGACAGGCTTCGAGACAGGGCAAATGACGATTGCATTCACCTTCCCCGGCCAGGGCAGCCAGGCGGTTGGTATGGGCAAGGCACTGGCCGCTACCTATCCGGAGGCACGCGCTGTATTCGAGGAAGTCGATGAGGCGCTCGGCGAAAAACTTTCGAACGTCATGTGGGAGGGCCCGGCCGAGGCTTTGACGCTGACAGAAAACGCCCAGCCGGCGTTAATGGCGGTCAGCCTTGCGGTAATTCGGGTTCTCCAGGGCAGGGGAATTTATCCGCAAACCAACGTCGCCTATGTCGCTGGCCATTCATTGGGCGAATATTCCGCGCTTGCATCTGCCGGCGCGCTGAGGCTTTCCGATGCCGCCAAGCTTCTGCGAATTCGCGGCAGCGCCATGCAGAAGGCCGTCGCCGTTGGCGTTGGCGCCATGGCCGCGCTGATCGGTCCCGATCTTGCGTCGGCACGCAAAATTGCCAGTGAGGCGGCGGCCGGGCAGGTCTGCGATGTCGCCAATGACAATGGCGCCGGCCAAGTGGTGGTGTCCGGCGATCGGGCCGCGGTCGAACGCGCCATCGAATTGGCCAAGGCCCTAGGGGCAAAGCGTGCTATCCTCCTGCCGGTCAGCGCGCCCTTCCACTGCGCGTTGATGAGTCCAGCAGCCAAGACCATGGAAGAGGCTCTGCGCGCCGTTGAGTTTACATCGCCGGTGGTACCACTCGTCGCCAATGTCGTTGCCGGTCCGATTTCCGATCCAGACGAGATCCGCCGACGCCTCGTCGAGCAGGTCACTTCAATGGTCCGTTGGCGCGAATCGATTTCCTGGTTAGCAGACGCGGGTGTCGATCTGTTCGTTGAGATTGGCTCCGGCAAAGTTCTCTCAGGACTTGCCAAACGGATTGTCAGCGGTGCGGAAACCTTGACCATTGGCACTCCGGACGACATAGACGCGGCGGCGGAACGGCTATCGAGACCGCCAATCGGCTAATCCGAGGAACGACTAAATGTTTGAACTGACTGGCAAACGCGCTTTGGTGACCGGTGCAAGCGGCGGAATTGGCGGAGCAATTGCCCGGGGATTGCACGCCCAGGGAGCCAGTGTCGGCCTTTCTGGAACGCGTCAAGAGGCGCTTGAGGCACTTGCCGCCGAACTTGGCGACAATGCTCATGTCCTGCCCTGTGATCTGAGCGATGACGAGCAAGTCGGCACTCTCATCTCTCGCGCCGAAGAGACGGTTGGTGATCTCGACATCCTGGTCAACAATGCTGGTCGGACGCGCGATAACCTCTTCGCTAGGATAGGCGACAGCGACTTTGAAGAAATCTTAGCGATAAACCTAACCGCTGCCTTCAAGCTTAGCCGAGAGGCGCTGCGCGGTATGGCACGTCGACGCAGCGGCCGCATCATTTCGATTACCTCGGTTGTGGCGGTCACCGGTAATCCCGGTCAGAGCAACTATGTTGCGGCCAAGGCCGGTCTCACCGGGATGACCAAGGCGCTCGCCCAAGAGGTAGCGACCCGAAATATCACCATCAATTGCGTCGCGCCGGGCTTCATCTCGACCGCAATGACTGATGCACTCAACGAGAAGCAGCGGGCCATGATCCTTGAGCGTGTTCCCGCCAAGCGTCTCGGGGAGCCCGCCGACGTGGCTGCGGCAGTGATCTTCCTGGCCTCTGATCCGGCCGCCTACATCACTGGTCAGACAATTCACGTCAACGGCGGTATGGCTATGATTTAACACATAAAATGGAGCTCGTCCGACCGTCGGTAGGACGCGCTTCCGTTCGCTGGCAAACGCCCAGAAAGTATGTTACGACCGACTTCATTGTGCCGATATGGACGATGCCCTCGCGCGGGGGTTCTGTTGTCGGGAGTCATGGCGATGCTGCACTGGTTTCGGCGGGCGAGATCACCGGTTTCGTGCGCAAACCGAGAGACAGTCGCTCGCTGGAAGCGGACTTTTCCAGTTTGATCGAAAATAGGGAACTGAGGTTGATAATATGAGCGACATCGCTGAACGCGTGAAGAAAATCGTGATCGAACATCTCGGCGTTGATGCCGGAAAAGTCATCGAAGGCGCGAGTTTTATTGACGATCTCGGGGCGGACAGTCTCGATACGGTCGAACTGGTCATGGCATTCGAAGAGGAATTCGGTGTTGAGATCCCCGACGACGCGGCGGAGACGATCTCGACCGTCGGCGATGCCGTCGGTTTTCTTGAAAAGAATTCCGCCTGAGTTGGCATCGTATCCTTGGCAAATGACAGGGTTTGACATGGGCTCCCGTCAAGGTTGGCCATGAGACGGGTTGTTGTCACCGGTTTGGGCATGGTGACGCCGTTGGGTTGCGGCGTCGAGGCCACTTGGTCGAACGTTCTGGCTGGCAAAAGCGGGGTCGTTCGGGTAACCGACTTTCCCGCGGACGATCTCCCGTCGCAAATCGCCGGCCAGCTTCCCCGCGGTAGCAAATCGGATGGAAAATACGATCCCGACGATTGGGTGGAGCCCAAGGAGAGTCGTAAGGTCGATGATTTCATCGTCTATGCTATGGCGGCAGCCGACCAGGCATTCGAGGATTCCGGCTGGGAACCGCGGACCTACGAGGATCAAATCGCCTCAGGCGTGATGATCGGTTCTGGTATCGGTGGGCTACAGGGCATCGAGGATGCAGCGATGACGCTGCGTGAACGGGGCCCGCGAAAAATAAGCCCGTTCTTCATTCCCGGGCGCCTAATAAATCTTGCCTCGGGTCACGTCTCTATTCGCCATGGCCTAAAGGGCCCCAACCACGCGGTTGTTACGGCGTGCTCAACCGGCGCCCATGCGATCGGCGACGCGAGCCGTCTCATTGCGCTCGGCGATGCGGATGTGATGGCCGCCGGTGGTGCCGAGTCAGCGGTATGCCGGCTGGCATTGGCTGGCTTCGCCGCCTGCCGTGCCCTTTCTACCAACTTCAATGATCGGCCGAAGGCGGCCTCGCGGCCCTATGACCGCGACCGCGATGGTTTTGTCATTGGCGAGGGGGCCGGCGTTGTCATCCTGGAAGAGCGCGAGCATGCGCTGGCCCGCGGTGCGAAAATCTATGGCGAAATAATCGGCTACGGGCTCTCCGGCGATGCTTATCACATCACGGCACCGGCCGAGAGTGGCGATGGGGCTTCGCGCTGCATGAGCATGGCGATCGCCCGTTCCGGCGTCGCGCCTGAGGAAATCGACTACATCAATGCACACGGCACTTCGACACCAATGGGCGACGAGATCGAATTGCGCGCTGTCGAACGCATCCTTGGCGATGCGGCGGCCGGGGCAACCATGTCCTCGACCAAATCGGCGATCGGGCATCTTCTCGGTGCCGCGGGGGCGGTCGAGGCAATCTTCTCGCTGCTGGCGATTCGCGACAACGTCGCCCCGCCAACCCTCAACTTAGACAATCCATCGGTCGAGACGCCAATCGACCTTGTTCCCCATGAGGCTAAGACAACGCCAATCAATGTAGCATTATCGAACTCGTTCGGTTTCGGCGGAACCAATGCGTCGCTGATTTTCCGCCGACATTCCTGAATGGCTGACTGCTATCCTGCTTTGGCCATATTCATTGATAGAATTTCAAATCGGTCGCCCGAGATAAATGGGGTTGCGGTGGTGAACTATCGGAAACGAGTGCGATGAGCGACTATCGGTCAACCCGTTATGATCAAGAAGCGGATTTGTTGTCATCGCGGCTAAGCTCTCAGCGGCTGGCCCCGAAGAGCCCGACCGAAGCACTTCGGCCTGAACCCGTACCGCCGCCGCCACCTCGTTCCCAAGCGGCCCGCCATCCGGCAATTGTCGTCCTCAATTTTTTTATGACAATCCTTGTCATCGGTGTTGTCGCCGGTGTTGGAGCGATTTTCCTGGGAAAATATCAATTTGAACGGAAGGGCAATCTTGATCAGGCGCGTGCGGTGACCATCAAGCGTGGAACTGATTTGACCGATATTGCCGAACTTCTTCAGAGAAGCGGCGCCATATCCAGTAAATGGCTTTTTATCGCCGGGGTTAAGGTCAGTCGCGAGCAGAGCAATTTAAAGTTTGGAGAATATTTGATCCCAGCGCGCGCCAGTATGCGTGAGGTTATGGAGTCGATGATTGCCGGTCGCGGTATCCTCTATTCGGTTTCTATCCCAGAAGGGCTAACCAGCAAACAGGTCATCGATCGTCTCAATGGCAATGAAATCCTGGCCGATGAGATCAGTGAGGTACCGCCCGAGGGGTCTCTTATGCCTGAGACATATCAATTCAGCCGCGGCGGCACCCGCCAAAGTGTTGTGGACCGGATGCGCGAGGATAGAAACCGCGTCGTTGCCGAAGTCTGGGAGCGACGCGCTGACGATTTGCCAATATCGACGGTCGAAGAACTCGTGGTACTGGCCTCGATCGTTGAAAAAGAAACGTCGCTGGCTGACGAGCGTAGTCGTGTCGCGGCCGTTTTCATCAACCGGCTGCGGTCAAAGATGCGTTTGCAATCTGACCCGACGGTGATTTACGCCTTGTTCGGTGGCGATGGAAAACCAAGTGGTTTCAAACTCAGCCGTGCCGATCTCGACACGGCCTCACCATACAACACTTACTTTACCGGTGGATTGCCGCCCTCGCCGATCGCCAATCCGGGGCGGGCTTCGCTTGAAGCGGTTGCCAATCCCTCGCGCACCCGCGATCTCTTCTTTGTCGCCGATGGAACCGGGGGACATGCTTTCGCCGAGAACTACGAGGATCACAAACGCAATGTCGCTCGCTGGCGAGAAGTGAGCCGAGGCGCTTCAACGCCGTAATTTCGTGTTGGCGTTGCGTTCGGGGCTTGATTCCTAGCGCCGGGTTCGGCTTGACTGCAGGTCGAAGCGCTTTTCGCGCCGCCGCAAAAGGTACTAGGTCACATAGCGCCAATGTCAGTTCACAGCATGACTGGGTTTGCCCGCGCCGACGGTATGGCGGCGGGGTTTCGCTGGACCTGGGAAGTTCGCAGCGTCAACGGCAAGGGGCTCGACCTTCGGCTGCGATTGCCATCTGGCTTCGAGCGACTCGATCAGCCGGCACGCGAGCATTGTGCCGGCTGCCTGAGCCGCGGCAACATCCAGTCGACACTCAAGATTACCAGCGACAAGGCCACGAACCGGATCAGGATCAACAAGGATGCCCTTGACGACGTCCTGTCAATGATGCGCGAGGTCGGTGAGAAAATCGACGCTCAACCGCCGACGATTGATGGAATTCTTGCGATCCGCGGTGTTTTGGAAACGGTTGATAGCGAGATTGACGAGGCGACGCGCGGCTTACTCGACCGCGAGATACTTCAAAGCCTCGACAATGCGCTGACCGAGCTCGTAGCAATGCGGGCGCAAGAGGGCCGGGCCATTGGATCAGTGCTTCATGCGCGCCTTTCCGAAATCTCGGATAAGGTCGAGGCTGCAGAAGCGTCGCCGGCGCGCGCGCCCGAGGCAATACGCCGCCGGCTTGCCGAGCAAATTGCAGCACTCCTTGACGCGGCGCCGGCTCTTGATCCGGATCGATTGCATCAAGAAGCCGTGCTTTTGGCCACGAAGGCCGACATTCGCGAGGAACTCGACCGCCTAAAGGCTCATCTCGTGGCTGCGACGGAATTGCTGAAGTCGGGTGGACCTGTCGGCCGACGTTTGGATTTTCTCGCGCAAGAATTCAGCCGTGAAACCAACACTCTTTGCGCTAAGTCAAATGATCGCGCGCTCACCGCCATTGGACTTGACCTCAAAGCCATCGTTGACCAGCTCCGCGAGCAGATCCAGAACTTGGAGTAGTGGATGGCGGCAAAGGCATCAAATCTCAAACGTCGCGGCCTGATGCTGGTGCTCTCATCGCCGTCGGGGGCCGGCAAATCGTCGATTTCGCGATCGCTTATCACCGAAGAAGGCGATCGGATCTTCCTGTCCATTTCCGTGACGACGCGGCCGCGCCGGCCAAGCGAAGTTGAAGGGATCCACTACCATTTCATCGATGCCGCGCGCTATGGGCGCATGCGTGAGGGCGGCGACCTTCTCGAATGGGCCGAGGTCCACGGCAATCTTTACGCCACGCCTGCGGCGCCAGTCGAGGAGGCCTTGGACAGGGGGCTTGATGTGGTTTTCGATATAGACTGGCAGGGCGCCTCGCAGCTTTTCGCGGCCAAGCCTGACGATGTTGTCAGGGTGTTTATTCTGCCGCCGAGTATGGCTGAACTTAAGGCCCGCCTCGAGCGGCGCGCTGAAGACAAGACCGAAATCATCGCAGGTCGCTTGGCCAACGCCCGCGACGAGATCGAGCATTGGCCCGAATATGACTACATCGTTGTCAACGAGGATCTTGATCGCTCACTCGCCAATGTGAGATCCATACTCGTCGCCGAGCGCAACCGGCGTGATCGCCAAATCGGTTTGGCAGACTTCGTCGCAAAGCTAAAATCCGAGAAGTAGCGCTTTCGAGCAACCGTGGCTTTTGGCCGTCCGGTTTATCGGCGCTACAACATTGAGGCGAATGCGTTTGTCATCGCGACAAAGCCGGCGACATCGATTTCCTCAGCTCGCCGGGTTCCCTCAATGTCGCTTATCGCCAGGAGGGTACCAACGTCGACTCCCAGTGATTTCAGGCTTTGACGGAGCATCTTGCGTCGCTGGCCGAATGCCGCCGCTGTGACGCGTTCCAAGAGCGCCGTGTCGCAAGCAAGAGGGGAGATCCGTGGGACCAGGTGAACCAGGGATGAAACGATTTTCGGGGATGGCGTGAAGGCGCGCGGATCGACATCGAAAAGAAGCGTCGCTTCGGCGCGCCAGCCGACCAGGACGCCGAGCCTGCCATAGGCTTTGGAGCCTGGTGTGGCGACGATTCGCTCGGCAACCTCGCGCTGGAACATCAACGTCATCGACTGGTAGTAAGGCGGCCAGGGTTCCGCCTGAAGCCAGCCGATAAGGAGTGGGGTCGCGATATTGTAGGGGAGGTTTGCAACGATGCGTGTCGGTCCACTGGCGAAAGTGGCGATGTCGATTTTCAGCGCATCCGCCTCGACAATGGTCAAACGGTCCGGGTAGCTTTTGGCGACCTCCGCAAGGGCTGCCAGACACCGCCGATCGCGCTCGATTGCAACCACCTGCTTGGCGCCGGTAGCCAGGAAAGCCCGCGTCAGACCACCAGGGCCGGGCCCAATCTCGATTACCGTTACACCGTCGATGTTGCCGGCGGCGCGAGCAATCCGCGCCGTGAGGTTCATATCGAGGAGAAAATTCTGGCCGAGAGACCTGACGGCGCGAAGGCCATGACGCGCAATCACCTCGCGAAGCGGGGGCAGATCGTCGATCTGGCTCATGCCAATATCTGGTTGTCGACCAATTCCGCGGCAAGGCGCAGCGCCGCGGCAAGGCTCGCGGGGTCCGCTTTACCGGTTCCAGCGATATCGAGTGCGGTGCCGTGATCTGGCGATGTGCGAACGAAAGCCAGACCGAGGGTGACGTTAACCGTCTCGGTGAATGACAAGGTCTTCGCCGCAATCAGGGCTTGATCGTGATACATGCAGATCGCTGCGTCGTAGCCGGCGCGCGCCTTCGAATGAAACATTGCGTCGGCGGAATGGGGGCCGGTGGCCTCGATCCCCGCGGCCCTTAGCGCCTCGATTGCTGGGCGGATAATGCGCTCTTCTTCATCGCCGAGAGCGCCGCTTTCGCCGGCATGCGGATTTAGTCCGGCAATTGCGAGGCGAGGGTGGGCAATTGCGAACCGGCGTTTCAGGTCGCGCGCGACAATGCGCGATGTATCGTAAATATGCGCCTCACTCAGAGCCGCGGGCACATCGCTGAGTGGTATGTGGATGGTTACCGGCACGGCCTTTAATTTCGGCCCGGCAAGCATCATTACCGGCATATCAGGCGTCCCCGTCCAGGCAGCCGAAAGTGTGCCGAGGAACTCAGTATGTCCGGGATAGTTGAAGCCAGCCTCATAGAGTGCTTTTTTATTGATTGGGTTGGTGACGATCGCGGCTGCCGCGCCGGAATGCACATCGTCAACGGCCCGCGTGATCGCTTCTATGACGGCAGGAGCATCTGCCGAATCGATTTGGCCGGGTATCCCCTTGACGGCTGCTTCGAGGCGCACGACAGGAAGCGCCGCTGCAACGCAGGCGGCCGCTTCATCGGGGTGAACTGTCTCGATAGGACAATTGATGCCGATACGTCCGGCGCGTTCGGCGAGCATGTCAGGGTCCGCCAAACAATAGAATGGCGGCAGACGAAGTTCCTCACGCATGGACCAGGCGGCCAGAGTTATGTCGGGACCAATCCCTCCCGGTTCGCCCATGGTCAGCGCGAGTGGCGGGCGGACAAGATTCGTTTCAGACGCCAATACGCCCGGCATCAGCGGTGCTGAATGGTTGCGACGTCGTGTAATTCTTTCAGGTAGCTCGCCCCGAGCTTCTCGGCCTTTTCGAACTTAAGCTTGGTTTCGGCCTGGACGACGGCTGCGGCGTTGCTCTGAAATTCACGGCTGGAGCAGACCGCAAGAAGTTCGATGCCGCTACTCGACTTGAATGGACGTGTCGTCTCCCCGGGGGCGGTATTCTTGATTTCGTCTCCGCTTCCCCCTCTGAGTTGGCTTGAGTCGCGCCGACCGAGATCACGTACGACCACACCTTTCAGCGTCTTTGCCTGCGCAAGGCTGCCGTCGCAACCGGGAAAATTGACACGGAAACGTTCGGCCTCGCGGCGTCGCTGAGCCAGGAATTTGGTCGATGAGCCGCTTGGCGCGACAAATATGATTTGCTGTAACCGGTATTCTGTCAATGTAATGTCGTCCGGGCTACCCTGCTCAAGCATCGCGGCCATAACGTCCGATGTTTTGACCTTACCATCGCGGCGTAGGCGGGCACGCACGAGTTGCTGCCACGTCATCTGCCCCTTGATCCATTGTTTCATGGTGTCGGCGGCAATGCCCATTCGGCCAAGTTCGGAAGCGAGCTGCTTGGCGCTCATTTTCCTTTCGCTTGCCATGTTGGCAAATGCCGTATCGACCCGCGTGTCCGAAAGGCGAAAGCCGTGCTTTTTCGCTTCCTGGAATTTTAGCGCGTCACCGATCAGTTGATCGGTCGCCGCAGTCTTGCCACCCTCGACGCCGAACAGAGGCAAAAGACGGGCGCGTTGATCAATATCGTAGCTGGTGATGATATCGCCATTGACGACAACGCGGATTGATGTTTGCGCGGTTGCCGGTGTCAGCGCGGCGGCGAAGCCGGTGAGGCTAACAAATACGGCGATAGCGATGTGAGCGAATATAGACATTGATTCACGCAATTCCGGCACGTGTCGGTATGTGACCGACCGATTTGTTTGCACATTGGCGCGACAGGCCCTCAACGCCAAAATCATTCAGGCCTTTATTTTGCCTGAGATTCGGGCAAAAGCATGATTCCCTGATTATCAGTTGCTTACCAAGCCGGTAATGTCCGTTCGGTACTGGGCTTCTCCAAGGGTCCTCAACTGCAGCAGAAAATTGATCTGCCGGGAGGCGATGACGTCGGAGTAGTCCTCGCGCGTCTCGCTGTAGGCGATTGAAAATGTGCCGCATGCGGCATGGTCGAACGCTAGGCCGATGCTGTCACTGGCAATGACGCCATTCTTGACGTCGTAAGCCATGGAACCGAATACCCGCAGGCTATCGCTCAAATTAAGCGACGCAGAACCGCGAACGACCGCAATTGGCGTCGACGAATCGGGGTCGTTGGGGAATTCACGAAGGAAGAGGTAGCTCGCCGACGCAGTCAGCGAGCCAAGCGTATTGGTTGCCTCGATTTCGCCGCGCTGGAGCTCGAAATCGTCTTCATCAAAGCGGCCACGGAAATCCAGGCGAGGCCCAATACCACTATCGACAGACAAGCGCGCGACATAGTCGGAACGATCGGATTCGAGTCCGGAAGCAAGCCCGGCGTGAGCCACATCAGCGTTGGCGAAGGGGTTATCGCCGGCCAGATGGAACGACTGCCCGATTAAGCCCTCCACGGAAGCGCCGCTTGCGAAGGTTCCACGATAACGAAACCCGACATTGGCACGCACACCAGTCTCGACCAAATCGAAGCCGGAATATTTGTCTCGGTCAAACAGGGTCGCGTCGTCGAAGACGAGACTCTGCGCGTCCTCGTTCGGGACATTGTCGGAGTATGAGGAATTCGGCCTGGCAATCACCTGAACCATTGGCTCGAAGACATGGGTTGAATTCGGCGCGGTCGCCATGACCGGAAGGCTCCAATCGAAGCCGACCGCCGGCACGGCTCGGAATGCGAAATCGTCGCCGGTAACGTCGACGGAGCTAGCCAAACTTGGCGACTCAAGGTCGAGGGCGAAGGCGTCGGCGCGCAAGGAGGCGAATGGTGTAATGACCTGGCCCATCGGGCCAATGAACTGGCGCTGCCACTCGACGTCGGTTGAGGCTCGCACATGCATTCCGCCGAGGCCGCGATAATACTGGACGCCGTCGATTGTCACGTCCGAGTATACGCCGGCGGTAGTCTTCGAGAAGGGATCCTCATCTTCCCGATAAAGCTTTGTCACATTCGAGGTGACCGAAAGCTCGCCGCCCATAACCGGATCGTCAAAAATATAACTATGATCGGTGACACCTACAATCGGCTGCCGACCCTGGTCGTATCTCTTGTTTGTTGGGTCGTCGGTAAGCGCCTGAAAATAATAGCCTCGCGTATCAAACCAATTGCGCTCGCTCATTCCGGTGAGGTGGGCCGAAGAGGTGGCAAACTGCCGTTCCTCATTCAGGACGCCGTAATTTCGCGTGAATGTACGGTCGCTTTGCGCGGTAACATCCCAGCCATAGGACCATTGCTTGTTATAATCGAATTCACCGGTCGTGCGAATGCCCCCGCGCCAATCGCGCTGCGCATAGGTGCCCGAAGTGCCGCTAAGGAATGCGCCGGAATCCTCTTGGTGGATGCCCGCCATTTTTAGCGAGTATTGCCCGTTCTGCATCCGATGGCGCCACTCAAACTCGGCCAGCAGCCCCTGGCGAGTCAGTGCGGTCGGCGTAAACGTGATGTCGTAATTCGGCGCTGCCGCCCAGAAAAATGGCGCTTTGACCGTCGTGCCCAGCGTTTCGGAATAGCCGACAGTCGGCGTCAGAAGCCCCGTTTTCCGCTTCACCGACGGGTCGGCTACAGAAAAATAGGGTAACCAAGCGATCGGTATCCCGAGAAATTCGAACGCTGCCTGTTCGAAGTGAACGGTCTTTTCCTTGTTGTCGACTATGATCTTAGCCGCCTTGATTTGCCACAATGGCGGCTTTTCCGGTTTGTCTTTGCATGGCTCGCACGCCGTATAGACGCCCTTGATAAAGGTCGTCTTGTCGCCTCCTTCGCGTTCCGCCCGTGCCGCGGCAAAGTAGGTTTTGTCCACGGTTTCGACGCGAAGCGAATCGACAAAACCGTCGGCGAAATCGTCGGTGATATCAAACTGTTCAGAATAATATGCAGCGCCTTCAGGGTCGGTGAATTTTACACGCCCAGTGGCTATCAATCGCCCCGATGCCTTCAGATAGGTGACCTTCTCCGCTTCGAGCGTGTAACCACCAAAATATATTCTGACGTTTCCAACGGCCGCGACGCTGTCATTGTCGTAGTTGAACACGAGCTCATCGGATTCGACGAGCATCTGCTCGCCAGGACCTGCGCTGACATTTAAATCGCTGGAGGTGACGGCCAATACCCCAAAATCGTCCTGGGCAAGTGTTGGTGTGCCGCCAAAAATCGAGGCAAGAATCACGGACACACCGATCACGCCGCGGGAGATCGCAGATCTCCAACGCCGATCGGTTGAATATCCGATCGCTGCCAGGAACTTCACACCAATCATCCATCCTCCAGGTGAAGGAGAACCGTTATTCCGATCAAGGTCGCCACAACGGCTGGTACCCAAGCGGCAAGCGGCGCGGGAACTATTCCCGCACCTCCTAGGTCGCGAGCAATTTTCGTAACGATATAAAGCACAAAGCCGACTCCGATGCCAGCCAAAATCATATGTCCCAGTTCCTTGGATCGGGAGAAGCGCAGGGACACAATTGCCGCAATAAGTACCATTGCCACCAAGAGGACTGGCTGTGCCAGAAGCGAATTATAGCGTAATCGGTATCGATCCGACGATATTCCGGCACTTTCCGCGGCCGCGATCAGGCTTGGCAGGCCCCAAAATGAAGTTCCTGAAATGTTATCAAAGGTTTGCTTGATATGACGGGGCCCAAGCGAAGTCGGCAGGCTATAGGTTTCCACATGGCTGGGCGTTCGTCCCGGAGCGGTGACTGTCGCGTCTGCCAAGGCCCACGCGCCTGGCGCATACTGGGCTGAGTCGGCATCGACCCTCTCGATAAACCGACCTTCGCGGTCAAAAACCATGGCAGTGACGTTCTTTAAACCTAAGCCCTCATTGAAGGATTGGCCCGCGCCAATGATCGATTCGCGTTCGCCGCTTGCTTGGCGCAGCCACACCGGACCATCGTTCGTCTCGAAAACCGAGCTTGTATCCGATTTGGTCAAGGCATAAATTTCATTCGCGGACACCCGCATTTTCATGGCTAACGGATTGTATATTGTGGTCGCGGCTATGCCGAAAAGAAGGCCGATCAACGTTGCCGGGAGCAAAAATTGCCACGCTGAGATCCCGGCGGCGCGGACGACAACAACCTCAAGACGTCGATTAGCGACTACAAAAGCGGCGATTGCGCCGAATAAGGCTGCAAAAGGAAGGGCGTGCTCCGCAAGGGCAGGCACCCTTAGAATGACCACAGCAGCGCCAAGTAAAACATCATAATTGGCTCTTCTCAATACTTTACCAACCAACTCAAAATAGCTAATCGTCGCAATAAGCATGAAGAACATGATGAACATCGCCGAGACCATCTTGGCGACGCTGCCGGCGAAATAAAGGGCGAGTGTTCGGCCGATCATCTAAATAGGCTCCTCACCGGCCTCTAATGCTGCCCGTCTGTTGCTCGGGATTGCGAACAAGCCCGCTGACGCGGTCGATGACTGCATCAACGCCCCCAATAAAGTTCTCGGGAATTCGCAGTTGAATCCCCCTAAGAATCAGGACGGCGGCAATCAGCGACGCGCAAACGGGGAGTAGATACAAGACAGGTATTGCGAAAACATTGAGCACGTCCTCCCTCCCCAAATAAAAGCCCGCAACCCGGATCGTAAATGCGAGCCCTACCGCGGCAATAATGGTCAGGCCGCGACCGTTTCGAGTCGACTCTGCCTGGCTGAAAAATGCCAGTGGAAGAATGGCAAATATGAAGGCATAGAGCGGCGCGGACAGGCGATTGTGAAGCTCGAATGAGAACTTTTCGGGATTTTTCTGAAAGTATCGGTCCTCCGGATTTGGACGTAGCAGGTAGGTTGTGCCCCGCTCGCTCGGTTTAATGGCCGGTACGTTCGCACGGCTAGCAAAAGTCGAAAGGTCGAACGCATAGGAGCTGAATTCGATCATCGAAATCGATCCGTCGGACTTGTTTCGGCGCTGGATCGTTCCGTCGCGCATGATCAGGAATGTACCGATCGGATTGTCAAGAATTACGCCGTTTTCGGCAAGATAAGTGACTGTAGTATCGGCTGGGCTATCGTCGGAGACAAATATTCCTTCCATCGTTCCGTCGGGAGCTCGATGGCGCAGATGGAACGTCAATCCGTCCGATATCTTCATGAATTTGCCTTCCTCCAGAATAGTCGTGATGACATCTGCGCGCACATCGGTGACCATCGTTCGCCATTGGCGCAAGGAAAGCGGCGTTAAATACAGCGTCATTACCGCCATGAAGATCGCACCGATCGCCCCCATGACGAAAACCGGCTTGAGCAGCGTCATCTGACGCGCGCCGCTGGCATTGATGACGACCAACTCCGAGTCGAGATTGAGTGAGTTGAATGCGTATATGACAGCGATGAGCACTGCGATTGGGGTGACGATTGTTACCAAACCAGGCAGGAGAAGCGCTGTTACGCGGAAAAACGTCCCGATCGATTGGCCCTGTCCGGTGACGAGGTCGAAGGCGCGCAACGCTTGGGTCATCCACACCGTTGTCGACAGCGTCACGAGAATAAGGATGAACGCTTTGAACATCCTCTTAAAAATATAGGTTTCGATCAGGTTCATATTGCTTCGACGACCCGGAATATCTGCACGGTGTTGCAATTATGGTGGGAATGGCGCCAGACGCAACCGGCGATTAAAATTGCCGGCCGAAGGATTTGAACCCGCTTAATGTCCATTGCCATAATTGAACCGTCCCGAAATAGTAATGGATTCCTGACCGGGCTGGCTGTAGCCAGCTGTTGACTTGTCCCCCGTCCTTAAGAGCACCCGCATTATGACCGAAGTTTCCAAGATCACGTTCGCCAACTCGTCCCGCGTACGAAAAGGGACCGTCATTGTTATCGTCGGAGAAGGCTTGAAGTTTGGTGAACGCGCAATGGCGCTCGGTATAGACGCGCTTGTCCGCCGGGCCGCGAAAATCGTTGAGTATTCAGGCAAATCGATGAAAGTGCTTGATATTCTTGCTCCTGCCGATACCGGAATTGACCGCCTCATTGTTGTTGGCGCTGGAAAGGCGGAAACGCTCACCGGGCAGGATTGGATGCGACTTGGCGGAGTTGCCATGGGGGTGCTATCCGGCGTGTCTGCGGCAACGATTGTACTCGAGCGCCCAGATAGCGCCGGGCTCGATCCGAATTTCGCGGCCGATTTTTCTCTCGGTCTGGCGATGCGATCTTATTCCTTCGACAAATACAAGCCGTCGAAAGACGAGAACGGTGGCTCCGCGAAAAAACTGCCGGCGGCGATTACCGTATTGGTTGGTGATCCGGCTGCGGTAAGGACAGCCTGGAAAAACCGTTCGGCGATTGGCGAAGGTGTGACTATGGCACGCGATCTCGTCAATGAGCCGGCAAATGTCCTTGGGCCCGTAGAGTTTGCCAAGCAAGCGGCAGGCTTGAAGTCGCTTGGCATCGTGGTCGAGGTCTTGAGTGAAAAGCAGATGGCCAAACTCGGCATGCGGGCCTTGCTTGGCGTTGCCCAGGGCTCACCGAGGCCGCCCCGTCTGGTCGTCATGCGATGGAACAGCGGCAAAGCGCGCGAGAGACCCGTCGCTTTTGTCGGCAAGGGTGTCGTATTCGATACCGGTGGCATTTCGATCAAGCCGGCTGGCGGCATGGAAGATATGAAGGGCGACATGGCCGGCGCTGCGACCGTCACTGGCTTGATGTGCGCGTTGGCCGGACGCAAAGCCAAGGTCAACGCGGTCGGCGTTATCGGGCTGGTCGAGAACGCGGTAGACGGCAACGCTCAGCGGCCCGGCGATATCGTCGAAGCGATGTCCGGGCGTACTATCGAGATCATCAATACCGACGCTGAAGGACGACTGGTCCTGGCCGATGCTCTCCACTACACCGAGACACGCTTCAAGCCGAAATTCATGATCGATCTGGCGACGTTGACCGGCGCCGTCATCGTTGCCCTCGGTCATCAATATGCCGGCCTATATTGCACCGAGGATGGACTTGCCGAAAATTTACGGGCCGCCGGAGATGCCACTGGTGAGGGCGTATGGCGCATGCCGCTATCTCCCGAATACAACAAGCTCATAAATTCCAAGTTTGCCGATGTGAAGAACACTGGTGGACGCGGGGCCGGTTCAATAACCGCTGCACAGTTCCTCAAGCGTTTCGTCAAAGATACACCTTGGGCCCATCTCGACATCGCGGGGACAGCAATGGGCTCGCCGCAAACTGAAATCAACCGTTCATGGGCATCGGGTTACGGCGTCCGACTTCTCGATCGCCTAGTGTCCGATTTCTACGAAGGATGACCGGGGAGGCATCTAAGTGAGCGAGGTCCTTTTCTATCATCTCGATCGTCTCCCGCTCGAGCGCGTGCTGCCCGAGCTTCTCGAAAAGTGCCTTGAGCGGCAATGGAATGCCGTCGTCCAACTCGGCTCGGAGGAACGTTGCGAGGCACTTGATGCGCTCCTGTGGACGTATCGCGACGACAGTTTCCTATCGCACGGATCGCCGCGCGATAGCGCGGGGGACACAAGCGGTAAGCCCGCGCAGGCCCATCCGATCTGGTTGACGACGGGCGAGGACAACCCGAACGGGGCGCAGGTGCGCTTTCTCGCCGATGGCGCCGAGGCGGATAATTATGCTGACTATCAGCGCGTTGTCCTGCTCTTCGACGGCAACGATTCAGACGCCGTCGAACGGGCTCGCGCAGTTTGGAATTCGGTCAAGGCCACCAGCCATGAGGCAACCTACTGGCGCCAGAACGAGCGCGGCCGCTGGGAGAAAAAGGGCTAAATCGTAACCTCGCTACTCGCCCGCAAACTCCTCGAGACGGGCGTTGGCAACCAGCCATTCTTCTTCGGCCGATGCCAGTTTGCGCGCTGCGTCGGCGCGCGCCTTGGCGAGGAAAGCCGCGTCGGTCGCGCTACGCGTATAGAGTGATGGATTGGCGAGCTTCCGGTCGATCTCGCAGATCTCCTTTTGCAATTTATCAATTCGTTCCTCGATCTCCCTGACCCTTTTGCGCAGTGGAGCGGAGTCGGCGCGCTTTTTTGCCGAGCTTCGGCGTTTTTGCTGGTTGGTGGATACGCCGGGTTTGGCGATCACGTTTGAGGAATTTGCGGATGATCGGCTATCGAGAACCGAGCGCCGATATTCGTCAAGATCGCCGTCATAGGTGCGTACCGTTCCCTCGGCGACCAGCCACAAGCGATCGACGGATGCTTCGACCAGATGGCGGTCGTGACTGATGAGGATAACGGCACCAGAAAATTCGGCGAGCGCCCGGACCAGCGCCTCGCGTGAATCGATGTCGAGATGATTGGTCGGCTCGTCAAGGATAAGGAGATTGGCACCAGTGAATGTCGCCAGCCCCATCAGGAGACGCGCCTTCTCGCCGCCGGAAAGATCGCCGGCCGGGGTATCCATCTTCGATCTGACGAAACCGAGCCCGCCAACCCGAGCGCGTATCTTTGCCTCCGGTGCGCCGGACATCAATTCGCGGATATGGTCATAGGCCGATTGCGACGGGTTCAATTCGTCGAGCTGATGCTGCGCGAAATAGCCGACTTCGAGCCGTGAATCGCGTTTCAGAATTCCCTCGAATGGTGCCAGTCGTCCGCCGATCAGTTTTGCGAAAGTCGATTTGCCGTTGCCATTGGCGCCAAGCAGGCCGATGCGATCGTCATCGTCAATGCGCAAATCGAGATGGCTGAGGATCGGCTTGTTCGGCTCGTAGCCGACGTTTACCTGCTCCATGGCGATGATCGGCGGGGCGAGCGCGCGGGCCGGGGCGGGGAAACGGAAAGGCATCACCGTTTCATCGACGATGCCGGCGATCGGTTCCAGCTTGGCTAGCGCCTTCAGCCGCGATTGCGCCTGCCGCGCTTTTGTCGCCTGCGCGCGGAAGCGATCGACAAACGCCTGCATGTGCCGGCGTTGTTCTTCCTGCTTTCGGACTTGGCTTGCCTGTAGGGCCTGACGCTCACGTCGTTGCCGATCGAAAGAATCGTAACCGCCGCGATAAAGGGTGAGCTTGCCTTGGTCGAGATGGACAATCGTGTTGACGGCGCGATTGAGCAGGTCTCGGTCATGGCTGATGACAATGACGCTTCGTGGATAGCGGGCGAGATAGGTTTCGAGCCAAAGAGTGCCCTCAAGGTCGAGATAGTTGGTTGGCTCGTCGAGGAGGAGAAGGTCGGGTTCGGTAAACAGGATTGCAGCGAGCGCGACGCGCATTCGCCAGCCGCCGGAGAAGGACGAGCAGGGGCGCGCCTGGGCGGTTTCATCGAAGCCAAGACCGGCGAGGATTGTCGCCCCCCGCGCCTCGGCTGAATGGGCACCGATATCGGCAAGGCGCGTGTGGATTTCGGCAATCCGGTGCCCGTCGGTGGCTTTTTCCGCCTCGCGAAGAAGCTGACGGCGTTCAGTGTCAGCGGCAAGAACTACTTCGATCAGTGATTCAGGGCCGGATGGTGCTTCTTGAGCGACTTGGCCGATCCGCGTATTGCGCGGCACCGCGATCACCCCGGATTCCGGCCCGATCTCGCCGGCAATCAAGCGGAATAGGGTGGTCTTTCCGGAGCCATTGCGCCCGACCAGCCCCGCCTTGGCGCCGGCCGGCAGCGCGACACTGGCGTTGTCGATGAGCGCCCGTTTCTCGATTCGATAGGTGAGGTCGTTGATTTGCAGCATGGAAGGCGGGTTTTGCCGTGAAGCCGGGACTGAGGCAAGGGGCGGGGCTTCGATCGGCGAGGACGAATCCCTTTTTTTGCCGCTTGTTGCGGCATCGGAGGTCCATGGCCCTTCACAAATGTCATATGCGGCCGATCGAACATTCACAAGAACCGCGGGTTAGCGGCGGTATCGCATCACTCTGATTGTGAATTGTCAGATTGAGGCTTCTTGCTGTGACAATCGAATGGTCGCTGCCAGACGGTCTTCCGAACAGGCGGGCCTCGGGCTCGCGACCGACCGGCGGACCCTATCCGTCATTGTACTTGCAGCTAGGAGCAAACTCATGCGTACGACTTGGATTGAATGCGGTATCAGGCTGTCAATTGTTTTGATAGCAATCGGCGCCGCAAATGCAGGGCCGGCACAATCGGAGGAGATCTACAATCCTCAGATCAAGCCAGCCGAATTCTCCACCGACATCACGAGGAATCCCTATTTTTCACTCCCGGTTGGGTCGAGGTTTGTTTACGAATCTGAAACCGAAGATGGCCTTGAACGAATTGAAATCATGATCCCGGGGTGGACCAAAACTGTGATGGGCGTTGAGACGCTGGTGTTTTGGGACAGGGTGTTTATCGACGACGAATTGATCGAGGACACTCGCGACTACCTCGCGCAGCATGAAAACGGCGACGTTTGGTATTTCGGTGAAGACGTCGACAACTACGAGGACGGCAAGCTTGTCGACCACGAAGGCGCATGGATCGGTGGCGTCGATGGGGCGCTCCCGGGTATCTGGATGAAGGGCAACCCCAAAGTCGGCGACGAGTATCGGCAGGAATTCTATTTGGGCAAGGCAGAGGACGCCGCCAAAATCATAAAGGTGTCTGGGACGGTTCAATCGCGGCTGGGTGAATTATACTCCGAGTCATGAGGAATCCGAATTATATGGGTTGACGCGGGGCTCCGGCGCGATTCATCTATGTGCATGATCCGTCCCAGTTTTCTTTCCTCAG
>Ga0315339_1000694_pt1 | contig 38014 bp, 32 predicted proteins | sample ASW17metaG_FD_204514 | JGI IMG/M metagenome (GOLD analysis project Ga0315339, IMG submission 204514) | Ammonia-oxidizing marine archaeal communities from Pacific Ocean, United States - ASW #17 | ecosystem: Environmental > Aquatic > Marine > Oceanic | place: USA: California | collected 2016-12-05 | reverse complement strand
CCGGGTTTACTGCAAACGCTTGCTACATGCATAGTTCCGTCATCATGTGAGATATGATATTGACTTGAATTTATTAATTTAAAAAGAGACTTCACAGTGGTTTTTCCACACATATTGGTTATTTGCTTATTATTAATCTTACAGATTATATTTGCATTAGATATTTCGTTTTTAGATCCAACCATTTTAATTTTTAAATTTGGAAACTTATTTACTATTTTTTGAATTAATATTTCCCAATTTTTAAATTTCCATGTTTTTTTGACATTTCTGCCACCCATTGAAATAGTCATATATTTTTCTTTTGTATTCTTCTTCTTATGAAAAAGATCAGAATAAGATATTTGATTATTTTTAATGTGCTTGTCTACTGTGCGACATAGATAATATGTTTCATTAAATTTAATGTAATTATATCTTTCCCCTTCAGTATTTTTACCTTTTAAGTTAAAACCGTACATTTCTTTAATTCTGCACATTTTAAAAAATAAATAATCTCTTTTTTCTCTAGATTTATTTGAAAATTCATTAAGATAATAAAGTTTATCAAATTTCTTTCTGAAAATTTTTATTAAAAAAAATAATAACGAAAAATAATTATTATTATAAAATATGAATTCATCTATAATTTTTTTTTTAAGTGGTAATAAGTCGGGTGTTACAAAGCCTACAGTTTTTCGTTTTTGTGACGAAAAATAAATTTTAGCTCCCGGATTTTTTTTTCTAATTAATTTTATTGCAGGTGTTGCATGTATAAAATCACCAAGGCTACAGACTCTAAAAATTAGGATTTTTTTAGGTTTCATTTTTTTTAAAAAATATATTATTTATAATGAAATTAATCTTATTATTAATTAAAAAAGTTGTAAAAGAAAATCGAGCACATAAAATTAAACATCATTTTTAAATATATTGTTCCAATCTTCATTGGTAAACATGTCTAGAATAATACTTTTCTTTTTATTAAGATTAATAATTTCTGTTCTATTTTTGCTATAATGATTGCTTGCTTTATTAAGCATTTTAATTCCTCGAGACATCATTGTAAGATCTTTAGCCCAATCTGAAGATGTGTGATTGTCATAATCTGGATCTTTTCCTTGAAAATGACTATCTTGATTTGCCATTAATTTAATTATACCATCACCCTCTACGCCAATTAGGTATACTTTTTTTGCTTTCGTGTATGCGGCTATCGGAAAACCATGACCAACAACACCCAAACCACTGCATGAGTGATGTGTTGTTAAATCATAATTAAAGTTATTAAATAATAAAGAAATCATTTTATTTTTGACCCAAAAAACATTTTCTTTATTTTTATAGGGTTCAAATTTTTCTAAATAAAACCAATTAGCATTAAGTATCAAATTAACTTTAGGATTCTTTTTCAATACAGTTTCAAGATATTCTATTGGCCATATTCCATTAGCAAGTTTTGGGTCTACAAAAATATGATATCGTGGCTTAATAATTTCATAATCTTTATGTGTAAATGATCTATTTACCATAATAACTATTTCATTTTTTAGTTTAGTTAAATCAAAATCATTTAACGATGGTGCATTGCCTAGTAAGAAAATTCTTTCACCAATATGTCTATTTTTTAAAATAGCATTTTTTTTTAAAAAATGATATTTTCCTAAGAGTTTATTGATTGTAAATATTAATTGTTCGTATAAATTCCAGAGCTCTATTACGAGCGCTTCAGCAATTTCATAAGGGTCAATATTTAGTTTTTTTATAAATTTTTTCATTAAAATTATTTAAATTTTTACCTTCCATCTAGTATATAATAATAATTAGCTTATGTATAAGTAATGAAATTTAATTATAATTAAATGTGTGGATTTGTAGGGTATATTAATAAAAATTTGGATCCAATAGATCCATTTATGATTAAAAAAATGATGCAGCTACAGGAGCATCGTGGACCTGATGATAGTGGTTTAACTCTATTTTCCTCAAATGAAAAAGTCTCTGTATCATATAGTCAAAATGATTTAAAAAATTTTAATACACAAGCTGATATTTCCAAATTAAACGGAGGAATAGGCTTTAATAGATTAAGCGTTATTGATGTCACAAAAAATGGGCATCAGCCCATGGCCAATAAAGATAAGACAATTTATATTACGTTTAATGGTGAAATATATAATGCTTTTCAGTTAAAAAATGAATTAATTACTTCAAATTATAACTTTAGAAGTAAGACTGATACTGAAATTATTTTAGTCTTATATGAAAAATATGGATTGGAATATACTTTAAAAAAACTTAATGGAATGTTTGCAATTTGCATTTTAGATCTAAGAAAAAATCAAATTTTTTTAGCAAGAGATAGATTTGGAATTAAACCTCTTTATTACATATTTAATGAAAATTTTTTTTCTTTTTCATCTGAGATAAAGTCATTTTTAGCTATTAATAACTTCAAGTTTAAATTAAATAAAGATCACCTCTCAGAATATTTTATTTTTAAATATCTAGCCCCACCCAATACACTTGTTAGTGAAGTAAATTTATTGCTCCCAGGTGAATTTATAGTATTTGAGAATAATCAAATAAAAAAAAAGATTTATTTCGATTTCCAAAATTTTAATGAAAAAATTGATACTAGAGATAACAAATTAGAGGTATTAGAAGAAAAACTTAAACTATCTGTTAAAAGCCAATTAATGTCCGATGTTAATCTTGGATGTCAGCTATCTGGAGGTATAGACTCCTCATTAATAACACTGTTTGCAAAAAAATTTACAAAAAAACTTGAAACATTTTCTATCTTATTTGCAGATAAAAACCTTTCTGAGGAAACTTACATAAAAAAAGTTATTAAAGATCTTGATTTAATGAATTATTCTTCAGAATTTAATTATAAAAATTTTTATAATGATTTATCCAATTCAATTTGGTCTTTTGATGCACCACTTAGCCAAATTAATTCGGTAGGTCTTTTTAATTTAGCAAAACTAGCTAAATCTCGAGTTAAGGTGCTTTTATCTGGAGAGGGAGCAGATGAAGTTCATGGTGGATATCCAAGACTTACTAGACTAAATTTTTTTAATTTTCTAAATAAGATGTTGCAAAAAAAAATCATTCCCTCAAGTATTGTAAGTAAAAGATTTAAAATATTTGAATTTAATAAAATATTTAGTTTTGATTTAAATGATATTATTATTTTATCATCATCTGTTCATTCATTTAAAGACATTTCTAATCTTATTCCCAAAATAGATTTAGTAAATGGTTTAGATTCTAGAAGAAAAATGATCAAGAAAATTCACCTACCCAATAAGCGAAAAAGTCTCATTTATGAGATGAAAACCTACATGCATGAATTATTTATTAAGCAAGATAAAATGACTATGGCACACTCAATAGAAAATAGAGTCCCTTTTTTGGATAATGATTTGGTTGAGTACTCTCTCTCTCATTTAGCAAATTCAAATTTTGATTATTCATATTTTCCAAATATTAGCAAAAATACAAAAAAATATTTAAAATGTATATCAACAAAATACTTTGGCAGATCATTCACTTATCGAGCCAAAAGCGGATTTTCTTTTCCTTTAAAAAAAATTTTAAAAAGTAATCATTTTAGAGAACCGATTGAAGAAGAAATTATTCCTCAGATTAAAGCAAATAATTTATATGATTTTAAAAATATCATAAGAATTTGGAATAGTGTTGATAACTCATCAAGTTCAGAGTTAGAATTGTTATTTTCAATTATTACTTTTGAAATATGGTTAAAAAAATTTAAGGTTAATGTTTAATAATTAAAATTATTTATTGGATTTAGGACTTAATAATCTTTTTGGATAATGGTAGAAAAAATTATAAAAAAATAAAATTAAATTTTTATATTTTTTCCTTCTCATCTCTTGACTGTCGAATAGGCTTTGATCCTTAAATAGATTTTTTGGATTTTTAAAGTCTAAAATAATATGCAGTCTATCTCTATCACCTAAATTGACTACTTGATGAGGAAATGAATAATCGCCATACCAAAGCTCACCTGGTTGCCATTTAAGTTCTTGATGACACAAGCTACCATAACATTTATCATTTACAGTAATTGGTATATGCAATCTACAATTTCCATGATCTAAACTTTCATCCCAATCTCTGTGCCATGTAATTGTTTTTTGTTTTCTTAAGGTAGAAAATCTAATTCTTCTTGGTTTAGAATCAAATTTATATAATAATTTTTTAATTATAGAATCTGTATATGGAAAATCTTTTATTATTTCCGTTGGAATTGTATCAATATCAGAACTTTTAGTTACTGATTGAGATTTACCATCTTCAGAATATAAAGAAATTACATCCCAACCACCAGTATTGTCAATATCAGGATGTTTAGTTAATTGATTATCTTTAATCCATTGATCATATTCATTTAAGATTTTTTTTTCATCACAATAAAAATCTAGTTTATAAGCAAAGTTTAATGATAAAAAATTTGTAGCTAACTGCCATGGCCAAAGCATATTATTTTTTAAATAAATTTTTATAAAAATTTTTCATTAATTCCTTAATTAATATCATAATTAATTTCATTATTAATCAAATATTTTGACCACAAAAAAAAGTCAGATTGTTGGAATTGATTTAATCTATCAATTTCAATTTTAATTTTTTTAGATAATTCTATCTGTTTTGTATCAAATTTGGTTTGTAGAAAAGTAGGTTTAAAGATTCCCTTTGTTGGTGAGGTTTTCTTAAAATTCAGTTCTTCATCAAGATATTTTCTTATAGATAGTTTATTTACTAACTTTGAATAATCATAGTCCATAAATTCTCTTTTTTCATAATGATCGATTAAGTTTTCATCAAGAAATGGAAAAAAAACATTTGAATTTTCATCACATGCATCTGTATACAAAATTGATTTATTAATGGCACAACCAAAGTCGTAATGAATCCCCCTTTGTAGTGCTCGTTGAAGAACAACATTATTATAATTGGTGTATTTTTGATAAAAGCTTATTTGATCATAATAATTATTTAATTTTATATTTGAACCAGGAAAATGTGCCATGTAATCAGGTCTGAATAAGTCTCCATATTTACCTAATTTATTTATATAATTTACAGAGATTAATTTGTGAAGACTTATTTTTGAAAATAATTTTTGGAAAGACATTTTTTGTAATTCTCTTTTTCCAGGTAGATGTCCCATATAAGCATCATTTCCCATTCCATCTATGAATACTATATCTGAAAAATTATGTTTATTTTTTAGACAAATGTCTAATAAAAGAAGTACAGATAAACCTGCTGGATCTAAAACTGGTTCTTTAATTTTTTTTAAAATACTTTCAAGGTCTAAAAATTCTAATTTATCTTTTGTAAAAAAGACAGTTATTTTAAGTTTATTTGCTAATTCATCTATAATTTTTTTTTCTTCATTGTTCGTAACTAAGGAAAAATATATTGCATCTATTTTATTCTCCTGCATTCTCGATGCAATAAAAGTTGAATCCTTTCCACCTGAAAAAAAAAGAATTGGCTGTTTATTAAGTGATTGAATCTTTTTTAAACCAGCATCAAATATATCAATCCAATCTGAATAAATTATTTCTTCAGTCGAAGAAATTTTTTTTGTTTTATTTTTATAAGTTTTAATTAACTTTTTTTCTAATATCGTCGAATTTATATTAGTGTCTCTAAATTGCCATTTGACCACAGAATCATCAAATTTAGTGAATCTATTTTGTAATAACTCTGATAGGATTTTTGGGTCTTTTAGTTTATTATTTAGGGTGTATTTCATATATATTTTAAAATAAACTATATATTATAAGCTTAAAATTATTAATTTGTATTAAAATAATGACCGAATATAATTATTCAATAAATGAAAAAGATATTCCAAATAAATTTTCAAAGTCAATCTATTTAAAACAAAGAGGTTATATTAATGTATTTTTTAGATTTATTTATCTGAATATTTTAAAAAGAATACTTAATAAAAAAATTATAAAATTAAAAACTGTCTACAACACAAATTACAATTGTTTTCAGTGGGATCATGCAGCATCATCTGTTTTTTATAGTAACGGGCTTCTAGAATGGGGAATTGAGTATTTTTTTGCCCATACTTTGAAAAACCGTCAAAAAAATGTTTTTTTGGATATTGGCTGTCATACAGGTTACTTTAGTTGTTTGTTTAATAATCATTTTAAAAAAATTATAGGTTTTGAACCTTCTATAAAATGTAAAGAGCCACTAGAATTATTAAAAAAAGAATATAACAATTTTATTTATTACAATTGTTTTTTGGGTAATATAAAAAAAAATGTAATTTCACAACAATATGATGACGGTTACGCATTTATTCAAGAAAATTTAACAGAGGTTATCAACCCAAAACTACACAAGGGTAGATTTCAAACAGCAAAAAACATTTACCAAAAAGAAATAGAAATAAAAACAATTGATGAAATTATATTAAATAATCATGTTTCTGAAAAAATTTCAGCTATCAAAATTGACGTTGATGGGATTGATCTCGATGTTCTAAAAGGTGGCTTTAAAGTAATAAAGAGAGATAGACCTTCAATTATGATTGAAAATGACTCAAGTAAATCCTTAGAATTATTGGCATTAATGAGAGAAATTAATTACAAAGTGTTTACTTTAGCAAGTAATCCAAATAAACCTTACAACGTGTGTTTAAAAGAAATAACTGAGGGTGACAGTAAATTTTGGCATACAAACTGTGTATGTGTGCCTGAAGAATATGTTCCAAAAGATTTATATACAAAGGAAATAAAAGGTGATTTTTTATTTGGAATAAATAGTAAAATTATATTAGAAAAATTTTCTCATTATTAAATATATGAAAGATAAAAGTATTGACGAAATCTCTATACAAAGAAACTATTATAAAAAAACTGCTGATCAATATGAAAAAAACCATAATGCAAATGAAAAGGATGAACATTTTTTTGCATTAGCTTGCCTGGTAGGTTTAATCAACTATCTTAAAATTGAGTCTATTTTAGATTTAGGAGCGGGCACAGGCAGAAGTATTAAATATCTAAAAAAATTTTTCCCAAAAATAAAGATCATTGGAATTGAACCCGTTAAAGAGTTAAGAGAAATAGCATACTCACAAGGAGTATCTAAAGAAGAATTAATTGAGGGTGATGCTACTAAATTAAATTTTAAAAATTCTGAATTTGACTTAGTTTGTGAGTTTGGAATTCTTCATCATATAAGAAATAACAAATTAGTTGTTGACGAAATGTTAAGAGTTTCAAAAAAAGGAATATTTATATCTGATTCTAATAATCTTGGTCAGGGATCTATGATTAAAAGATCTATAAAACAAATTTTACATGCTTTGCGCTTATGGAAATTAGTGGATTTTATTAAAACTAAAGGAAAAGGCTTTACTATTTCTGAAGGTGATGGTTTGGCTTATTCTTATTCTGTTTTTAATAACTATCACCAAATTAAGGCTTCTTGCAAGAGTGTGCACATTATGAATACACTAGACGCTGATATTAACCTTTATAGAACGGCACAACACATAGCCTTACTAGGCATTAAATAATAAAAAAAAGATCTGTGCACTTGACTACAGAAGAGTACTATTAAAAAAAATCTGCTAAAAAATTTTTAATTTAATTTTTTTTCCCAAGCTATTGAGCTTTTAAGAATTTTAATGATATTGTTATATTTGGGTTTCCACCTTAATATTTTTTTCATTTTATTTATATTAGAAAAGCTAATTGGAATTTCACCTTCCCGTGGACCTTTGAAATTAATTTTTGTGAATTTATTAATTTTTTTTTTAAATAAATTGGAAATTTCTAAAATAGAATATGCTTTTCCATAACCACAATTAATTAAAAAGGATTTTTTTTTTTTAATTAATACATCTAAAGATTTTAAATGTATCGAAGCCAAGTCATAAACGTGAATAAAATCTCTTAAACATGTGCCATCTTTAGTTGCATGTTCTTTTCCATAAATATTGATTATAGGTATTTTTTTTAATGCTTCTTTAGCAAGAATTTTAAATAAACTTTTATTTTTATGGTTAGTAATGCCGATTTTGCCAGAGGGGCTGGCACCACACACATTAAAGTATCTTAAAATGGAATAGTTATAATTATATATTTTTGAATATTGTTTGATAATTTTTTCACATTTTAATTTTGTATATGCATAATAATTAATTGGCTTTAAAATAATGTTTTCTGTTGCTGCTTTGGAGATGTCTCCATAAACACCAGCAGAAGAGGAAAAGATAAAATATTTGACGTTAGATTTTTTAATGGCTTTAATTAAATTTAAAGTACCCAAAACATTATTTTTATAATATTTTTTCTTATTACGCTCAGATTCAATCACATCAATTAATCCAGCCATATGCATTATTGTCGTAATTTTGTTCTTTTGAATAATTTTTTTAACTAATTTTGTATTTAGAATATCTCCCTTAATAAATTGTGCTCTTCTATTTATTAATGATCTATAACCATTTTTTAAATTATCTAAAATAATAATATTTTTATTTACCTTAATTAATTGCTCAACTATGTGGCTCCCAATATAGCCAGCACCTCCTGTTATAAGAATATTATGATTTTTTTTATTCAATAACCGACATCTTTTTTTGGCTAATTTTAATCAAGTCTGTTTCATAAATTGGTTTTAAATAAATAGGTAATTTAATTATCAAGAGAAACATAATATTCAAATTATATTATAGTAAAAGATTAATCTTAGGTAATGTTATTTTTATCGTTAATAAATATTAAACAGAGATTTAATGCCAATAAATATCTGGGTATAAATTTTAGTGGATTAAATAAACATCGAACCAACCAACCTAAATAAATTTTATCTAAAAAATTATTAATTGGGGCTTGTTTTTTAGTAAAAAATGATATCGCAGCACCAGAACAAATTATTGATGGTTTATAAGTAAGATTCCTTTTTAAATAGTAACCCAAAACTTCCTGTACCTCTCCACCTAAATTAATAATTATATATTTTGGTTTAATTTTTTTAATTTTATTTAAAAGCTTTAAGTCTTGTATTTTATTTTTTTTGTATAAAGGAGCCACATATTGAAAAATTTTTGAAATTTTTTTTGATTTAAGGAACTTTTTATTAATTTTTGATTCCTCATTGCTAGGATCAATTAAAAATATTTTTTTTTTACTTTCACTTTTTAAACTAACCAATAGCTCCTTAAAAAACTTAAATCCTGAAAACTTATTAACTTTTATACCCTTAATTCTTAATAATAAACATAAGTAGGCGCTATCAAATAATGCAATATCAGCATTTTTCAATGCTTTATGGTATTTAATATTTCTATCAATATTTGATAATCCTGGACCAGAAGGCAAAACTAACAAACCTCCTTTATTAAGCAAATATTTTATAGTCTTATATTTTTCATCTATAAAGTTAATTCCAAATATTTTTATAATTTTATATTTAATCATAAAGTTTTTTTATATTTAAGAACGTTGTTCATTATTAATTTGATTTAATTTTAGAATAACACCTAGAAAAAAAAAGATTAACATATTAGTTGGAAACAGATCTATATGAACTGATTTAAAATTTATCGTAATCATTGTAAGATAAAACGCAATAAAAGAAGATATAAATTTTTTAAAAATTTCCTTATTTTCTGATTTAATGCATTGTGTGAAAAACTGTAAAATGGATAAATAAAATATGAATAATGTAATTAAACCAAAAAATCCTAATTCGCCTATAACTTTAAAAAAATAACTTTCATTCAAATTGGGTCCTATCTGTCCACTTACTCCAGTTACATTAATTGTTTGAGGTGTGCTTGTACCCAAACCATTTCCAGCTAAATTATTTAATAAAAAACTTGATACGTCCTTAAGTGTCGAGGACCTATAATTCATAAATTGTCGTTTAACATCACTTAATAGAAGATCTAAATTTGCAAATTCAGTTATAAAAATAGTTAATATCAAAATAAATGTTAGCAACGTATATTTAAAAATTTTCTGTATATCTGAACTAAAAAACCAATAATAAATAAAAAATATAGGAATATAAATATACATACCTCTTATACCTGAGGCGATAGATGCTAAAATTATTAAAAAGATTAATATTGAGTATAAATTTTTTTCTTTTTTATTTTTTGAAAAATTTATTGCTGTTAAAGCCGGCACAAAACTGAATAATAAGTAATTAGAAAACTGAGCTGGGTAGGAAAAAGTAGAAGGTATTCTTATTAATTGTATACCCGGAGCTATATCAAATTTCCCAAAACCTTGAGTTGATGCTCGTGCAATTTCAGGAGAATAAAAAATATTCATTGTTTCCTCATGACCAATTGTATGTGATAAAATAAATTGTAAAATTGCAACAATGCATGGGATAAATGCTATATTAGACATCGTTTTACAAATCTTTAATATCTCATCTTTGCCTTTAATATAGTAAAAACCTACCGGGACTAACAGAAAATAGAATATCCAAACTTTTAATCCAACTAATTTACCCATTAAAGAAAGGTTATTAAATGGATTAAAAAATTGTATTAAAATTAAAAAAGTAAAGATAAAAAAAGCAAACCGCATATTCGCATTCATCATTTTAAAATATCCATGGCTTCGTTTCATAGTAATAACTGATAAATAAATTGGGATTATTAAAACAAAATCATAAAAGATAGAAGTTATTCTAGTATTACTATAGGGCTCTAAATTGCCAGCTATATATCCAAAAAAAGGAAAAAAAAGTAATAAAATTTTAACATTATTTTCCCAAGTTTTTTTATTGAATATGAATAAAAAAAAACCAAATAAAATAAAAATAAATATCATTTGTTTTTAGTGTCATTAATTAGAATATTTTTTTTTAATATAAACGAACTATGAAACAAAGCATATATATTAGATATTAATAAAGCTATCGGCACAGCCATTATTTGCTGCGATGGATATAAAATTAATAGTAATAAAAAATATAAAATCAAATTGAAAATTAAATAACCATTAAATAATTCTATTTTATTAATTGCTGAAGGTATAAGTAATATGGGAATAGCTATCCATTCAACATAGCTTGCAATCACAAAAAATATAAAAAAAATAAAGTTCCATTCTAATTCATAATTTGTCCACATTAAAAAAGGTTGTTTAATAAAAAAAATACATACAATTAGAAATAATGTTGAGACATATAGATTATATTTTATTAATAATTTGAATTGTTTATAAATTTTAATTATTTTATTTTTTGCAAAATTAATCGTTATTTCAGGAGACAAAGACACCGACATGATATTAATAACGTGTCTTAAACCATTAAGTATAAGTCTTAATGAATTGTAAAATACAACAACCATATCATTAGAAAAATAATTTAAAAATATAATTGTACCTTGCACAATCATGCCTTTATTTATAGCTCCTACTAAATAAGAAGTGGAAGGATAAAATATTTTTTTTATGTATTTAAAATCAATATTTTTTAAATTAAATATCTTTATCCATTTAAATTCATTTTTTATTAATTTGTAAATTATAAAAAAAGCTACAAAATAATTTAAAAAACTGGCAATAATTACCTCAAATATTTGGCCACCATACATCAAGGTTATCCAAATTAGAATAACTTCACTGATAATAAAAAAAGTTTGAATATAAACAGCAATATGGAATTTATGATTAATTTTATAGAGATCACGTAAAAAATTCGAATTAGATAAAATAAAATATCTAGAAGAAATTAGTAATAAAACATAAATAAATTCTGATTGATTAATACTTGTAATATTAAATACTTTATGAAAATTTAAAAAAGCATCACATATCAATATGACGCCAATAGCCACAATCATAAACAGGGATGTAAAACATAGTATATTTTTTATTACATAATTTAATTTAACTTTTTTATTTTGTTTTGCTAAAATTATTGCTTGATTTGATCCATATGTTGTTAGTCCACAACTACTAATAGTTAGAATAGTTGGAATTGTTGAAATTAAAATCCACTCAGAATAGGTATTTAAGTCCCAATATATTAAATAGATTGGTACAAACAGTAATTGAATAAAAATTTGAATTCCCATATGAAAAGAAAGTGATGTAAAATTCTTGAAAATATTATTAGAAAACAACTTTTTTAATGTCATTATTTATTAATATTCTCAAAAAATTTGTTAATGTCTTGGGCCATTACATCAAACGAAAGTTTTTCTCTAGCATAAGCTGCGGCTGCAATTCCCATTTCAGTCATTTCTTTTGGATTATCATAAAAAAATTTAATTTTTTCTTCTATACTTTTGGAATTCATTTCCTCAATAACAAAACCATTACATCCACCATTAATGACTTCTGGACCATGACAATTTTTTGTTACTATAATTGGAAGTCCACACGCTAAAGCTTGTGAAATAACGGCAGGCGCGCCTTCCGTCAAGGTAGGAAGACAGAAAATTGAAGATTGATTATAGTATTTAGGTAAATCAAACTCATTTACTGTACCAATAATTCTATTATTTTCTTCTAACTTAATAATTTTTGATATTATTTTCTTATCTAAATCACCAACCAATAATAATTCAGAATTTGGTAGTTTTAAATTGTTAAAAGCTTCAATCAAATATTTAAATCCTTTAGTAATAAAATTATTACCTACGCCAATAACTCTGAATTTTTTATTGTGTATTTTTTTGGGATAGAAAACTGAAGTATCAACACTCATAATTGTTGATAATATTTTATCTTCACTTACAAGTCCTTCTTTAATATAATTATTTTTTTGAAAAGAAGAAATACACCCCACATAATCTGCATCTTTGATATTTTCATTTGTTTTGTTAGTAATCAATTTATTTTCCATATTACATCTATCGAGTAAGCCAAATTTTTTGTATTCACTTCGAAAAATTCTTTCACACTCTTTAGGAGAATTTGTATTTAAAAAATATATAGTTTTTATTCCTTTTTTTTTAGCTTTTTTTATGATTTTAGATGAAATATTACCAAACCCTAATATATAAACATCGGCATCACTTAGGTAAAATGTGCTGTAAATATAATCTGTAATCCAGGAAACAATTATATGTGGATCTAATGTAATTTTTATTTTACTTAAATAAGGATTAATTTTTTTCAGAACTCTAATTAATATTTCAAGAAAAAAAACTGATTTAATTAATTTCCTAGGAACGTTATATTTTTTAACATAAAATTTAGGATAACTTGTAACAAGAAATTTTAATTTATTAATTTTGTTTAATGAGCTAGCCAGTTGAAAAGACCATGCTCTGCCGCGAATATAAATTGAATATTTCATTTACTTATTTTTTTTAAATAATACATCAGACTGAAACAATTTGTTGTTTGTTTTTGTGATATTAACGGTTTTAATTTTGATAAAATTATTTATCTTTAAGAATTGAATTAATTTTTTATTTGAAATTTGCTTATCATAAATTGTTTGATAAGACATTTCTGTAATAATAAAATCTATGTTTTTTAATATTTTTTTTGCACCTTTTAGAGATTCAAGTTCGAAACCTTGAACATCTAATTTTATCAATGAAGGTCTCTTTATTTCTTTGGTATTAATTATATTTTGTAATTTATCTAATTTAATTTTCTGTATATATTTCAATTTGTATTCATTCATTTTTTTTTTAATGGGTTTCAAAAAAGAAGAGCTGTCTTCTCTATTGGTTACGTAAAATTTTTCAATTTTTTTTTTATTTCCCAATCCAATATTAAAATATCTAATATTTTTTTTTGATAATATTTTTTTTTGAATGTTTAAATATTTTTTTTGTGGCTCAAAACTGTATATTTTCGATTGTGGAAAATAAGATTTTATTAATAGTAAAAATTGACCTTTATTTGAACCAATATCAATTATAGTTTTAATTTGATTAAGATGATTAAGTAATGGTGAAAGTTCAAATAAAGGAGAGACCCCAAAGGTGTAAGCTTTATAAAAATGAGGATTTAAAATACACAGTAATATTTTTTTAAATTTATTCATTAATTTTCTTTATATTTTTTTTTAATAATTGATCCAAACTGTTCTTTCTTGATTGTAAGTTAAAATTTTCATTAAAGCATCTATAAGAATTCTTAGACATTTTAAGAGTTTGTTTTTTAGTAAGAGAATTAAATTTTTGTAATGCTTTTGAAAAATTATTAACATTGTCCTTTGAAATAAAACCGGCTTTATACTTCAAAATATCTTTGTATATATTAACTTTATCAGTTGTTATAACGGGTTTACCCATACTTAAAGATTCTACTAATGAAATACCAAAGTTTTCTCCATGAGATGCAAGTAGCATTCCTTTACATGCTAGAATTGGTCCCCATTTTGAGTCACCAAAAAGCGCATTTGAAAAAAAAATTTTTTGTTGCAAATTATATTTTTTTACTAAATTTTTAATATACACCTCATAACTTGAACCTGTCATTGGACCAATGAACAGTATTTTATTATTAAATTTATTCTTTAATTTATTAATGGATTTAATAACAATATCACATCCCTTTTTTTCATGAAATCTTCCTAAAAAAAGATAAAAATTATTATGTTTAAGAAATGGGAATTGAGAATAAAATTGTTTTAATAGTTTTTCCCTATTTATTTTTTTTTTAAGTATTCCATATTTAATTACTTGTTTTTTTATTCCATCGGTATTAACAAAAGTGTTTTTTAGAGTATTTTTTTCTCCTTCTGATGTAAGCAATAAAGATTTTGCATTTAATAAATTTCTTTTTTCAATAAAAAACCAGTAGATTTTTTTTTTAATCATTCTAAAAAAATTTTCTGCAAAAAAAGGATCTAGCTGACCGTGAGTAAATACAAAGTATTTTTTTTTTAGTAAAATTCTTGCAATCAAAGTTTTAAATTGCCATAATCCATGGACAATGAAGGCGTCATATCTGTCTCTGTTTTGTCGTAGCCAAAAAAATTGTTTCAAACTGAAGTAATAGTTACCTAAAATGTGTGGACCTTTATTGATTATTTTGATTTTATTTGATTTAAAAAAAATGGCTTTTTTTGGGTCAGCTGTCAATATATGAACCTCAAAACCTTGTTTGATTAATGTTAAGGAACTTTCAATAATCCCCGCAGAAGGACCTCCAAATCTAGGATCTATTGATCCAATTATTCTTAAAACTTTAAATTTAGATTTCATAAATCATCTTATTTATAATTTATTTTTTTGCATAAAGGTGAGAACTGTCTATCCAAATTATTTTAAAATTAGAATTTTTTAGAATATTTATGATTTTTATAACACTACTTCTTCCATGTAATTTATTTAATTTTGTAAAATGAACTTCAATAAATAGATGTCTGAGATTTTTATGTTTTAATATTTTTTTTGATCCTTTTAAAAAATTCAATTCTCCACCCTCTATATCCAATTTTATAAAATTAGGTATATTAATTCTTTTTTTATTTACTAGATCATCTGGTTTTATTTGATTTATTATAATTTTTTTAGAATTTGGTTTATAATTTAAACTGTTTTCAACAGATTTACTTTTATGTTTTGAAATCCAAAAAAAAGTTTTTTTAGTTTTATTTGACAATGCATAATTATAAACAAATAATTTTTTTTTTTTAATTGTTGCTGAAAATCTAAATTTTAATAATTTGTAAAGAGAGGGAGTTGGTTCAAAAGCTATTACAGAACAGTTTTTTTTGTTATTAAGAAATTTTCTTATATAAAGACCTTTGTTTGCGCCTACATCCCATATAATAATATTCTTTTCAATAGCTTGGAGCATTATTTGTGAATATTTTTTCTCATATTCTTTTTTAAAAGTTCCAAGCATAATTTTTATGATTTTTAAAATACCTAGATAGGCTAACAAATATCTCAAATTTATTAAAAATGTATTTCCGTAATTCATTGATTTTTTTAAATTTTGTATATTTTAATATAGCTTACTATAGAATGTTATTAAAATTTAATGTTATTCTTTTCAATTCTTCAATAGATTTATAAGAATTAACTCCTAAAACAATTTTATAACTATTGTTATCATCAAGAATTTTAATAAAATCTTTCCAAAATTTATTTTCAATATTAATGTCTGAAATTCTATCCTGTTTTAATTTTTTAAATATACTATTTATACTTAAATTATCTATTTTTTTTATAATTTTATCTTTTGAGTCCCAAAAACTTTCTATAGAAAATTGAAGCTTAATATTTGGAAAATTTTTAACTAATAAATCTAAATCTTTAGTATCTGGTTCTGATATAGCAGGTAAAATATTTTTCTTGTTTAATAAATTAAAAAATTTTTCTAAGTATTCATTATTTAAAATTCCATAAGGTGGACAGTGAAGATAAAAAGTTTTAATTTTACAATTATCTAAATCTTTGCTGTACAAATTTAGAGCTTGTTCTAATTTATCAATTTTCCAAAAGTTTTTATTATTTCTTTCCTGATTATTAAATTTGATATATCGAAAAGATTGTTTAAATAATTTAAAGTTTGTAAAACGATAGATTCTTTTTGCAATTTCTTTAGAAGATAAAACTATGTCTTGACCATATTTTGTATCTACAAATATATCTTTTTCCTTACCTAATATATTTAAAATATGGTGAGAATAACCTGATCCATAATTTGGAGCTGAATCAAAATGATTTAAACCAATCGAAACAATACTATTACCTATTTCTAAAGCTTTGTTGAAATTAATTTTTGATCCCCATGAAGCAGTACCGATTATAATTTGTGATTTTTTCACTATTTTAGTGATACCTAAATTGAAGACATAAACGTGATTTATTTATTGGTTTCAAAGCTCTATGGTAGCAAGAAGTGTCTTCAATAAATCCATACCCCGCGCTTCCCTCAACAACAACAAAATCATTTGTATTATAATCTTGTTCTAGATCTTCTTTTTTTTGTTTAGCTGAACCAATTAAATGTTTAAAAATTTTTTTATTTAAATGTGATCCTCTAATTAATTGATGCGCACCAGAGCTTTTATCACACTCAGTAAGATAGAAAAAAACATATACAAAATTTAAATCATGTACATCGTAGTGAAATGTAACAGTTTGTTTTTCTTGTTCTCTCCATTCATCACTTGCATTACAAACTGAACTCCAAAGAACAGACACATCGATATTATTTATGTTTCCCAAATATGATCCAACTATATCTAGAATAATTTGGTCTCTAGATATGTCATTTGCAAGCTTCTTTAAATCTGGATTTATAAGATTAAGCAAACAACAAGGTTTATCATTTCCTTTATTAAAATTATTTACATCTTGAAAATTAATAAACTTTTGTTGAATTTTGTTTGATGAAAAGGAAGAGCATGGAGTGAGTTCTGATTTATTAGATAAATTTATCAAATCATCAATAGTTTTATTATCAAGCATTAAGCCCTCATAGAAACCATCTTTTTTTAATTTATTTAATGCTGTTTGCTTATTTATATTTAATTGTAAATAATTTTTTTTAGAACATTCTATGTGCTTACCGGTAAATTTTTTTTTAACACTATTAATATTTTTATAAATCAATCTAATTATTTTAAATCTACCGAATATATATATTATAAAATTTATTGATAAATATCTTTTAATTTTATTTTTCATAAAGTTGTTAAATATTATATTTACACTTTGATTTAATTCTTTTTTTTAATCTCATGTTTTTTATATATTATAATTAAATTTCAATTTTATAAATTTTTAATATTTAATATTTTTTTCAAATTTTTTTGCATCGCTTAAGGTTTGAAACCATAAAGAATTCAAAAAACTATAAATAAAGCCAACTCTTCCATCTAGAAAACCTAAAAGTAAAAAATATTTTATAATAAATAAGAAAAAACCTTTAATACCAATAGGCAATAATGAAATTGTATTTTTAATAAAGCGGTTTCTTTCAATACTGGAACCAAAAAAATTAGATTTTACTAAATTAGTGGAATTTGCTTTTTTTTCATTACTAGCTAAAGAGCTCCATTTATTATGCATACTAGTCCAATCACTTAAATTTTTTATGTTATAATCAAGCAAAGGTCCTTTAATTTTTTTTGTTTTTAGTTTTGATATAAAATGCTGATCATATTTTTTATGTTCACAGATAGAAGATTTTGAAGGAAAAAGTCTTAAGTGCCAATTTGCAGCACCACCAAATAAAAGTTTTTTATTTAAAAAATAAACTTGTCTCTTAATGAGGTAACTATTGTTTTTTACATTAACATTTAAAATATTTTTGATATTTTTGATTAGTTTTTCACTTAATATTTCATCAGAATCTAAATGTAACTGCCATTGATATAAATTATTACATTTTTTAATTATATAATTTCTTTGATCAGAATAATTAGTGAACTTTCTTTTAAATATTTGACATTTTAATCTTTTTACAATTTTTATTGTTTTATCATTAGAAAAAGAATCTAAAATTATTATATTTTTACTAATTTTTTTTGCTGCTAAAATTGTTTTTTTTATAATTTTTTCAGAATTAAATGTAAGTATTATTATTGCTATTTTATTATTCATTTATTTGAATAGACTATTAAAATCTTCTTTAAGCATAAAATCTATAACCATAGCGACAGCTATTTCATTCGGTGTACACTTAAGTTTTTTAAAAAAGGCTTTCATACATATTTTCTGCTATTTTAAAATCTTCCGGCCAATCTATATCAAAAGATTTTATTTTATTTACCTCCATTAAAAATGGTTTTTTTCCTATACGATCATTATATTTAATATAATTTTTTTTTGATGATAGAAATATTGTATTATTAATTATAAATAATTTTTTAAGACTTTGGGTTTGGGGCCATTTTTCTTTTTTTTTATTAAAATTAATTGGTTTTTTTTTATCATAAATAAAATCTTGCATTTTTGTTGCACCCATTAAAGAGTCATATTTTTTTAGATTATTCTTATATATTTTAATAGCTCGTTCATAGTCTTTATTATTGAAAAAAGGTGATGTGACATGAGTCCAAAGTATATGATTAGATTCTATTAATTTAGGAACATATTTAATTAACAGGTCTGTACTAGTTGAACTTGTACAAAGATTGTTTGCTCTTTTGTCAATTATAATTTTCTTAATTTTTTTTTTTTTTAAAAAATTTATTATCTTTTTGTCATTAGTAGAGACAACAATATTTCTTATACCTTGAACTAAAATTAATTGTGAAATTTTTAATTCAAGTAAACCAAATTTTTTATTAGAAAATTTTTTTATGTTTTTGTTTTTTATTCTTGTGCTAGAACTTCTACATGGTAAAAAAATATCAATGATCATTAATTTATGTGCTTATAGATTGAGCTTTTCCGCACATTCTCATAGGTAGTGTCACTTAAAGAAATTAAATTTAATTTCTTATTATAAAAATCAAAAATTCTTTGATTTTCATTATAGAGGCTATAATCATTAATTTTATTTAATTTTTCATATCCATCAAAACCTAGCAGAAAAACATATTCAGCTTTAATTTCTTGAGCTGCGGAAAGAGAGATTGCCAAAGGAGCATTATTTATTTTTTTATCCAGGTTAGTTTTTTTTAATTTATGAAAATTTGTTAAATTTTTAGGTAGTATAGTTTTATCATCAATAATATTATTGACTAAAAATTTTTGAGTAGTTAAGTATTTTTTGTTAATTTTATTTATTTCATTTCCAGCTATACATAAAATTGATTGATTTTTTATATTTTTAAATAAATCAAAGTTTCTGCTACTAGAGAATATTATATAAATACTTAAATCTTTTTTTAATAATTCTTTTATGTAGCTAAAATTTTTTCGTACAGTATCTCCACCGCCAATAATCAAAACTGTCTTTTTTTTAAAAGATAAATTTTTTTTTATTATAATATTTTTTCTTTTTTTTTTTGTTAGATACGAGATTATATCTTCTAAATTATATCTTTTAGATTTAATCAATTGCATAGCTTCCGCTTGTGGATTTTGTGTTGCACCTGATATCATGTAAGGAAGACTTGTGCCCCATTTTTCTTTTAATTTTATATTCTCAAACTGATTAACTACATGAGCAATATTTTTATAATTACTTATTTTCATTATTTTCTTTTTAAGATTTAGATATGTTAATAAAAGCTCTGTTTTTAGATTTCCAGCACCTCTTCCCATGCCCGTAATAGTACTATCTAGGTAATCTATATTATTTTTAATTGCTTCTATAGAATTTGATAGTGCCATTTCTAAATTATTATGAGCATGAAAACCTATGAGGATTTTATTATCAATCTTTTTAATTTTTTTAATTATATTTTCTACATCTCCCACAATTAGAGTTCCATATGAATCTACTATATAAATTATATTAAAATATTTTTTTAACTTTATAATTTGTTCTATTAATTTTGAATCTTTTAAAATTAAATGTGAATACATTAAGTTTACACAGACTTTAAATCCTAAACTTTTAGTAATTTTTAAAAAATCTTTAACTTTTGCTATTTTATTTGGAGGAATTGCAAATCTTACAATATCAACAACGCCTCTACATTTAGATAAATTCTTCTTTAAATCGCTTGCTTTTTTCCAATCTTTTAGATCAACCATTATTGAAATTTTTTTTTTATTTCCAATAATTGATTTAATTTTTTTTAAATTACTAATTGTTAAAAAATAATATTCTCCATAATATGCATTTTTCTTACTTGTATTTCCTCTATAACCCACTTCTATTACATCAATAGGAAGAGATTTTACCAATTTAAAGTAATTATTTGCCAATTCTTGATCAAAATCCCAATTAGTATAGTAACCGCCATCCCTAAGTGTACAATCTAAAATCTTCATTTTTTAAATATATTATTATTTCTATAAATCATTTAATCCAACATAATATGATTTTATTATAATACAAAGAAAATACTTTCTGTATTTTTTCTTATTTGTATTTGTAGAATAATATATAATATTAATAATATGATTTTTAGATTCTTATTAATTTTTTTAATCGTTACATCTTGTGGGCTTTCTCCGGGTTTTCAACAAGAACCAACTAGCAAAAATCCTAAGGAAATTGGATTACAACGAAATGGTGTTAGTTTAGTATTTTACAATCTTAATAAAATGAATATTGCATCATTGCCTAAGGTGGAGGAAGTAAAAAAGAAATCACAAAAAAAATTAAATAAACTAATTGAAAATGATAAATATTATTACTCAATTGGATCCGGGGATGTAATTAATATTTCTATAACAGATATTGAAGACATTGATGGTACTTATACGGTAAGTCCAAATGGCGATGTAACCATCCCCTATGTGGGCCAAGTTTTAATATCAGATAAAACAAAAGAAGAGGCTCAAGAGTTTATTAACAATGTTTTGAAAAGTTTTTATCAAGAACCAGAAACAATTGTTAAAATAGAAAAATATAATAGCAGCTATGTTTATATAACAGGATCTGTAAACAAACCTCTATCAATTTTATTATCTGAACAACCATTAAAATTGTTAGATGGACTTATACAAGCTGGCTATATTAAAAGTCAGACTAGTTATAAAAAAACGGCTCTTTTAAGAAGAGATAGTGAGGTATATGAAATAAATTTATATGAACTTTTAGATCAAAACAATACAGACCTAAATATTTATTTAAGAAAAGAAGATGTTTTACATGTTTCAGAAACTGACACTGATCAAGCATATGCTTTTGGTGAATTTGTTACATCAGGTCCAGTCTCAGTTTATAAAGATTTAACTTTAACTGAATTGTTAGCAACACAAAAGATTAATAAAGCTACCGCAAAAACAAAAGCAATTTATGTTTTAAGAGAAGATGTAACGAAATTCTTACATATAGATATTTTTACTATTGATCTTAGTAATCCCGCAGCTTTACTTGCCGCAAATAAATTTCATATATTACCCAACGATATAGTTTTTATTCCTGCAACTAGATTGGTTGAATGGAATGCAGTTATTAGTCTTTTAACACCATCTGAAACTCTTTTTAAAACTTATAAACCTTATATTAAAGAGAATGACAACTGGTATATTGAAAATAGCAAAACCCAATAATTAATAATAATTTTTTTTAGAGTTAATTAAACCTATTGATAAAATAATCATCAGTAAAATTGATATGCCGGGGATGTGTAGTGAAAAATCTACTAAACTTTGAATAAATAAAACTGCTAGCAACAAAAATATTAGCACAAATCTAAAAAACTCTTTTTCTTGCTTAATTCTATTTATTAACTTTTTAAAGTACGTAAAAGATAATGACAGTAATATAGAGATACCTACAATTCCAACTTCTCCCAATAGCTGTATTCCATCATTATGAACATATTTAGCTCTAAAATTATAATTTTCTGGCACGATGGCAAAAAGTTTATAAACAAGATCAAAAGCTCCACTGCCATAGCCGAACAACCAAAAATTTTTAAATTGATCTAACCCAAAGCTATGTAAATCAAATCTTCCTGTTTCACCTATTATTGATGTTTCAGTGTATCTTTCAATTAATTTTTCATTACCAAACAATACCCCAAGCACCATTACGTCAAATATTAGGATAAATATAATTATTGTAGATAATGGATTAATATATTTTTTAAAGTTTGTTTTTGAATAAAATAAAAAAGAAAATAAGATTAAAAGGTAGCTAAAATTTACAGCTCTTGACCAGGTTGTCAAAATACCAATGCTTAAAAAAATTATAAAAATTCTTATATAAATAATTTTACTATTTACTTGTTCAATGAAATTAAAATTAGTTATTTTATTTTTTTGGAAAAAAACTACAATATAAAATAACCCAGAAAATGCACATAAAAGTAACAATGTAGCAAAAACTGATCTATTAACAAATAACCCGGTACTTGAACTAAGATAATGAACTTTTTCAATTAAAAAATTAGAAGGATTACCTATTAACATCCAATAGGTTGCAAAAACAGCGTGGCAAAAACCTAAAAAACATAAAAAAAATAAAAATTTCATTAAATATTTGCTTCTATTAAATAAAGCAGGGAATATTAAAAAAATTATTAAAAAATTAATAGAATTTATTATACAAAAATAGGAGTTACTTGGATCAAGGCTTAATGACCAAAGCTCTTTATCAATTTTGATAGAAGAATAAATAGTATAATTATGAGGGGCTATTACTTCAATCCAATTTAATGGTAATGGAATTATTTGAACGATTAAATAACTAACATATAATAAAAAAATTATAAAAAATTTTTTATTATTTATGTAGTTTTCTTTTATTGCCTCTAACACTTCATTATTTTTTAAACACATTAAAAAAAGAATAATAAAATTAATAGAAGATAATTGTATTAATAGAGGGTTGTTGCTAGCATTAAAGCTTACACATATCGTTACAATAATTAAAAATAAATTTTGTAAGGTAATTTTTTTTAAAAACATTAGCTGCAAACATTAGCTACTGGAGACATACAAGGAGTAGATGCTGCTATAAGTATTGTAAAAGTTCGGCTATTTGTAATACCACCGGCTGTTGCAGTACCTGTAACTGTATAAGATACTTGATTTAATAATCTAGGCGCTATTCCTGAAATTTGATTACCTGATAAATTAATAAAACCAGCAGAAGTATTTAAATTATAAGTGATAGGTGAACCTAGACTAGCCGTTGCTTCAATATTAATTGGACCAATTTCCGCTCCACCTGGTTTAGTGCCTAAAGCTTCAGCCGTCGTGAACGTTACAGTTTCGCTTGCAGGATCTATAATTGGAAAATTTACAGTTATAGTAGCACTGTTTGAATTATTGCCATCTTCTACTACTTTAAAAGTTACAGCAGTTTCTGTTGCCTTTGCAATGGTAGGGGTTCCTGAAACTTTACCTGTTGAACTATCTAATGTCAGCTGTAGCCAAGTAGGCTTTGTACCTACCACAGTAAATGTTCTATTTGTTGGAGCATCACTAATAGAATCTAATAAATCAAATGAAGTCATTAGTGCATTTTCAGTTAAAGTTGTTGGAAACCCAGAAAGAGAAGCTCCCCATGTAACATTAGTATCACCTCCACCATCATCATCTACTACTGGAAAAGTTACATTTATAAGTGCAAGGTTTGTAGCACTGCCAGTTTTTTTTACTTGAAAGGTTACAGCAGTAGTAAAAGCATTATCAGTATCAGGAGTTCCTGAAACTGTTGAACCGGTTAATATTAATCCAGAAGGTAAAGATCCAGATGACACAGTATAAACTACAGGTGTTGGCTCATTATTAACAGAGTTTGATAAATCAAATGAAGTCATTAGTGCATTTTCAGTTAAAGTTGTTGGAAACCCAGAAAGAGAAGCTCCCCATGTAACATTAGTATCACCTCCACCATCATCATCTACCATTGGAAAATTTACTGTAAGAGTTGATGAGCCAGTATCGTCTGTAACAGTGAATATAACAGTAGTTTCAACTGCTGTTGTTGTTTGAGGTGTTCCTGAAATAATTCCACTAGATGATACACTTAAATCCAATGCTGTTAAATTAGAATCACCAGTATAAGAAAGTGTTCCTGTTCCTGTTGCACTTAAGGTTTTAGAAAAAGCTGTACCTACAGTTAAAGTTGCAGGCCGTATTGATGCTACAGTACTAGTCCAATCTGGTCCACCACCACCACTAGAAGTTACTGCTGGAAAAGTTACACTTTCAGTTGTTGATCCATTATCATCTGTAGCTGTAAAGACTACAGTTTGTGGGGTATTACTATCAGCATCAGGCGTTCCACTTATAATTTCATTTGTTAGAATTAAACCTGATGGTAAAAATCCATCATCACTATAAGTTACTGTACCTGTTCCAGAAGCGTATAAATAAATATCTGAAATAGGCGTACCATTTGTTAAAGTTGTAGGTGGGTATGTGTTAGACCATGTTGGTCCAGTTCCACCTCCGCTATTACTCACCATTGGAAAATATATACTTGTAGTTGATGAACCATTATCATCCGTTGCTGTAATTATTACATCACTTGGAGAAGCATTGACCATTGTTGGTGTTCCAGTAATTACATAGGATGAACCGTAAGAAGTTATATATAAACCCATGGGTAAATTTTGATGCGTATAAGTTATTGCTCCAGATCCACTAGCATATAAATAAATATCTGAAATTTGAGTATCTTTTGTTAAAGTTGAAGGTGCATTAGGAGTATAATCCCATGTTGGTCCAGTTCCACTACCACCCGCAACATTTTCTTTTACTTTAATAGGAAATGTTCTTGTTCTAGATTTACTTGGATCCATCATGTCAGTTGCTGTAACAGATACTTGATAAGTTCCTATTGCTGAGGGCGTTCCTGAAATTTCACCACCAGAACTCCAAGAATTAAAATATACTCCTGGAGGCAAACCAGTTGCAGAAATCGTTACACCATTTGTATAAGGATTAGAGTCAGCGTATACGTATATACCACTCATCGAGCTATCTAATTGATAGGGGTTAGAAGGTGATGGTCTCATCATTGTTGGTTTTTTTGTATTAGTAGAAACATTAGTAGTAGCAGCAGTATCAGTTGTAGCTGTTGTGTAATTGTCATTTTCTGTGTTAGAAATACTTGTCATTAAAGAAGCAGCAGTCGTTGCAGGATCTACATCTTGAGCAAGATCTTCATACAAAGATAGATTTGTTTCTGCCATAGCCATTAATAATTCGGGAGCATCTGCTGCAACATTTATAAAAACTTCTCCCATAAAACTTTGATCATTATTATCTGATACATTTTGAAACATTATTGAACTCATTGCGTCGTTAGTTGATGAAGAAATTATATTAGAAACAGCGTCAGCATCATTTGATGTGGCAGAACTTAAGGCGCTTTCCAAAACATCTCCCATTAGATCTGAATTTTCTTCAAACATACTACCTATTGCTGTTGAGTCCATTTTATTTAAATTATCCAAAAATTCTAAAGCCATACCTCCAGTCTCAGGACCATATATACCTGTTGCAGTTTCTGTCATGCTTGGTTGTTGAATAACCGATTCAAAAACTAAAGCTGAAGTTTCAGCATCACCTGTTGCAACTATTTGAGCCATAGTGTTCATAGTACTTTCATCAGCATATGTAATCATTTCTGTAAAGATTTGAGCTTTAAAATTTTGCATACCATACATTTCTTCTTCCATAAAAGTATCTTCCGTTGTAATCTCTTCTGATACAATACCGCTTTGTTTAGCTAATAGTTTTGCTGCTTTTTTTGCTGCTTTTTTTTCTGCTTTAGCTAATCTTCTTTCTTCTTTTTTTGCTGCTTTTTTTTCTGCTTTAGCTATCTTTCTTTCTTCTTTAGTTAATTTTATTCTTTCTTGATCAGAAGAATCGTTAATTTCTACAGTATTAAAAGGCTCAGTTTCAACGGGTGCAATTTCTTCAAAATGTTCAAAAATATCAAATTCTTCTTCAGCAAAACTGCTCATTACTTGTCCTACTAATTCTGGATTGTCATACATTACAGTCTCCATCATAAACATTGCATTGTCTCCACTAGTATTCATCATCAGTTCACTAGTAATTTCAGCGGCTGTTCCTTCACTATTGTTTACAATTTCTGTAAAGATTTCTTCTTTTAAATCATCAAAGAATTGCATAGCTGGATCTCCAAAAGCTGGATCTTCAAAAGCTGGATCTTCAAAAGTAGTAGGTTGTTCAAGCGCAATGTTTGGATCCACAAACATTGTAGGGTCAGCTTGATTTTTTCCAGTTTCCATATGATTAAATAAATCAAAATCTTGACTTGATAAGTCTTCATAAACAGTGGCTACCATTTCTGGATTGTATTCAACCATGCTCTGCATTATCATTGCAGTATTTCCACCAGTGCTATTTTGTACCATAGTAGACATCGTTCCAAGATCTTCTTCTGTTGCATTTTCAAACGCAGAGGTGGTTAACATATCAATCATAGTGGGGTCTTGTTGATATAGCTCGGTCATTTTTTCAGAAGCTATTTCTGTAAAACTTGCCAATACATCCATTGATAAATTGTTATCAGGGTCATTACCTGAAAAATTTGTAATTTCATTTATCAAATAAGAATTCATAGATGAATCACTTACTGCCATTACCATAGCCATTGTATCCACTGAATCTTCAGATTGATTTTGCATCATCCCATCGATAATAGATGCTCTAACATCTTCAAAATTTGCATCACTGCCTTTATAAGCCATGTTTCCTGTTACGTTGGAAGCGTTGCTAATATGTGAGAATACATCAAAACCTTCTTTAGAAACTTCCTTCATCATCATTGCTGCATTAGCTGGGTCATATTCCATCATTCCTTGCATTAGCTGCATAGATTGACTTGGGTCTGAATACCTAATCATATCTGACATAAGACCAAAGTCATTACCACTAGACATTTCCATGTAGTATCCCATTCTAGTTCCTTTAAATTCAAACAGTTGTGCTTTATATAAATCCATATCATTTGCATCTGTAATTCCATCACCATTAGCATCAGGGATAGTTCCTGCTGCAAGTTGTTTCGCAACAGCTCGATTAATATCTTCTTCAGTTTCAGTTGACGCATCAACAGTAGCTTCTTTTATAAAGTTTTTTATTTGGTTTGTTTCATCATCACTCAAATTAGTTTGTTGAATTTCATTGTTACCCGATAAAGATATACCTGTTGATGGATTAGTGACTGTAGTAGTTTGATCACCGACTGTTATATTTAGTGTTCCTACTCTTCCCATTGAGTCTTCAACAAGTGATACTTGTTTTATTTCGCCTGAATTAAAACCAGAAATTAAAGTACCATTAAGACCAACCTCCATCTCAGAAAGATTGATCTTCATATTGCCATTTTTATTTTTAGCAATTGTACCAGACTCAAAAGTAAACTTTCCCTCACTTACCAACATTATAAATTTTGGATTTTGAGATAAATTATCAAATTCTTTTACGTTAAATTTACTTCCACCACTTAGAGTTAAAATTGAATTATCTAAAAAAGATATTGTAGCATTACTACTTGGACTTATAGCAATCTCATCATTTGTAAATATTTGATCAAACTGATTTAATTTAACTTTTTTTTTATCAACAAGCTTAAATGCATCACCATCTAAAGATTCAATAAAACCAATAAATTTTTCTTCAGCATAAATATTTGTACTTACAAAGAGTAGAGTAAATAAAATTGATATTAATTTAAGAAATCTTTTGATATGGTTTAGCATGTTGTTTTTGAATAAATACATTAATAAAGTATTAATTTTTGGGTTAAGTATAATCGTTTTTTATAATATTTTCTCTATTTTTATTTTGCTTTTTAATTACAAAATTGAAGGTCATTTGGCCAAATCTTTTAATTATTTGCCCTATAAATATTCAATTTTTTTTAACAAACCTCTTAAATTTTCAAAGCAAATTCTTCAAGCTAAAAATTCAAGAAGCAAAAAACTTTATTCACTAATAAATACTACCGAAAAAAAATCAGTGTTAGATTATTCTTATTGGGAAACGAAAATACTCTATCAAATTATCAATAAAAGTGACCAAGCTGAATTTGAAAGAGATTTTATTAATTTAATAATTCTTTCAAAAAATAATTTAGGTAAAAAAAAATCATTAAAACTTTTCTATTTACGAAATATTCCAAGATTTAGTAAAGAGGTTGGTGATATAGTTATATCTAATTGATATTTCTAGATATGGTATGATCTATATTTTTGACTCTATTAGTAGTCAAATAATAAAAAACAACTTGTAAGTGAATCAATAATATTTACTCTTTATGTTAAGGAGAATTTATTAATAAAAAAAAATTTAAATGGAAAATAACACTTTTTTAAATAAGTTAGAAAATATTAATGAGCAGCTGAACTTAACTCATTATTGGATAATTTTTTTAAAGTACAAAAAAATACTCTTTATCTTTCCACTACTTATTATGATGTTAGGTTTCTTTATATCTTTGAAAATAAATCCAATTTTTAAAAGTTCAGCTACTCTAGTCATAGAAGAGTCAACAAAAAATATTATAAATATTCAAGAGGTATATGAACCAGGAGCCACAGGTAGATTTGGTAGTTCTAATTATATCAATAATCAAATTCAAATACTTGAAAGTGATGAGGTTCTAAATTCAATTTTATTAAATGAAAAAAATTTGGTCAAAATAAATGCATTATATAAAAAAATGCCTAAACAATTTTTATCTAAAAATTTTAATTTTTTTAAAAAAAACAATAAAGATGATGAAAAAACCCAAAGTGTTAGTAAATTACATATTAAAAATTATATAAAAAAAAATTTAAAAGTTTTACAGATAAGAAACAGTGATGTGGTTAACCTTTCTTTTACCTCATATAATCCAGAACTTGCTAAATTTTTATTAGAAACAGTTATAGAAGCCTATTTAGAATATGATGTGGATACTAAAGTTAAGGTTACCAATTATGCTAATGCACAGATTAATTTAAGACTATCAAAGCTTTTAGTGGATATGGAGAATGCAGAACTAAAACTGTTAAATTATAAAAAAAAAAATAATCTTAGCGATATTGGGGGTATTAAAGATTTAAAAATTCAGCAAATAAAATCTGTTTCAACTAGAATTATAGAAGCCAATAGAGAGCTTCAAAAAAAACAAAATGATTTAACGTCAATTAAACTTGCTGATGGAAATGTTGATGAATTATTAGCAATAGCTGATTTAAGAAATAAAAAAGAAGTTGATGCTATTAGAACCAATATTAGTGCAACTGATAACAATATTGAGGCGTTACAAATAATTTATACAGACGATCATCCAAAACTTAAAAAAGTTTTTAAAACAAAAGTCAATCTTCAAAATAAACTTGAAGAGATTTTAGATGAAAATATAGCGGCTGCAGCTTTTGAATTAGCAAATTTACAGGGATTTATTAAATCTAGCGAAGAAGAATTAGAGACCGCCAAGGTCGATTTGTTAGAACTTGAAGAAAAAGATGTTGCTCTTCGACAATTTGTTCGAGAAGTCGAAACTAATAATAAAATTTATGAAACTTTTTTACAAAGAATGAAGGAAACAAACGAAGTTAAAGAACTTCAATCTTCTAATGTGAGAATAATTCAATCAGCGCTTCTGCCTATAGCACCGATATCACCAAATATTCCTAAAATAACTTTTATGGTTTATTTATTATCATTTGCATTAATTTATGTAGTGTTAGTTTATTTTGAATTTAATTCTAATACAGTGGTCGAACCTTCCAGTCTTGAAGCTCTAGGTGTTCCTATTTTAACTACATTACCAAGTGTAAAAAAATTAGATAAAGGCTATCATTTATCACAACTTTTTATAGAAGATGCAGATGCAGAATTTTCAGAATCTATTAGAACTTTAAGAACATTGCTGGTTTCTAAAATTCAAAAGAAAAAAACTTTATTAATAAGCTCTACTTATTCAGGAGAAGGAAAAACTACAATCGCCCTTAATACGGCTTTAGCATTTTCTAAAATAGGAAAGGTTATTTTAATAGAAACTGATATTAGAAGACCTTCTGTATTAAATATTACAAACAAAAATGAAGAAATTAAAAAACCAGGATTTAGTGACATAATTCAAGGGGGTATTAATTTCGCCGATACGCTACTTGATATACCTGGTTCAAAAATTGATTTAATGACATCAGGCACAAGAAGATCTGATTTAACTGATCTGACTACACCAGAAAAACTTAAAGAGTTTTTTAAAATTTTAAAAACAAAATATGATTATATTATTTTAGATACTCCACCAATACAACCTGTATCAGACACACTATTTATTAGTCAGGCAACTGATCATAGTTTACTTATTGTAAGAGCCAACTCTACGAAAATTGCAGGAGTTAAATCAGCTTTGAAAAAATTAGGAAATGTTGATGTAAAAATAGATGGTATGATATTTAATGATCTTGATACATCAAAGGCAAGTTATTACGGCTATTATCAGTACGGTGGATATTATTCAAAATATAAAAGTTATACTTAGGCCTTATAATTTGTAAATAAAAATAATATAGTTCAATTCAATGAATATATTTGAGAAAATATTTCAAAGAAATGATAAATTTTTTTTATTAATTTATTATTTTTTTCTTGGTTTAAGTTTATATTTAAGTTCAACTATAGCTTATTATATTAGAACTCAAAATTGGAATTTACCAGATACATATAATCAAGGTTCAATTTTAATTACATTAATTTTTTTTCTAGTATCTATTGTTAACTCAAAAGAAGATAGATTTATAAAGGGTACTTCACAATGGTTTAATAGTGAATTTGTTTTTTTAATTCAAACATTTTTAATTGCAGTTCTCTTAACGGCAATATTTAAAGTTACAGACAATTATTCCCGTGTATGGTTATTTACGAATATTGCTTTATCAGTTTTTATTTTTTTATTATTTAAAATATTTTTTGATTTTTTTTATACTTACCTGATACATTCCAACTCAATTCAAAGAAACATAATGCTAGTTGGAGATTCTGAAGCTTGTAAAAATATAATTAAAAGCTTTCCAAAAAAAAAAAGCACATCAGTAATTAAATGTGTAATTGCAATTGATCAGCAAGATCATGCAGATTTAAATTTTTATGGAATTCCAAGTTTTACTTTAAAAGATAATTATGAACATGTTTTTAGTCATCACGCAATAGGCCAAATATGGATCGTTTCATCAGTAAAAATGCAATCTCATTTAGAAGGGTTAATAGATAAATTTATGAATTTTTCTGTTGATTGTCGTTTAATTTTACCAGAGTCAAAATTTAAATTTACTGAGGGATTGGATAGTGAGAGTGGCTTTGATTTTTATAATGTATCTTTTTCTCCTTTTTATGGCACAAGTTTTTTACTGAAAAATATAATAGATAAATTCTTAGCTTTATTTTTTTTATTGCTAACTTTTCCTTTAATTATTATTTTTGGTGCTTTAATAATTATTGAAAATGGTTTTCCCATCTTTTTTAAACAAAAAAGAACTGGTTGGGATGGCAGATCGTTTAATATTTATAAACTTCGATCTTTAATAAATTCAAAAAATACACCTGATACTAAACAAATAACAACGGGGGACAAAAGACTTTTAATGGTTGGTAAAATTATTAGAAGATTGAGTATTGATGAATTTCCACAATTTTTCAATGTTTTAAAAGGTGACATGTCTATAGTTGGACCAAGACCTCATATGACCGAACATACAAAACATTATTCTATTGAAGTTAAAAATTTTATGCAAAGACATAAGTGTTTACCCGGTATTACTGGATGGGCACAGGTGAATGGTTTAAGAGGACCTACTATTGAAGTAGAATTAATGAAAAAACGTTACCAGCATGATCTATATTATATAAAAAATTGGAACTTAATGTTAGATTTTTATATTATAATTAAAACACTTTTTGTTGTCTTAACCCAAAAAGTTGATTAACTCATAAATGAATATTTTTGCAATCGGCGATATTCATGGCTGTTTAAATCAATTAATTTCCATACATCAAAAAATATTATCCCATGAAAAATATAAGAAAGAAGAAGATCTTATAATATATTTAGGTGATTATATAGATAGAGGTCCAAAATCAAAACAAGTTATTGATGAAATAATTAAATTTAAAAATAAAGGATTAAAAACTTATTTTTTGATGGGTAACCATGAGGCAATAATGATTGATTTTTTATTTAATAAAATTAATAATTTAAAAAACTGGTTAAACTATGGTGCTGATCAAACTTTTAAAAGTTATGATATAGAAGTTGTTGAGTTTATCAAAGATGGTTTTGAAGATCATATAATTGATAAACTACGAAAAGTTTTAATAGAAAAATTGGGAAATGAGCATTTTAATTTTTTTAACAATTTGCAGTTGATGTTTTCTGTAGCTCAGTATTTATTTGTACACGCAGGTATAGATCCAACAAAAGATTTAACAAACCAATCTAAAAAGGATTATTTATGGGCAAGGTCGGATGATTTTTTTCACAAAGATTTTAAAGCTGAAAAAATTATAGTACATGGTCATACACCTGAAAAAAATGTAATCAACCTGCCCTATAGAATAAATATTGATACTGGATCATATTTTTCAGGTAAAATGTCATGTGTTTTACTAAACGACAATGATGATAGTCGATATTTTATAAACAGTTAATTATCTATTAGTTATTATGAATATCGATTTTTTTTGGTCTAAATTGCCTATGGATCTTTAGTTTTAGGTTATTGACTAAAAATAATATGAGTAATAGAATTTGTCATTATAAATAAGAAACTAAACAATAAAAAAAAAATGATAATAAATTGCAAGTATTGTAACCATGAATTAGACATAGATATGGATGCGGTGGAGCTAGCCGGAAGTACAGTTAAATGCATTAAATGTTTAAAAGAATGGATAGAAGAATCTAAATCCAAATCATTAGAAAAAAAATTAGCAGAGTTGGATATAAATTTACATGATACAGAAAAACATTTGTTAGACCAAAAAAATATTAATACAAATAAGATTATAACGTTAGAAAACTCATTAAAATCTAAAAAAGAAGAATTAGACAAACAAAAATTGTTAGAAGAAAAAATTATCACTTTTGAAAAAAGGATTACAAATACTGAAAAAGAAATGGCTTCTCAAGCTGTAATTGAAGGTAAAATTTTTCAATTAGAAAAAGAAATTAAAGAAATTTCTGAAGATAGTTTAATTAAAACATCAAATATAGAAAATAAAACAAAATATCTTGAAATGAAGATTGAGGAAGATAAAAAAAAAGATGAAAAAATACGGAAAAATAATATTGAAATTGAAGAAGAAAAAAATAGTGTAGTAACTGATATTAAAAAAATAAACAAATTTTCTTTTTGGAAAAGAAAAAAAGAAAATAATGTTAAACTTCCACAAGAAAGTATTAATTTAGATAAAGAACATTCAAATCCAAAAAATTGGGACTTAAGTGAAGAAACTTTAGAAAGAGAAATAAATCAATTAAAAAATAATAATTAATTTATAAGATGCAAAATTAAATGGCATCAGTAAAAAAATCTAAAAACATAAATGAAGTTATGACTATACTTGATAAAAATCCTTTAGATAACACAGGTAATGAATCTGAAGAACCATTAATATTAGATAAAGAATATAATTCAGAATTATTATCTAAACTTCGGCAAGAAGAAAAACTACCCATTGATACTGAAAGTATTATTGCTGAGGCTGAAAAAACTTTAGCCACAGAAAAAAAATTAAATCATATTAAAGAAATTATAACAGACAGTAACTTAAAAAAAGATTTTAAAAATGTTAAAAATCAAACTTTAAAGATTAACGATGTTATCAAAGAACATGAGAAGCGACTAAAATCATTATATGAAAAAAAGGACGAGTTCGACTTAGATATTATTAATTTTCAAAAAAATAAAAATCAACTACAGTTTGATTTCATCAATAAACAACAAGAAGCAATCAAAAAATATGAAGAAGAAGCAAGAAAATTAAAAAATGAAAATCAATTATTGGTTGAATCTAATAATATAAAATTAGAATTGATTCAAAAAAACAATAAAGAAATAACAAACTTACAAGAAGTATATAATAATTTAAAAATTGCAGAAAATGAATTAAAGGAATTAAAAAATTTAAACCAAGAATATAGTAAAAAAATTGTAAGTTTAGAAAAATTAAACACCGACTTAAAGAACAAAGAAGAAGAAGTTAAACATTATCAAAATGATAATTTAAGACTTTCAAATAAATTATTTGAGGCAATTAAAAAACTTGATGACATAAAAACAAAGATTAATAATTTTGAAAATAATAAATCCCAAATTCAAGAGCAAATTAATAATTTAAATAAAATTATTTCAAAAAATAATATTGTCAAGGATCAGTTTAATCAATTTAATAATAATAAGGATGACCAAAAAATTTCAATGATTAGTAAAAATAAAAAACCAAATCCAAAACTAGAAATAAGTGAGAATGAGCTCAAAGAAAAAGATAAAACATTAACAGATATTGATTCTAAAATTAAAGAAATTTTCATCAATTAATTTAAGTTTATTTCTATATATTTAAAAGTATCCCAACACTCAAGTCACTATTATTTATAATTTTTTTTGATTCTAAATATATAATAATTAAAATTTACTAAGCATTTTTATCATGCTTATAATAAAGCATTTATTCAGTTTTTTTGTTGAACTTGAAATGACATTAAAAACTATTAGAGTGTGAGTTGTATTCTATGATCAAAATTTTTTCAATATCAGAAATAGTTCGAGCCTCTGATAATATTTTAAATAATACTAAAAAAAACCCAAAAATTAAAATTAAAATTAAGAAAATCAATAATCTTAAACCTTTATTATTAGTTAACGAAACATTAAAAAAAGAATCTGTAAGTTCAAACGACGTATTATTAGATAATTTAACTGTTGATGATTTAAATATTAAAAACAATTATGAAATTAAAAAAGAAACTAAAGAAAAAATAATTGATGAAATTTATAATTTTTTTAAAAAAAAAATTAAAAAAAATACCCTTAAAACATTAGTCGATCAACAAATTGAAATAAAAAGATTTAAAGAAAAAATTCATTTTTTAAATGAAAATAAAAAAATATTTGATGCTAAAAATAAAAATGTTTTATTAAGTCTCAATAAAATTATAGAAGATAAAAAGATACTTGAGGCTAAAAATATAGATCTTGAATTTAACTTAGTTAAAATCACCAAAGATAAAAGAATACTTGAAATTAAAAATATCGATCTTTTAAGTGATTTAAACAAAATTACTGAAGAAAAAAAAATATTAATTGAAAAAAATGAAACATTACATAAATCAAATCTACAAAAAGTTTTTAATAATGAAAAATTAATTGAGTTAAATAAAAAACTAAGATTCTCTCAAGACGAAAATTTAAGATTGTCCAATGATCTTTTTATATCTCGTGAAAAAAATAAAGTTGTTAAAAAACAGTTACATGATTTTGATATACAAAAAAATCAAATATCAGATCAAATTCAGGAATTAAACAATTCAATTAATGAATCTAATCTAATTGCTCCTTCGTTTAATAATGAAATTTCCAAAGAAGCTACTGAGGACTTAAAAAATCTTAATAAAGATGATATGTCAAGTTTAAATGAATCGATAAATAAAATATTTAAAAAATTATAATTTATTAAACACTTAAATTAAAAGATTAATTACTGACTATCAATAATAGTACATTTTTCGCCAGTTTTTATTATTGTAAAATTCAAGTATTCAGTTTTAACTTCTTCATAAACTAATGTTTGCATACAATTAGTTTTTGCAGAATCATAATGATGACTAAACATAAATTCGCATTCTCCAGCCGTACAATTTGCAGTAGTTGCATAAGCATTATTATATAAAAACAAAGTGAAAATGAATAATATTCGAAAACTTTTCATGAATTTAATAGTTCGTTAATATTGTTGTCTAATTTTTTTTCAAAATTCTTATCATTTCCTGGGTTTGCAGCACAGTGACCATAGGGCGAATTAAAAGATCTTAAAGACACATTAGGAATGAATTTTTTTTCATACTCATTATCTTTTGTTTGAAAGTACAAATCTTGATTACATGGCATTAAAATTGTTTTTGCTTTTATTGATTTAAGTGCTCTAATATAGTTGTTTTTATACAATGGACCTTTACTTATATCGTTTGATTGCCATGTTTTTAATTTTGATAACAGATTATTTGCATCCCAATTTTTTGCATGATCATTTGCCCAATTTTTAAGTAAATCTTCTGCACTTTTAAAACCAAATTTTTTATAAAGTTTTTTTCTATAAAAATCTTGAGAAAAAGCCCAACCTGCATAAACTCGTCCAAAAGCTTTTAAACCTGCTATTGGTTGTTTTTTATAATTTCCGTTATTCCATTTTTTGTCAGCTATAAGAGCTGCCTTAACACCTTCCAAGAAAACATGATTGTGTATAGATGTTTTTGATGAAGAACAAAATGGAAGTATTGCTTTTACCATTTTAGGATATTGAGCTGCCCATTGATAAGATTGACAGCCAGCCATAGACCAACCTGTTACTAATGCAATTTTTTTTATATTAAGTTTTTCAGTTATGAGTTTATACTGACAATAAATATTGTCCCACAATGTTATTTTTAGAAATTTAGAACCTTTTTGATTTTTGGTAGCATTAGATGGTGACGAGGATAGACCATTGCCAAACATATTTATTGAAATAATGAAATATTTATTTGGATTCAAAGCTCTATTTTTTCCAATAAAACCTTCGTTTCGAATATGAGTTCCTGTATAAAATGTAGGAAGTACGACTACATTTGATTTATCTTTGTTAAGTTTACCGTAGGTTTTGTAAATTAACTTTGCAGAATTTAAAATTTTACCCGATAAAAGTTTAACGTTCCCCAACCTAAACTCTTGATAGGTTTTCATTAGTAAAGTCTAAGATACTCTTTTACTTCCCAGTCCGTAACTGCTTGGTGATATCTTTCCCATTCATCATTTTTATATGTTAGCAATGATTTTTTCATTACAGGGCCCAAAACTTCATCTGATAATTTATCATTTTTAAGAGCTTCAATTGCCATTAGTAAGTTTTTTGGAAGTCTTTTAATTCCAAGTTTTTTAAATTCACTTTCAGTCATATTGTATAGGTCCTGATCTGTTGGATCTCCAGGATGTATTTTTTTTTCTATTCCTTCAACTGCCGCTGAAATAGTCATTGCAAGTGCTATGTAAACATTCATCATCATATCTGCAGCTCTATTTTCTATACAATATCTATTTTGTGGTAACCGAAATTGTGCTGATCTGTTATTATGGCCATAGGTAATATTAGTAGGTGCCCAAGTAACAGTACCACCTTCAAATCCCCCGACTCTAGGAACTAGTCCATTATAAGAATTAACTGTAGAACAAGTTATTGAAGTTAAAGCCTCTGAGTGCTTCATTAATCCTCCAACTGCAAACAAAGATTCTTTTGACCATTTATTTCCACCAT